>Ga0115569_10001224_pt1 | contig 19844 bp, 15 predicted proteins | sample COGITO_mtgs_1205_2_FD_87295 | JGI IMG/M metagenome (GOLD analysis project Ga0115569, IMG submission 87295) | Pelagic marine microbial communities from North Sea - COGITO_mtgs_120503 | ecosystem: Environmental > Aquatic > Marine > Epipelagic | place: Germany:Helgoland, sampling site Kabeltonne... | reverse complement strand
TGCTTGCCCAGACTACGGTTGAGGAGGGGAACCATGTGCGTGCGATTTGGCAGCACCTCGCAGCCTGCTGCGAGCTTGCACGAGCACCGCGTGAACGCCTTCTTATCCATCTCGCTGAGCATTCATTGCTTGGGCAGCACGTGTTCAATGATGGTATTGCAGCGGGTGGTTCCCTCCGCCATTTTTTCAACGAGACGATAGACCACGAAATATGGCGTGCGATGGATGACAAGGCATGGCGAGATTATGTCGCGTTGATGGATGCTTACCGGTCTACCCATGTACTTGCCGCAAATCTGAACGTCGCGCTTTGGAGCGAGCAATGAGCGGCGCGAAAGAGTCGGACCTGATCACGGCGGTGCTCCTGTACGCCGTCCGATGCCTAGCTGAAGGCGATCAGCGACTGGAAGGTACAAATGGGTATCGGCGGCAACGATGCGGTCGCTGCCAAAGACGCGGTGGATGCCTCGAATGGCGATAACGGTGTGCCATGGATCGGCGGTCCGGCCGGTGGTGCGGGACAGCCCGTTCTACGTTTTACCGGTGATATCGTCGAAGCCGGATACAACATCACCATGAATCGGCCGGTCACAGAAACTGCAGCGGTACCTTCGGCTTCAGCGACTCGTCTTTCGGAAATCTGGTCGACACCGGCCGCAGCAAGAGACTGGGTGGTTGACGTCGTGGGTGAAAACATTGTCACGACCTGCGATACCTGCCGAAAAGACAGTATCCCCGGCACGGGGCTATTACCCAAGCTTTACCAGGAGTCCGCGACCGTCACTACTGAAATCCAGCGCCTGGTCAGCGGTGCGACACCACTTACCCTGACTAACCTGGAGCAGATAACCGCACCTGGCGTCGCCATCACCCGACAAGTGATCGAAGCGATCCGCGAGATGCCAGCCTCGGAGCAGAGTCTGATCATGGGCCGCCTGGTGTCTGAAATCAGTACCGCGCGCACGATAGAGAAGGCGCTATTTGCCCGAAGACTACTCCTGTCAGGACGACAAGTACCCGAGGTCTATGCAACCGATGTCGCCCGCGAGCACGCGGACACCTCTATCGCTGAGCTGGACAAAGAAATCGAGAACCTGCTGTTCGAAACGCGCGTGCGCAAAGAAGTGGTCTCCGACACCGTCACCACATTGCTCCGACGTGCTGCGGCCAGACGACAGAGTTCCCTGACCGTGCCGGAAGTCCCGACCCTCGATCCCAACCCTTTGCGAGGTGGGCGTGTTCAATAACCTCCGGGCTAAGCGAAAAAGCTTTCTGTTATTGACTACTTTGGCCGCCCTGTTGACAGGGCTGGTCGGTTTTCTACTCATGCACCGGCTACAGACTGAATCCGTGCAATCCGTTCAGGACAGTCTCTATGCCTGGCGGATGACTTTGATGCTTATTCGCTGGACATCAATCACCCTTGTTGCACTCAGTTGGAATTATTTTATCGCCCGATTGGCGAGTATAGGCATGATCAGCCACGACAAAGTTGCACCGCTAACAGAGATGCGCTGGCGTGCCGTCAGCTGGCTGGTGTTATTGGAACTGGTGTTAGGGCAGGGGGTGCTGGTCAAGGCAGTGAGCCTGGCAGTTGGAGCAGTGCCATGAGCGTCGACAGCTATCTGGAGCTCTTTACTTCCCTCTTTGGCTGGACCTTCTACGGCATTCTCTGGGATGTGTTGGTCACTACCGGCATCGTCTATTTGCCGTTCCTGGGGATTCTGATCGATAACTGGCGCGAACCCGCCGAGGGCGGTGAGGTCGGTCATGCCAGCGGTCTCTCGCTGCGGCGCATGGAGATCGAGCTGTTTATCGCGTTACTGGTGGTGGTGCTGGCTGGGCAACCCGCTGGCCTGACGCCACTCAATGCCGGCACCTTGTCCTATTCGCCACCGCCGACCTTACTGGATCCGACACCAGCAACCGCGACCATAGCTGCCCCACAGAGCACCTATGGCACAACGGGCTTCACCGGTACCGCCGCAACCGTTAATGTTCCCGTCTGGTGGTACGGTGTCATTGCACTGAGCTCGGGATTGAACCACGCCATTGTCGAAGGCCTGCCGACCGTGGCGGATATGCGGACATTCGAACAGCAGGCACGCCTGGCGAGCATTGCCGATCCACGCCTAAAACAGGAAGTGAGCGAGTTCTTCAGCCAGTGTTACATTCCGGCGCGTTCCAAATACCAGGCTGAACGACCAAACACAGCGGCCATCAATGGCATTCTCACCACTTACGGTGTCGATGACCCGGATTGGATGGGCTCCCACGTCTATCGGGACACCGCGGGCTACTACGACACCCTGCGCCCAGCCAGCCCAATCACCGGCTGGGCATACATTGCGGCCAGAGACACGGAATATGACGCCGCCACTCCACCGGTCTGGGGCAAACCCTATTGCAAACAGTGGTGGGAAGACGCGGCCATTGGATTGCGGGAAAAGCTGATCAATGAAGCGGATGCCACCTCGGCCGGGTTCTCCGGTTTGGTGGTTGCAATTGCTCCCACACTGGCCAGCGAACAGCAATACGACGCCGTCGCTAAAACCGTTCTCACCAACGCGCCGCCCGCTTGGTCCAATAATGAGCTGATCGCCAACAACGCGTCTGGCACTGGTCTGGTCAACGCGGTCGGATCCATTGTCAAAGGGGGTCTTGCCGGCGGTGGCATCGTGACCGCATCAGCCCTGTTTTCCGTCACCATGACGGCCGTACTTCAATCACTGCCCATGGTGCAGGCCATTATGCTGTTGGGTATCTATGCGCTGCTGCCATTGGTGGTGGTTTTGTCCCGCTACTCCATAGCCATGATGGTAGTGGGCGGCATGGCGATTTTCACCATCAAGTTCTGGACAGTGCTCTGGTACCTGGCCATGTGGGTGGATCAGAACCTGATTATGTCCATGTATCCGGACGTTAACGTTTTCCTGCAGATCTTCGCCAACCCCGGCGAACACGACGCCAAGCGCATGCTGCTAAATATGATTACAACCAGCCTCTATCTGGGGCTGCCGTTGCTATGGAGTGGGATGATGGCGTGGGCGGGCGTGCATATTGGGCGCTCTGTCACTGCAGCTACTTCGCCGCTCGCGAGACCAGCTGACGATGCAGGGCGGCAAGGTGGCAGTCTGGGTAAGATGGCAGTCTCAAAAGGGATGAAGAAATAGGGGGGCTGTTACAAGTCCTCCTCATACCAACCGTCCGGATCAGAACCGGAATCCAAGCTGCCGGTACGAAAATTGTGCTCACCAAATCGGTCTGAGCCGTTTCCGAGGGGTCGGTCCTCGCTTTCGTCGTCAACGGCGCTGAATAAAATGCCTACAGCGGTTACGAGGAAAGCTGCGGAGGCCTTGAAAACAGACAAAACGCTGGTAGTAATTTTCACCGGCAGTCTCCATCCATTGGTTACACGAAAAGATGGAGTAATCGGCGGAAATGAAATCTAAATCCCGGCGCTTATTACTCCAACTCAAGCACAGTATAGCTATCTGGGGTCGAAATTCTTAGCGCAAAGAATCAAAGCTTCCCGAAGAGTGGCAATGATCTACTCGTCATAGGACCCAAAGCCAAATGACTCAGATATGCAGCCCCGCCAAGCAACAACAGCCCGCGTAGCAGCCCCTCGACATTATCTTGTGGACCCCAGCGATAGAGTTTGTGCATGCCAACTCCCAGAAGTCCCAGTAGGGCACTGTGGAAAAAATGCCTGTGCTTCGGGTTCCCCAACGAGGGTTCGATCATATCGGGTAGCTTGCCGAGGAAAGCACCAGTAGGGATCGCAGCCGCTGGATGATGCAACGCCGTGCAATTGTCATCTGAGTCTATCTGTGTGATTGCCAGGGCTGCAATCGCGCCGGCGAACTGGTGTGTAGAGCCGTTCATTCTTCCTCCAATGATAATTTCAGTTTTCTCTTTACGGTCTCGATCAGCTGGTCACAGCAACCGGAAACTTTGAAGCTCAACGAATCAAGATCGCGGCCGTTTACTTTGATCTTTGGCCATAGAACCAATGTTAGAGTCGCGGAATGTAGCCTGCTTCACGTTGTCGCACAGTGCGCGGGTGCTCTGCTACGCGGAGACATCACTTGATCACTCTGTCGGATGTTCTTGCGTGTGTCTTGATAGGCCTCCCTAATCGTGAACCCACGTATAAGGAGGAGGCCTCCAAATTAGGCAGCGGTAGCTTGGCGTGCTGCGCGCCTTTTCACCGGCGTCATTACGCCTTTAACAAACCGGTGTTTCGGGTTCTAGTTCGTCGCTCCGACTTCTTTCGCAGCCTTCGCCAGAGATTGTGCTGCCTGCATATAGACCCAGCTTTCAGCTGAACGACCCAGGACAGCAGAAAGCTTTACAGCCATCGCCGGCGTGATGTCTGCTTGGCCTCGGAGCATGCGGCTAAAGGTCCTTTCTTAACAACCAGGCCCTCAGCGATTGATGCTGTAGTCGTTTCGTTCTCTTCGATGTACACCCGCTCTATCCAACTCGGTATAGAGAGGAACATTTAGCGACGTAGGTCCCGTCTTCATTCTGGAAGGCGCGGGCGCTGACGCCACAAATTCGCATCCCCGTCTTAGTCATTTCTGTACGCACTCTAACTGGCAAATCAACCGATGCACTCTTCAGAAAGCTTGTGGTCTGGGTGATTAGGCTTGGTGGAAGCTTTAGTTCGGTGAACCGCATGACGGTTGCGGCCATAGAGCACTCCATCAGGCCGCATATAATTCCCCCATGGAATGCCCTTAGCATGGGGTTACCGATGAATCGATCCGCAGGAGCGAGTTCAAACAGTGCGCCACTGTCGTTGCTATCAATGATCTGTACGCCCAGCTGCAGCGCGTAGGGAACAGATTCAATGATCTCCCTGTAACCCTGCACTAGATTGCGCCGCCAGCGGATGACGAACCTGAATCAGGCAGGTTCGCAAGTTTTTCAAATGTGTTTCGAAAAAATTCTGAGGATGCGCCGGTTAAGAAAAATCGTGCCACAGATTTGGCGAATACACCGTCAGAGTCGGATGCATTGCCTGTCAAAAACACAATGCCGTCGTCAACGCTTTTGCAGTGCACAGAAATTTCAATATCCTGATCTGCCAAGGGTGATCTCAACTCATCGTAACGCAGATCCAGAGTCGCTAATGACGACGACTCTTTGAGATTCATCATGCAGGCCAACCCCATACCCGAATCCATAGCTGTCATCACAACTCCAGGGTGAATGCTCATGTTTGCGGCGGATCGGGCCAGTTCAGGCCTAAAGGGTATGCGGATAGCGACCCACTCTGGGGAAGCCTCAACGATCTCAATACCCAAATCTTCATGCGCACCCGATCGAAAAACTTCCATCTATCGCGTCTCACCTGGCTGTAGTAACGCCTCTAAATTGAGCCTGTCAGCTTTAGAGCTCATCGCTTCGGCAAATCTCTTAACCCTAAACATTTGCAATACTCTGGTCCGGCTGTCATTGATTGAAACCCGCGTATCCGTGAGGTCGAGGTTGCCTCGTAACACTGTATTACTCACTCAACGGTGTTGACTTCTGGTCCCGATGTGGCGAGCTGGCCTCGGCGGCGCGTAATTTCGACGCTAGCCACTGTTTGCCCCGCTTCATGTCAGCTGGCAGCACGTAGGCCGCTGGTACGACCAGCAGTGTCAGTAAAGTCGATGACGACAAACCGCCGAGAATGATGAACCCCATGGAGTTCCGCCATTCAGCCCCGTCCGATGTTGCAAACGCCACCGGTAGCATGGCAAATACTGCAGCGAGCGCTGTCATCAGAACCGGTCTAAGTCTTTCGGGGCCAGCGAGCATAATAGCCTCCTTTAGATCTGAGCCCTCTACGACCAGTTGATTGGCACGATCGACCAGCAGGATTCCATTTTTCATCACGATCCCCATTAATGCAAGCAGCCCAATCTGCGCGAACAGAGACATTTCCTGATCGCCGAAATAGAGTGCAGCGAACGCACCGGAAAAACTGAGCGGTGCGGTCAGCATGATGATCAGCGGTTGGCCGAATCGATCGAATTGACTGGCGAGCACCATGTAGAGTGCGATTAACGCCAGTGTGAACGCGAAGGCAATCGCCTGGACAGTCTCACCCAATCGGCGGGCCTGGCCCTCAAAGGTTGCTCTCATGCTGGTCGGAATCGGATATTCGTCAAGCAGTTCATTGAGCACGTCGACCGAGCTGCCAAGAGCGACACCAACACCGGCATTGGCGAGAACAGAAATCTTGCGTGCTCGATCCTGACGATCAATTTGCGCTGGGCCTGTCGTTATCTTGAGATCAGCGAGGCTCACTAAATCAACCAATGTGCCCGTGGCCGACCGAATCTGAATTTGCTCGAGCTGTTTCAGGTTCTGACGTTGTGGCACCTCCAGTCGCGCACGAATGTCATAGCGTTTCCCGCCGGCCTCAAAGGTGCCCACATCGACACCACCAACCATAATTCGGCTGGTCGCCGCGAGCGATCGGGCCGACACGCCGAGATCTCCGGCACGGAGACGGTCGACGACGATTTGCAGCTCCGGCCGACCAACTTCGTAGGTGGATCTCACGTCGACAAATGCACCGCTGCGCCGCATGGCCGCCATTAAGGGCTCTACATATGCATTGATCTTCTCCAGATCGGAGCCGCGAATGACGTACTCGATGTCGGCACTGGTGATTCCGCCGCCAGATACCCAGGGCACTTCAGCCAATGCACTCTTGGTTGCCATCGGAATGGCCTCTGCGAGCGTGGCCCTGGCGCGATCAATAATCTCAAACTGGCCAAGGGCACGACCTTGCTTCGGCGTTAGCAACACGTACAGGTCCAGCTGATTCACTTTTGCCTGACTGCCAGCACCTACCGTCACAAAAACGTCCGTCACCTCTGGAACGTCGGATAACGCCGTATGGATTTTCGCGGTAGCGACTTTTGCCTCCCCAATTCCGTAGCCCACTGGTAACTCAATCGCACCCTGAAATTCACTGCGATCTGCATTTGAAGTAAAAGCGGTCGGAATTTGTCCGGCAAACCAGCCTCCAACAAACAGTGTGCCAATGGCCCCAAGCAAAACGAGATACCGATAGCGGACGGCATAATGAATCAAACGCCCATAGGCAGTTTCCAAGCCAAGGTGGAAATTTTCGATCGGCCGTAAGAATTTCCAGTGCGAGGACTCTGGCTGCAGGAATCGAGCGGACAACATCGGCGTTAAGGTCAGTGCAACCAATAGCGATACCGACACCGAGAACACGATGGCTAATCCGTATTGCATAAAAAACCGGCCGACGATCCCTGCCATAAAAGCAATGGGCACAAACACGGCAAGCGTCGCAAACGTTCCTGCGAGCACAGCGAGTCCAACACGGTGTGTCCCAGTAGACGCCGCCTTGAACCGATCGATGCCCTTGTCCACGTCGCGTTGAATACTTTCGATAACTACAATGGCATCATCAACCAGCAGCCCAATCGCGACCGTCAGCGCGAGGAGCGTTAGCATGTTGATCGTAAAATCGAATAAATAAAAAATAAAGAACGTCGAGACCAAAGAGACAGGAATAGCCGTTGCCACGATCAATGTGGCCTGCCAACTCAGCAGGAAAAAGTAGGTGATCAGCACGACGAGGACGATTGCTATCACTAGGTCTTTGAGAACATCTTGAATCGAGGACTCAATAAATCTTGACACGTCCCGAGCAATGACGATGTCCATGCCCTTAGGTGCAAGTGTTTTTACTCGCTCCACCTCTGCTTTAACCGCGCGCGCGACTTCAACGGTGTTTCTGCCGGACTGCCGGCGAACCTCCAGTGATATGCCTGCTTGTCCGTTTAGCTGTGCGAATGTACGTTCTTCTTCGAGTCCGTCTTCGACACGCGCGACGTCGCGTAGGCGGGTCGGCGCTTGGCCGGCATTAAACCGGACGACAAGTTTCTTAAAATCCTCTTCGGTTTGTGCCTCGGCGCTCGTCTTGACACCGAATTCTCGCGTGTTGCCGGCGACCTCAAGGCGTCCGCCCGGCGCTTCGATATGCTCCGAGCGCACCGCATCGACCACTTCCGCGGCTGAAACGCCATGTGCGCGCATTTTGTCGGCATCGAGCCAGATACGCATTTCCCGTTCGCGACCGCCAACCAGCGTTACTGAGCCTACGCCGCGCACACGTTGAATGGCCTCTTTGGCTACCTCGTCAGCAAACGTTGTTAGCGCGCCGATCGACATATCTCCCGCTATCACGACTGATAATATTGGCGCGGCATCCGGATCGACTTTATCGACGATTGGTTGATCAACGTCATCGGGTAAGTCCTGGAGTGCGATTGTGGTTTTGTCACGCACGTCCTGCGCTTTTACATCAACATTTTCACCGAGCTCAAACTCGATATTGACTTGCGAATAGCCCTCTGAACTAACTGAGCGGAGCTGCTTGATACCGGCGATCGTATTGACGCTCTCTTCTATGATGTCCGTGACTTCGGTTTCAATCGTGTCGGGAGCGGCGCCCTCTAGGGTAGTCACCACTGAGACATAGGGAAATTCGACGTTTGGGAACAGGTCGATACCGAGCCGCCCCAGCGATATCCAGCCGAGCACGACCAGCGCGCCAATGACCATGACCGCAAAAACCGGGCGCCGAATGGAGGTGTCAGCGATGCGCATCAATGTCCTCCGGAAGGGGCGTGCCGTCGATTAACCGGAGCAAATCGGGGCCCATTAATACGTAATCGTCTTCCTCCAGCCCCGATATAATTTCAACACTTGTCACATCGAAATCACGCAAGACGATTTCGCGCAGTTGTGCAACGCCGTCGTCGACGAGAAACACGTGCGGGCTGTTCAGCCTGTCCAAAACAGCTTCGTGATTCAGCAGCGTGGCCGTTCTGCCCGGCAGGTGGATCTCGGCCCGGACAAACAAGCCCGGTTTTATTTGGTAGTCGTCATTTGCGAGCGCGAAGCGTACGTCCAAGCTCCGAGACGTCGCGTCGGCTTTATCGTTGATTACAAAAATCTCGCTTCCAATGGTGTCCTGTAGACCATCAATGCTTAGGTGGGCTGGTGTGCCTACGCTGAGTGCTCCCAGATAGATTTCAGGGACACGCACGGCGGCGACAACTACATTGATTTCCTGCATCTGGAGCACGGCACTGTCTGCCGAAAAGGTTTGTGCCGATTTATACGTACCTTCGTCAATATTGCGCTCTGTTATTACCCCGTCGTACGGTGCGCGAACTATCGTATCTACAATACGCTGTTTGGCCTGTGATAACTTCGCGGACGATACGCCCATCTCAGCCGTTGCAGCCTTCAACGCGGTTGCCGCTGTGTCGAGCTGAGCTTGCGAAATGAACTTCTTGGCCAGTAACTCCAATGCCCGCTCGTGATCCAGACGCGCCTGGTCTGCTCGCGATTCTGCCGCCGTTAGTTCAGCGCGAGCCAGTTGTACGCTGATCTCGAAATCGGTTTTTCTGGTTTGAAAAAGAGGCTGATTTTTCTGAACCCGATCACCCACTTTGACGAAGACCCGCTCGACAATACCGGGCGTGACTACACCGAGGTTGCTGGTTTGAGCAGCGCCGATGGTGCCGGTACCGGTGATCGTTTCAGAGACTTCTTGGATTTCGGGATGCAAGGTTTGCAGGCGTAGCGGGGTAACTTGTGCAGGATCAGCAACGGCTACCCTTTCATCCTGCGAATCACTGCAGCCTGTGATCAACGACCCCGCAAATAGCAGTGGTGCGACGATTTTCCCCAGTGTCCTACCGAGGGCGCCCGCGGAGCTGACAAGGTGTTCTAGGGAAAATCCCCTCACTAGCTGGCCTTTTGCAGAGTCTGGTTCTATTATTGACATTAACATTCCTAGTATATTGTATCTATGGAAACTAAAAAGCAAGAAACTAAATCCAAGGATTTCAGCCGCAGCCTAGGGTTCCTATTGCACGATGTGGCCCGGTTGATGCGGCGCGCGTTCGACCGCCGCGTAAAGCACCTTGGTCTTACCCGTTCGCAATGGTTTGTGCTTGTGCACCTGTACCGGACCGATGGCCAGACTCAACGCCATCTAGCCGAGGAGCTTGATATGGAGCGAGCGCCGCTGAGCAAGTTACTGGATCGTCTGGAATCCGGTGGCTGGATTGAGCGACGCGCAGATCCCACAGACCGGCGCGCGAATCGCGTCTACATAACGAAGAAGATTGATCCATTAATGACCGAAGTCATCACCGTCGGAGAAATGCTCACTGAAGATATCTTTTCAGGAGTTGATGAAAGCGCGCGCGAAGAATTTTTGAGCGTACTTGTCAAAGCAAAATCGAATCTGATCGCCCAGGAGCAGCAAGAAGAGTAGGGCAGGGCACGTTAGACGAGTCAAAGCACGAAATAGTTTGCTAGCCTGGCGAATGCTTCTATCGTCACTGCTACTGTAACTTTGTCTCTGGAACTCTAACTGAAAACTGAATCGATGTGATTGACGTGAGGAGGGTCGCGATGGAGCCTTCAAACCCTTGGGGGCCCGTCGGATCGAGCTCAAGTAAAGCTAATCTCAGGTGTCCAAGCTGTAAGTCTAGTCCTGCATCTGAATTCATTGTTTGCGTGAGCAAACCTTACAGATGAGATCGTTAACGACCTTGCTTTTACTGGCGTATTCCTAGCTCTTCATCCGTGCGCGGAGCCATCCGTCAGTCGGGACAGTCAAAGAGATACTTTGTCTTGCCATAGCGGAATCCTCGATCATCATCGGGATTGCGCAGCAGCACACCATCTATCCATCGGCGAGGTTTGGTGTCAATCTCGAAACGAACCCAGAATCACTTTCCCCACAAATACTCACGCAAAGGCAAGAAAACAAACGAAAACAAGGCCAAAACTATAGTGAAACTGCCTAAAGAGTGGTGCGTTGCGTATTGCCGACTAAGCCTGCCACTGATACTGGTGCTGCTGTGTACGGTAATAGTTGCCGGGCTTGCCGTAAGAGGTTTTCGTCGTTTTTCGCTGGGTAGATGAAGGCTAGTCGTTGTGGTGCGATGAACCCGCCCGTTAAGGGAATGCTACCGTTGCACTGAGCCAAAAGGGGCCAAGGAGGGTGACGTATAGCAAGAGTCATACACTCGAGTTGGCCTTTATCGCCTATCTAACTCAAAACGAGTAACACCAAGGTAAACGTGGTAACGAGTGTATCTTCAAACGAAATAATAAGTGTCCAAGGCTATTCCTTCTCTTCGACCTTGTTTCTAGCCGGAACATGTGATTTGGTCAAGTAAGTTACCAGAGGCATCGGGCGTCAGGCTTCTGTGTATTAGGAGGCTTGGAGATCTAGTGTCCCGCGCTCGGGGCACGAATGCCACCTGGCTTCGCTGCAGATGTTTTTAGCATTTCTATCGCGGTGCGCAGATAGTACTTTTGGTTATTTATTCTATGTGCCCGCGGTAATATTCCGTCCCGTTCCCATCTCCAAAGCGTGACGCGAGAGACACCGAATTCATCGGCAACCATGGCCGCCCGAACTAAATTGTCAGCATCTTGAGTGTTTGGCATGTTTTGGCTTATCCGTGGGTTGTTTCGCGTGCTTAATGTTCGCCGCTGTTCCCATTTACGTCTTTACGAATCTCCGACAAACTGTAGCGTGGTTTCTTGCGGGCTGAATGCTAGCGGCTTCTTTCAGACGCCCATGTGACGCGCTTGCGCGCATTCGTTGGCGGGCAAACCGTGCTTTCGCAGACCAGGACTCGCACAATCTCTTTGGCAGGTTACAGCCTGTGGTCCCTAAACCGGCGAATTCTGATGACATGGGTAAATGTTGGGTAATAGAGGCATGAATCCCTTAACCTATTGAAAATAAAGCATACTCAGCGGACGTCCGCTCACCGCTAAAAAGCAGGTGTAGGGTAAATGCTGGGAAAAAAATGGTGCGACCCTGAAATCTCTGTAAACGCTCGGTTTTGAGGTGGCTCCCTCTCGCCAATAGATCAACGAATTCGATGTCCATTGTGTCTAATTTTAGCTGCGTTGTTGGGTAGTTTTGGCTCCAGTTAGGCATCATTTCGGACACGATTTTCGGCTCGAATGTCCGGGCCGAGCCTGATGGAACCGATCTTGCTCGCAATGGGTTCGGTGCGTGCCAAGCGAGACGACCTTTTTGAGCTTACCGCCCTGACTGAGTCCGTGTTGCAAGCGCTTCTTCCAGTCGAGCGGCGTCTGGAATACCCAAGCTGATCATTGCGGTGAGCAGTCGACCCACTCGGTTCTGTACAGTCTCGTCGCTGTCTAAGATGGTTGGGTCCTGATCCCTGAGATTCTTCATTAGCGCACAAACGCGGCGGCCGATGCCGTAGTCCACCCAAAACGCGTCGGCATTAGGAAAAGCCTCAAGCCAGGTTGCGGTTGCCGCCACGAGGAAGCGCAGATGTGCGGTGTTCGGGGCCACCTCCAGGAGGTTGAGCGTCACTATCGCGCCGAAGAGGGACGGACCGCGCGCAACTAAATCAGCCAGGACCGGCAGGAAAGGGGCAACCCGTTCGATTCCCTTCGGCAGCAAGTAGCATTTGGCAGGCTGAGTGAAGCCGTGATCATTGAAGAAGAATGCCCCGATCGCAGGCCCGATATGCATTTCGATGGAGGCGGATTCACTTCCTGCCAGGCGTTTCCAACCGTTGCTCTCCATCAGGCGCTTTGAAAGCTCCGATCGAATGCCAACCGCAACGGCCTCATCAATACACTGATCGTTGAAGAAGACGGAATCGATACAACGAAGCAAGTCAGTCACTATGTCGAAGAATGGCTCATCGGGTAGAGAAGCAATCGGACCGAGAGCAAGTTCCGCGATTTCTGGAGGTGTTAACCCAGGTATGCAGTGCGTTAGCAATAGGAGATAGGCGTGGTTCCACTCACTGGGCTCATGGTCAATCTCGTCGTGCGCCTCAAGCCCTGCACCGTTTGCGGTGGCGGTCCATGGGCCGTATTGGCGAGTCAATTGCAGTAGCCAAGGCCGCGCAGTTACGTCGAAAAGACGAGCGCAATTGGACAGCCACAAAGCCGCCGCCTGATGGTCTACTCGTTCATCGGGACTCACCTGTTGTGGTGCTGGCGCCTCGCGTGCTCGTCGTGGTCCACCAGGCAGCCGAAGACGCGGCCGAGGCCGTAGTGGCTCCGACGGAAACGTAGGCCAATTGGGTTCAGGACCCTTACCAGTAAGCCACGCCAATTCAGAGTGTATCGCAGCGTCTAGCCGCTGTCTTAGGCGCTCGCCTCTCGCTTCGACCTCCTCCTCGGTAGTGTCCCGGCTTCGACTCGGTCGAACGGACGCCTGAAACGCGCACCGAAGAATCGCGGGGGGCAGCTGCTCGTCAAACGAGCTAAGCACATTAGCAACTGCGCTAAAGCCGTGAGCTGCCGCTGAATCATCTCGTGCGGCCGATTCAAGCAGATTACGTAAATCTTGCTCAGACGCCCCGTCCTCCAGGGCGTGAGCCATCCCGACAAATGCGATCGCAATTGGGTTGTACCGAATACCTGACCGGAATCGATATACGGGGTCTCCGTCCTTTCGAAGAGCTTCGGCAAATATGTGCTGCGCCCATCCCGAATGCTCTGCCCGAAGCCGGTCCTCGCCATCGCGCATCAAGATCATCGCCGCAGTTACAAGGGCTTGCTCGCGCATCCAGTTGGCATCGGCATCTGCCTCTGTGTGCTCACGCGAGCCCGCGGACTCTTGCGCCCAAGTTATAGCGGCGAGAACAAGCTCGGGTGAGGAGCGCGAAGGGTCATCAAGCGCAAGACCCAGAGCCGCCTGCATGTTCGCATCCAGTTGACTACCACGCGCAGCTTCTTGGAGTGGTGCTAGGTGTGCTTGCTCGGTCTCCGGCGGGACATACTCTCGTGCAACAGCTTCTGTGCCATCGTCTTGCATCACAGAAACCTCCCGCCAATTGCTTGGATCGGCCAGGTTCATTGCGTGGGTGACCATCAGCCTCGGATCACCGAGGTCCGAGCTCGAATCCGGCGGGCCGCGCCGCGCTGTCGCGTCCCGCAACAGACGCGTTAACCTTTCGCGCAGGTCTTCGGGCCCGAAAGCAAAGCGGTAGAGGAGCTGTTCGAGCGTCACCCTTCGCGAAGCTCGATTGTTGAGATCGCCTACACTGGCAGTCCCGACCGGCTCCTTCTGCAATTCCCTGAGTCCAAAGAAGTCCGGGTACTCGATTCTGTCGTGAACGTGTCGCTCGCGATCAATGCACAAAAGCTCGGGGCATGCAGCGAACGGAACGGCTGACTGCCGTGACGCTGGCCAATGCGAAAGCAGCAAATCGACTGCCACCAATAGGTAAGCTGCTGGCGCAGGTGGCGAGCCCAACACATCTGACAGGACGGTGTCGAAGTCCTCTCCTGCATCAATTCGACGATGCGCCCAGGCTTCGAGGGCCATTAGTGCCGATGTAACACAAGGCGCTCCCGACCCGTCTCGGGACCATGCGTATGAGCGCTGCCATGGAAATACCCTGGCGCCATCGGGAAGAGAGATTGTTATCGAGTCATCGCCGTATTCTTCGCCGCCACTGTAAAAGGAGGTCGCGTGATCCACGAGTCTTCGTATCAGCACCAAGCCGGACTGTGGTGCATGGACAAGTAGATCAAAGAACGGGCCTTGCGCAGGAGATGCGGGAAGAAAGAGGTTATCAAGAAAACCGAAAGGCCTCTCGAGTTCGCCACGACTGTAATGATCATTCCGGCTTGGTCTAGAGATGAGTGTGGCCGCAGTCAGCTCCGCTAGTTCTTCTGGCGCTGCTTGGGCGAGGGTCCCTCGAAATTTTAGGATGTTCCTGACTATCTCTTCGTTACGATGGTACTGCCTTAAGGATCGAAGATATCGACCAGCGAGTTCGGGCGTCTGATTGCAGAACAGGAGAAAGCCCATCCGTAGGTCGGACTCCAGAGACCTGATGCGTTCGTGGTCGAGTTCGCCACCAAACGCGAGTCTTCGATGGTGAAGGTCGGCGTGATGAGCGGCCTCGACCTCGATCAACCACTGATACAGCCACTGCAGTAGCGCTGGCGTAAGCGGGTCAACGCCAATCGTTCCCACGGACCAAGATGTGTAGAGTTCCACTACATCGGGAATGGCCCTCGGCGGCAGGTCTCCCCCAAGGCTTAGTAACCAGAAAATGAGACGATGCCAAGATGGGCCCACTGGAGCATTGATACTCGCAGGAATAGTTGCGGGGTCGAAACCAGCGGCAGCAAGAACCTGAGAGGCTGGTTGCACATCGACGGCAATGATGATCCTAATCAGCTCGCGCAGCATTCGAGCGCCATCGTGCAGTAGCGCGCCAGCGGCACGGGTCAACAGGTCGTTAGCGACTTCTGAGCGGACTAAGGCCAGCAAGACCGCACGGCGCCAGGAACCGTGGACATCGGCTCGGCTGACGCGGTCCAGAAGAATTTGCCATTCCGTAATGTCCACACTTTGTTCAAGGCGATAACGAGCGGCAAGTTCCATGCCCCTTTGCGAAGCCGCTGATACAGGTCGATCGAAAGAAAGGCGCTCTATCATAGACGGATCTGACACGAGAACATTCGCGATCGCCCACTCACGAAGCACGTCGTGCTGGAAAGATACTTTGTCGTTACCGTGGTCCCGTAAGGTTTCGCTTTGAATCAAAGCATCAACGGCTAGCGCCGGAGACTCGCTGACATCCAAAAAGTCAATCTGGGACAACGCTTGCTCTCCAAGAGATCGCAATACCCTAGATCGGTCGCGGTGCAGGTGATCGCGTGGACCATCCGCGGATTCCCACCATTGATCTGCCATGTCGATCTCAGTGCGTGGGATTGGGTCGCCGGCAGGGTGATTCACGAGTCGAGCAAGGCGGAAGAGATTTCGAGTAACGTCCCGCGCCGGGTGGCCTGTGGCCAGAATTGGAGCAAGCGGTGGAGCGGCGTGCCGAAGTTCCTCTACTTCTAGATCGGTTAGTTCGCCGATCAGCACTGGTTCCGCGTACCCTAGTTCGAAAATTGCGTCGGTTGGCAACCAGCTTGGTTCGTCGACTCCGAAGCTTCGTCTCGCCGTTGCAACTACTGAGATACCGGGAACAGTCGCGGCTTCGCGAACAAGGTCAACGACAGTGCGTTGCTCTGATTCGGTAAAAGAGTCCAAATTATCGAGAAACAAAATGGCGGCCCCGTCGCTGGCTAGATCCGAGAGGAGGTCGTGAGCGGTGCCATCGAATCCTAGAACGCCTCGCATTGCAGTCCAGCCGTTGGGTATCGTTCGGCCATGGGCTAGGACAATGACATTAGCCTCGGTAGCCGTCTGCGAGGCAAAATGCTTTAGCACTCCCGATTTACCTACGCCGGCGTCACCTCGTATTTCAATGAATCTCCCGCTATCGAGGGCCGTATGAACGGCCGCAATCTTCTGATACCTATTCAGCCTTGCGCCGCTGACGCTATCGTCAATATCGGCAAGAGCATGACGTGAGGCTTCCGCGAGCGCCCTACGCGCAGTTCTGAAACGCCGTTCCCCAGCTATGCGGAACGAGCGTTGATTCAGGTCCGTAACTAGCTGTTCACGAGTTCGGTCCCCGCCGCTCGCGGCAATCTGCAGCGCGAGTTCTATCAGGTTTGTCCAGAGACTATCGGCGTGTTCCGCGTGGTCAGGGTGCAGAACGCGAATGCAGCGCTCCTTCGCAAGTGCTTCCGATGCCGAACCCAGTGCTGCAAAGTCGAAAACAAGGATCTGGAGCCTGCGCAATAGTCGCCATACGGTTTCATCATCATTTGGAGCATCTGCGGTGTCCAGATGCGTCCTAAAGGTCTCCACGAACGTGCGCATGTCTTCGTTCGCCGAACCGGGTCTGGCTAGACGGTCCATGAAGATGGCGGCGTCACCCAATTGCCTTGCCCAAGTAAGTACTTCCTGATAGGCGCCGTTTATCTTCCAAGAATTTCTGGCTGTCGCGATAGCGAGCTGATATCGGGTGGTTTCGAAGTCCGGTCTGCGAGCGGCGTCGGCGATTTGGCTTACTACGCCGCGGAAAACCGCATCGGAGGGCGAGAAGGTGATACTTCGCTTTACTTGGATTTCAAGGACGGCGTTGTGGCCGGACTCATCGTGAGCGTGAACAATTACGTCGTCGAGTGGGTGACCCTCAGCGGCGCGCTGAAATTGAACGGTGTCGATCGATGTCCCCGGCAGGCCTCGTGGCTCGGTCCCGGCCAGCAGGCTGAGCAGGTAGTGTGCCCCGACTTGCCCTTCGAACTGGCTACCGGCGGGGCCGCTAGACGCTGGGCTAGAGGCATTAACCATTGCAGTTTGCTTGTATTGGCGGTTCTTCCAGAAGTAACAGCTCGCGTTGGTGCGGAGTGGTTTCCATCTGGCTCAGTTCCCTCTAATGACCTGCCTGTTTTTTACGCCCGCCACAGGAGATTTCGCCATGCTGTTGTACCGTATTCATTATGGCGGTATGTATGGGGGAATGAACGGTAATAATCCCGTAAGTATTTGATTTCAAAAAACACATGGTACCGAAGGCCGGTTCCGGCATCGGATCGAATGCCACTATGCAGTTTAACGACAAGTCAACAGCTTGTGCAGCGCCGAAAGCACCCAACCAGTGTTTTCCAGCAAAGCGGGACTCGGCTTCTGGGAGTTGTCCCGCCTGGTATTAATTGCTCAAGGATCGAACTCCTCCCGGCCTTGCAGCAGAAGTTTTCAACGTCTCTACAGCGGCGCGAGGATAATACTTTTGATTGTTTATTCGATGTGCTCTGGGTAGTAATCCGTCCCGTTCCCACCGCCATAGGGTGACGCGTGAAACGCCGAACTCATTGGCTACGATCGCTGCTCGAATCAAGCTGTCTGCACTCTGCTGTTGTGGCATGCTCCACTCATCCTTGAGTTATATTCAGTTCCGAGAGGAGCGTATTATTTCACGTGACCCGTCGGCGCAGCCTCAGAAAATCCGGCACGGACGGTTGTGGTTTCTCGGTTAGCGTTTCCCAATCTGTATCTTGCCACCCTCATGAGCAGATCCTTGCGGGAAAGTTTCTGACGACCAATACCAAGCTTTGATTCCATGCCGCGGCAGAATCCGTTTCGTGTTTATGGCCTGCTTCCAGGGTAAGCACACAACCTCAAGTTGCTGGAGCATGGGTAAATGATGGGCAAAATAACATGTGACCTCTGGAGGTCATTAAGTAAAGCATCGTAAGCGGGCTCTCTCGCTGCCCGCCGAGGGCGAACTGAGGTGCTCGTGGTCCAGATAAGATGACCGTCGAGTTACGGGGGGAACACAACCAGTCGTTGCTTGATTTTGATGACAGAAGCTGAAATCTAAGATCTGCGCGCCTGCGCTACGAGCAGAAGAAGATGCCTCGACCAACGCTGCATCAGTCGAATCCGCTGTCTGATGTATGTGGCTCGATTGTATACACCGGCGATGCCCCTTTTGGCGGAGCCCGATACATGGTTAAGGGCTGACTCTATAACATGAGGCTCGTAACCCAGTTCGTTGGCGTGCGTTGCGAACGATCTCCGCAGGTCGCGGAGCTGCCAATCGGCTGAGGCGACACGTCGGTCAAGCCGTTCTTTCGATTTGGACCATCCGGCGAACACTGCCTTTCCGTTAGTGGTGAAGACCAGATCTGTCTGCATGTTTGTCGACGCCTGCAGCGACCGATGATAGTACAAGATGCTAATCACAGCCGAGCTGAGTGGAACCACATGAGGACGGTGGTTCTTCGTGCGTTGGCCCGGAATGTCCCACCTTCGTTTGTCCAAGTTGATTTCGGACCAACACATGCCAGCAACTTCCTGGCGACGCTGACCGGTTAGCATCATAATTCTGACAATGTTTGCGTAAATTCCCTCTCCTGCGTGATTCCAGATCAGTATGAGTTCCTCTTCGCTCAGGACGCGTTCTCTGACTCCGACATGGGCTGGGCGTTTTACCTGGGTGAGCGGTGAAGTCGAAATCAGACTTTCATCGCAAAGCCAGCCGAAAAGCAGTTTTAGTACTGTGTAAATCTTCACGGCCCTCGATTCGTGACCGTCGTCCAGAACCGTCTGCAATGCGGTCTTCACATCGTCGTGAGTGATTTCCTGGACTGGTACGTCTGTCCATGACTCGAGCAGTTTATGTTGTAAGCATCGGCGATACTCGCCAAGCGTGGACTCGACTGGTCGACGGCCACCGCGGCCCCGGTATGACGATAGAAAGCGCTCTCTCTCCTTTGCAAAGGTCTGTTTCGACTGCTCAACAAGCAAGTCACGTGGTGTAGGGGGAGCCACGTCATCCACGTGCTTGCCCTCTGACGCGGCAGTCAGTATCGCGCGAGCTCTCACCCTGGCGTCTGCGAGTGTGAGCTCTGACGTGCGTCCGAGTTTGACACGGCGCTTTCGCCATTGCCCATTCGCGAGCTCGCGCGTCATTACAATGTACGTGCGGGTTCCGCCCTGAGTCACCCGGACACCGAATCCGGGCAAGTAAGAATCAAAGTAGTCGACCTGTGTGCGGTCAGTTTTAAGGTGCGGTATAGAGGTGGCGGTGAGCTTAACTCTCGGCATGTTGTGCTCTCCAATTTAGGTACTTTTAGGTTCCACTGACCCCCATAGGTACCAAAAAAGCCGTGATACGCGATGTAACGGTCTGAAACAATATTAGGTACCTATTTGCAGAAATGCACGAAATAAATAGAACAAAAATTGCAGAGAGCTCAACATAGATTAATGCTATGTAACGGTGCGAAATGGTGGGGTAGGACACTGGCAGTGTTGAGGTCGGCGGTTCGATCCCGCCTGGCTCCACCAATTCAACCCGCTACGCAATGGTGTTGTGCCCACAGTGCGCGGTGTAGCCAAGCTA
>Ga0115569_10001220_pt1 | contig 19862 bp, 6 predicted proteins | sample COGITO_mtgs_1205_2_FD_87295 | JGI IMG/M metagenome (GOLD analysis project Ga0115569, IMG submission 87295) | Pelagic marine microbial communities from North Sea - COGITO_mtgs_120503 | ecosystem: Environmental > Aquatic > Marine > Epipelagic | place: Germany:Helgoland, sampling site Kabeltonne... | reverse complement strand
TTCCTGCTTTGTTCAATTTCTCAATCACCGCCGAAGGTTCGATTGATCCAGTCACGGTGACTTTCTTCGTATCTAAAGTTACGTCGAACGATTCAACACCTTCCATTTTACCTAAAATGCGTTTCACCGCGCCCACGCAGCCTTCGCACATCATATCCACTTTGAGTTCTGTAGTTTTCGCACAAGACATGCTTCTTCTCGCTTTATCTTTCTTACTCTATCGATGCTGTTCTTTATCGCTTGCTGTGAAATACTTTGATGTGACGAGGAACTTTGAAACGCCTATTTTATGATGTGTGTTTGAAATGTTCACGCGAAGAAAGCAAAATCAACACAAAAAAAGGTGTAAAGGTCATCAAGAAGAACCAACCTTACTCTATCTTTCTCTCTGGTTCCGCTTTGAAGAAAGTGCTCGCGTGGTGCTGCTGTGATGAAATCCATCGAGAGTTTCGCAGATTACGTTTGATAGAGGGAACTGATATAGTTTATCCTCTGTTTGTCTTTGCTTCCATTCGAGACAAACACTACAGTTACGAGAGTATAACATAACAGATAACAAGAATAGCAAAGGATGGAACGCAAAGCAGCAATTATGAGCCAAAGAAGAAAGCACAAATATCGCAACGATATGGAAAAGCCGTTTAATTTTTGTAGAGAAGCTGCAAAAGGATGTCACGTGTGCTTGATGGCGCCAAACAGAACGAGCGACTTTCTGATTGGCTTGGAGAAATTCTACGCTGACGAATACGACTCAGACGTCGAGATACCTTCGGTTGCGTTAGATCCAGACACGAATACCTTGACTTTAACGAATACACACGATTATGCGCTTTCTGCGACGATATCGGTCAAAGGTCTTCGATGTTTAGGGAAAGATGGTATAGAATTGGAAGCCGGTAATACGGTATCGAAAGACGGCTGTGAGTCAACGTGCACAACTTTTATCGTAAAGATTCCCGCGAACACGTTCTTGCACGTCTGTCGATTGGTCGTGGACTTGGAAAGAGAAGGCATCAAAGATAGAGACGAACTGTTAGAGTTTGTCATGCAGAAACTCGATTCAGACGTCCAGAGATGCGAAGGACACTCGAGACCAAACGATTTCCATCCGTTACATCTTACTTTTCCTTTTCAAAATACGAAACATGAAAAGGACGAGTGTTTCTATTTGTGCACGCAAGGCATCGGAGGGAGCTTTACGCACACTTTCTACGGTAATTACCACGCCATAGATTTTCGATGTGAAGTCGGCACGCCAATTGTCACCGGGGCAAACGGGATAGTTACGGATGTACGAAACAATGCACAAGATCAAAGCACGGGCATCTCGGCGAGCAACTTGTACTCATGGAATTCGATTCAGATTCGCGTCACTGAAGAAGTGAATATAAAAGACGGAGAGGTAGAGGAAATCAACGCGGATAGCGCGGAGCAAAGGAGTAGTAGCGGAGCTTCAACAACCGCATCCGCACGAACGGGAATAGCCGGTTTGAGTATATCTGAAGCGACGGCGGCGGCGGCGGTATCATCACCATCATCATCCAAAGTTGGACAAGCTGGCCCTTTGTACATTGAGTACGTTCATGTCCAAGAAAACTCATTCAAAGTACAAGTTGGAGATGTCGTGGAGAGAGGCCAAATCATATGCCGTTCGGGTGAGAGCGGATTTTGCCCAGAGCCGCATTTGCATTTCAGCGCATTTCGTAAGTCGGATAGCAAAGCGCCTACGGTTGGCGTGAAGTTTATTGCATCTGAAGTAAAAGATGCATTCGTTCCAGAAGCAGGAAAGATGTACAATGCGCGCATCGGGGAGAGGAAAATATAGTAGGTACAGTTCGCCGCAAAGCGTTCACATAGCACATAACATAATCAAATCTAATATTTACGCACTTTTCAATATTGAGCGTTTTATTCCTACCAAGCTCTCTTCTATTCTAGTTCCCGCTTTCGTTTTATTCGTTTTATTTACGTTTAACTCCTCAAGTAGCACGTCGCACTGGTCCACAATCGCTGAAGCGACATCCGGCGCGACATTTTTCTCTTGGAAAGATGACAAAAAACGCGAGCAATGCATCGCAATGTCGTGCAGTTCTGCAGCTAAAATCTCTGAGTGTAAGTGCGTCCGTTCGCTCGCAGTTCCCGCATTTAAAGAATGAATCGGTGAAGGGGATTTCAAAATACCTCCGTCTGGCGTTTTTGGCGATTTTGCATCGTTAAAACGCTTCCTGCCCAACGGCGTCCCCAGAGCTTGCCCGCCTTGATTTGATATGAGCGTCGGCGTCGATGGTGTCTTTGAGACATTGGTAGTGTTGCCATTAGTTGGCGTCGAGGAGGTAAACAAGACCGAGTTCTTCGTCCCGAGAGGCGTGGTCGATGGTGTTAAACCTAACATCAACGGGCTCGCGCCATTCGCGGCCGGGGACAACGCCATAGGAGAAAGAGCTGAAGATTGAGTTCGTAGCGATGTGAGCACGCGCGAGCCACGATTCAGAACACCAAACCAACAGCTGGATAGTCCTGCCTCGGATGGTTTAAGTGTACGGGCTTCCTCTGCTGCATTCTGAGGTAAACAACAATTGTGCGAGGTGGCGCCGGAGTGAACGGGCGGAGCCGCAAACCACCTGAGAAAGAGAGCGGCTTCATCGCGAAGGTTCGCTTGTCCGTTCGGAGATTGCACTTGCCAGCCAAACTTCAAACGTTCATCGCTAGATATAGAAGAGAGTAAAGCGCAACACACTTTTGCCTTCCGTAGATTGCTGAGTGTAATTGACGTTGGTTTCATTGCCGAAAGGATATAACGCTCCACCAAGCACGCAAACGACGCTAGTTTGGAAGTGACGGAAGAATCTATATCGGAATTTCGCAAACTCCTAGCAAGTTCAGTTGATATTTGAATCGATAAATTCAACGTTGCGAGTTTCAAGACATCCAGTTCTTCAAAAGATTCGTCTGCCATGGGAGTGTACTCATTCAACAACTTTGCAACAAGTTCGCGCACTCGGTCGTAAGCACCCGTTTGCGCCAACACATATGCTCCTTCGGGCGTCTTTGCCAACTCTAAGCACGCGTACAATGCAGAGAAGACAACGTCAGAAGAGGTTAATCGGGCGAGTTCGTCAAATTTGGATGGATCGCAATCAACTTGTATTTGTTCTCCACTCGTTATCGCTACTCGCAAGCTCGCGAGTGAGTTGTTGTTGGAGTCAACGGAGGTGAAAGCGCTAGATATGTCTGGAATAAACATTGACGATGAAAAGTCGTCACTTCCAAGGACAAGCATCGAAGGGGATGCAAACGCACCACCATTACCGAACAACTTTGTTAGTAGTCGCAAAGCGCAAACAGAAGACGCTGCAGGTACCGCATTCGATACCGCCAGATCACGAATCTGTGGAATAGCCTGAGACGCCACGTTCCCTATATCTATAGCTCTGGCTGCGTCCTCCGAGTTGGCTTCCTTCGACCAACATGATAGACTTCTCTCGAATGCAGCACACGAATGTGCACACGCAATGTGACTGATTGGACATATTTTAGAAGAGAGAAATGCACACGCCGCACGCGCAACATTTTGTAAAGCCTCGTAATCTTCGTTTGCGCCATCGCTTCGATTCGCAGAATAATTTTTGCGAGAACAGCTCCATAGCCGGGCAGAGATTTCCAACAACTCGCAAAGCGCGACAATCAACGAGACCTGCCTCGGACTTTCCGATCTACGGTTTTGGACCGCGTGGATGAGTTCAAGAGCGATTGTGTTCACCGTATCTCTTCGCGAATGATGTGACCACTTTTTAAGAATTGAGGGCTGAACTAACGAGAAGCCGCAACAATTCTGTTCGTTGTTGTCGTTCTCTCCATCAGATGTTCTCACCTTTCCCCCATCATTTCTCGATCCCAACGCAGATATACCTACATTTGATAATGGAGCTAATAATTTCTTTTTCACGTGTTCCTTACGTTCCTCCAGAGCTTTTAGTTGCTCGGCGTCCAGCGCGTCCAACTCTGGGCCCACAATGTTCTGGAAGGTTTCCAAAGATCCGGATGCTTTCAAAAATGCGCTCAAACTCTCAATCGCACTTATCTTGGCATCACACAGGCTCACAACGAGCGACACTTCGCGCGAACACGCCGCAACCTTGCGAGCAAGCGATGCAAGACGCGTTTCTGGTGCGCCCCATCTACCGTCATCCGTGTTGAAGACACCGCAGGCACGCTCAATCCATTCCGAATCGTAAACATATGAATCTCCGTAGACAGATCCACCACTTAAGCCGATTGGCGCATCTACAAAGATGAAATTCTCACAATTGGACGTTGTTGCATGGTGTAATAGATCATTTACTCGTGAAGATGCGTGTCTGATGTCTCTAACGAACGCATCATTGTCTGCGAATACGGTCTCAAACGTCGCCGTAGCTGCGTGCGCAACGTCCGTGAGCAGACGTGCCGCGGCTTTTTGGCCTTCGCGCGAAAGAACCTCTCGCGCCACAGGTTGCTCGAGAAGAGATCTCGCTAAAAGCTCCGCACCTGCTTCAAGGGTAGCTGAAGCGAAACAGACGCTATCGCCTCCAGCCTGAGCTGTTGCTAACTCAGCCGCTGCGGAGAGCATCACCGCCCGCAAACCTAATATGAATATATCCATTTTCATCCATGCCACGTTCGTTTTGTCTTCCACAGAAGATAATGAGAGCTTTATCGATCGAAGCAAGCCTTCGTCTCGAGACACAAAGTGATGCACAGCTTCGCGTAAGTGCTCAGAACGGTTCACTGGAACAGTCAATGCAACCAAAGACTCGCTAGCGAGAATACCTAGCGAAGACGAGAGCGCAGAGAACGCGTTGGCGTGGACGACATCATCATGATTTGAAGCTTGTGAGCACACTTCATTCGCACGTTCGACGATTGATGCGAGCTTTTGAAACACACGTGGCTCAGAAGCCAAGCCGTCGACTGGATTTGGTAAAGCAACCCTTGATTTCCAGAAAATATTAAGCGCAAACGCAAACGTGGCCCCGTTTTTGACGTCTTCGATATCCAGTATTTTATCCAAGGCTAACCAAAGTTCATCGTATGTTGGATACTGCGGCTCGCTGGATTTCAATATCGCTCGTGTAATTAACGCAGCGGATGATGGTTGTTTCTCCGCGAGAGCATTCGCATTGTTACCCTTGCCGTCTTCTGTACTCTTGGTTCCGTCATCTTTTTCAACTCCGTCATCTTCTCCCGAAGCCCCGTCGCGGATAGTAAGCATAAGCTGCGCATAGTCTGGTCCATAGATGATGGCATCAGCAAACGGTGGCTGATTTGCAGATGCACTCGCAAGCAGAGTAATGGCGTGAGATGTAGACTCCGGGTCTATATCAAATTCTTTCAAAGCGAGTTTAATCCTATCGCGCAGTTGACGGCAAGTCTCGTCGGCCTGTACTCCACCGAATGCCGCAGATAACGGTGCTGATGCTGGAGCCGTCGTACACAACGGTATTAACGCAGGTATCGCTAAAGTACAACATTCAGAAGCGTATGGGTACGAAGCATACGAAGCGATCGCTTGCACCATCGGTGGTCCTCGCTCTGGAGGAGGCGCTTGAATAAAGAGAGCTTTCGCGATTGACCTCGAAAACGTCCCTCCGGTTATTTCGGAATTATGTTCAAAGACAGAAGATAACGCCGGGATGACACGTAAAACACTCGCAATTGCATCCTCAAGCGCGACAATCTCTTTTGAGCGACACTCGGAACCGCTTTCGTACGCGCGCTGCAAGAATTGCGCATCGAATCGTAATGGTGCAAAAGCTCCAGCGAGGGTTTGCTCATCGTTCATCAAGAATACACAAGTGCGAATACTGAACGTTTGTTTCGGAGATCGAGAAGAGCGCTCCATTCCATTTTTGAGATTTATATCATCATCAATCATACACATTCTCTCGAAATATTCAAACTTTGATGTCAGCAACGCCGCTTGCAACGCTTGAGATGCGTATTTATGCACAATCCACTTTTCCGAGCGTTCTAGGTATCTCCAGCTATCGAAACGAAGCATGGCGTACAACGCAGATCGCTGAAACAACAATTGCGATTCATCTCCACACTCACCCGCGAGTAAAAGCGTTTCAGATAACGCGCATAGCGCCTTGATACTATCGTGGACTCCTCGAGACTCTTCAAACTGGAGGCATTGCGAAACAGTCACTCCGTTGGTGGAAGACGCTTTATCGTCTTCTGTGAAAAAAGGGGTGTTGAGTACGATATCCGCCGCGCGGCGCGGCGCTGCTGCGGCGAGTGGTCGCAAAGCTGCAAGTGCCATTGCCTGTATACTATAATCATCGGACTTTTCTACGCGCAAAGATAGAGCGAGTGCAGATAGGACGTCACTCGGCGTCCCTCCAATTTCAGATGCCGAAGCGTGTAAATCGCACCTCAACAGAGGCGCCGCAAAAGAAGGCGCGTTTTCTAGCGCAACCGCGATGAACGATAACGCAGCGTGCAGCTCTGAACGATCTTCTGGAGTGAGATGCTCTCTCCTTCGCCTCGCAACCGAGCTTAAGTTTCCTATTCTAGACAAAGTGATGTATAACCCATCCGCCGGTTCGCTCCACACAATTAGGTTTGTTCCAGACGATGAAGAGCTCGGTATAGAGACACCCCTACAGTTCGAAGGAATACACGCTCCGGGAACTTTTGAGCTAGAAATAGGTGCTGAACACACTACGTGTCCAAATATATTCCCAGTGCTCCGATCGAATCGACTTTTAATACTGGCTTGCTTGATGGCAACTTCGGCAACCTCGCGATCTGGATACGGCAAGGCAACCGCGGGTAGTTTTGTGAGGTACGAAAGCGCGCACTCTGCAGCTTTCGGTCCTTCCGAGAGAGATTTTAAGATGCGCAACAAAGGCGCAGATTCTGCGGGAAAGCGCTCTCGACAACCTTCTACGAGCGCGAGTAAAGGCGCTTCCTGCCCATTTTCGCTCGCACCTTCCCAAAACTGTTCGCATAATTCGCGCTGTCCGCATATAATTTCATCAAAGCACTCGAGAATCAAGTCGAGTTGAGTGGGTAGCAAACCGTGCACGGGAAGTATGTCAAATCCAGCTAACGTTGCCGAAAATACATTCTTCAAGACACTTCTTCTAGGAACCGCAGATGGATCAGAACCATCAAAACTGGACTTTGTGTTCATCGCTATATTTTTCAAAGAATCTAAACCGCTGGCTACGTCTGACGCGCTCAAAAAAGCAGTCATTGCTTGCTCGTCAGCTTGGCTGATACCAGTAATCATAGACTTTGCCAAGGATAGAAACGCAGCCCATGCGAGCTTAACTGCTCCAGATTCAACGGTATCTGTCGTTTGCGATAGAACTGTCGTGACTTGAACAACTGACGAGAGTAAATGATGCTGGGCTTCGCCAGAACCTTGTCCACTCGTGAAAGTGTGCACGATACGTTCTAAATCTACCGCAACAATCAAAATGATTGCACATCTCGCTCGTATATCAAACGTAACCGCAGTCTCCATTTGCTCTGCCATAGATGGAGCTAAGTTTATAACTTCTGTGCACTTGTGTGGGATTTTCGAAAAAACCTTTTGATCGAACGTTTTCGCCAACTGAAGAAAACGTGTCGACGAGCATTCTTTCACCACGCCGTAGTATAATGAAAATAGAACATCAAGAGACGCTTTAATTTCTTCGACAGATTCAAGACACGAACTCAAACGAATAAACTCTTCTCCTTGCGTACGAATGAGTGTGCTTGCTTGTTTCTCTCCCTCGTTTGAAACGCCGGTGGCGAGCGCAGTCGATGTTGGATTTTTCACCGCCAAAGCGGTACTTCTCTCTTCACGACTGCTCCCAATTGCGAGTAAACCTAGTCCTTCTCCATTCGCAAGTAACGAGTCGCACAAGTAATTCACGATGTTATCTTCTAATCCATTCTTTATCATCTCTTCGAGCTTTTCTGAAAGTCGCGAAGCAAACTCGGCTTCTTCTCCTTCTTTTTCATTTCCCCCAAAGCCGTCGTCGTTTTCACCGTCGAAAACATACGCCTTCTGCGTTCCTAAAACCGCGACGCATTTCAACAAAGCGAGGCGTTCTCGATGGTAAAAGGTGCACACTAACTCAATCAATTCACCGGTCACTTCTTTCGGACGCGCGGTAATCCCTTTTTCTTCCAACGCTCGACGAAGCATGACATACGTTTGAATTTCGTCCAACTTGAGAAGTTGCGCAAGCATAACGGTGCATTTCTGCATGTCAGCTCCGACGGCAATCGTCTTGCCTCCCACATCAATTGAACCCGATTCGAGTGCAGCTTTTGAAGCCGCGCTATTCGGACCGTACGCTTTCAAACCTTGTTGCAAAAAGGGCGTCGCCGCATCTAGTTTCTCGAGCACTTTCTCCCGGGAAGTTGTTTTCTGGTCTAAAGCGTAAAACAACGCTCGCGTGGAAGGAACATGCGTCGTGGTTTTCGCCGTCGAAGCCATGCCAACAGAAGAGAGAGTAATACTCGCTCTTTCTCTATTACGTGAAGTGAACGTAAAAATAAACGAATACGCGCTGTCAGAGCTGTGGGGAATTATTAGAGTTCGTTTGAATTTTTCTGTTAAAAACTTGTCGCACGGTCCGAATTCCCAGAAGAGAGAGTGAACAGTGAAGCTTTATATTCTCCTTTATAAAAAAAGTGCTGGCGTGCGCGCGCGCAAACACAACTCAAGCTCCTTCCTTTTGGCAGAGAAAATAGACAATCACTCAGATGCCCTGGTCGTTACAATCACTTAAAACGAGATAGGAAACTCTCGGTGGTGGTTGAGATTGTTGTTCTTGGAAACAACTCCCTCTCGTTATTCGTCAAAAGTCGTTACGCTTTGTGATTTTCGAAAAGGCACCAAAACGCGCGAGACGAACACCCTCTCATGGTGGTGTTAAGAGCGAGCGAATGGGCGCTGAAGCGCTTCGTCAAGTTCATATTGAAGCGCACGTTGAGTAAGATTATCGGTAACAATGATGGAAGCGCGAGAGAAAGTCTCGCATCGATAGATATTGCGTTATCCGAAGGGATTTTAGAGTTGAAAGACGTGGAGTTGAACACGATATTCGTTCGGGACGCTTTGTTCTCCTCTTTCATAAACAGTAAAGACGGAAGCGAGAACGACTCGATATCGATTGCGAGCGCAAAGTGCGGCAAAATAAAGATAAAGATTCCTTGGAATAGTTTGTACTCTGATCGTTGCGAACTCCTCATCGAAGATGTTGCCGTGCTCGTCGTTCGAAGAAGCGCGAGAGGAGGCGAAAGCGCAGAAGCAGGAGAGATGAAAAAGAAACACCCGGAAAGAATCCGAAAAGATAAAACTCTCTTACACATCTACGATAACAACGATTTATACTCGCACTCTGAGAATGTTAAGGAAATAGAACGCGCGCAGAAATTAAACAAGGACGAAGATGATGATGTAATAAAAGGAGTTGGTGAGGGAGACGCAAGCGAGGAAGACGAAAAGACAACAGAACCTGGAGCGGTTATGAAAGCGATTAAACGATTGGTACGTGGTGCACTGTTAAGCGTTCGAAATATTTCTTTTGATTTTGATACTTTTTGCAACAACAATGTGGATGAGAAATCCATCGTATCGCTATTGATTGAAAGTGGAGCGTACGTGCACGATGGTCAAGCAGTAGTGAACATGCGTAGCGTCGAGCTGAGAGTCGGGGAGCACGTTGTTCTCAGTCCCTTTCATGCGCAACTATCAAAACGTGAAGATGAAAGCGAACACTCGACGTACGCTTTATCCATAGAAAATTCAATCCACGCATCTTTGACGGAACGCACAGTTCACGCATTCTCGCAACTTTGCGAGAAAAGTAATGAGAAAGGGGATGCAACGGGAGACAGCGAAGCCATAGAAAATTTAGTAAAGGAAGAAGAGAGGGAATCAGGTGAAAAAGAGAAGTGTTTCGTGGAAGATTCGCGAATGAACGCTTTGAACAAAAGTTTCTTGGATTGTATATTGGAGGTTAAGAAAAGAAATCGAACTGGAAAAGTTGGCGACAAGAATGGCAACGAACACAGCTTCGTCGTAGACGACGATGACGGCGACGATGAATTTTACGACTGCGAGTCTTCTGAGCATTCGAATGACTTGGATATAGAGAAATTTACGCGGTCGGTGATTTCATCGTTCTACGAAGAAAGTGTGAGTCGCGTTCAATCGCAGGCGGACTCTATTATAGTGCCATCGTCGACGTATTGCATCGCTTTTGGGAGCGACTCGAAGATGTCCATGGAGTGGGACGATGGCTCGAATCTGTATTTAACTTTCGATCGCTCGTCGCGATTCGTGTATTGCGAGTCTTCTCTGATGAAACTATTCGCGCCGCGAATCGCGATGACTTTGCAAGTTGACCAGAGCTCGCCTATCCTTTCGCTCGAAATAGTCTCGGATGAAGTTTTACCCGTTGTCTCGATCATCAACAAGAAAATCAGTCCAGAAGAAGAACGCATCACGACCTTGACGCTTTCGTCTGTGGGCGCTGAATTATTTTTGGACGGTGACACTTTTATTCGAATACCAGAGCTTGCGCATCAAGTGTTCACTCTTACGAATAGAAACACTCGAAATCAATATAGTGCGCGAGATGCTGCTTTTGCAAGCACTACTGATGAAACAATGGATATTGCCAACTCTGCAGAGCAAATTCTCGAACTTGCTCGAGCTAGTTCGATTCAGTATTCGATGACTTCAAACCACTTGGACGTATTTTTTACTAGGACGCGCATGGGACAAATTGACACATCATTGAACTCATTTCGCAATTTACCAGATGTCCACCCGTTTAAACTGAAGCAAAACGAAATTGGAGACGTAGTCGACTCCTTCTCGATTGATTTTCATATTGATTCGCTCGATGTTAACATCGACGGGAAATCGGAAGCCTCGTTGATTTTACCAGAAGAAAGCGATGTGTTTGCTTCCGCATCAGAGAAATTACCGTCGCTTTCATCGAGGAAAGGCACGCGTTTTCATGTTTGCTTTACTGAAGTGGCTTTTGTAGCAGCCTTGGCGGTATGTGGTGATCAAGATGCAAATTTTTTGTCGTTCACGTCCTCTCGCATATCGAGCTATGGCGGCGACGATGCGAATAGGCGAATATTGGCCGTCGATACGTTTGCAGTACAGCTTTCAAAATTACCTGTTTTGGAAGATTGCGCGTACTCACAAATTTCATCTCGCATTTTTGTTAATACTTGCGATATATGTCTCGGGAGGTCTTCTAATTCCAAAGATAAGTGCTCACGAGATGGGCGTGCTCTCTTCGAGGCGTTAGTTTATTCGTTCGGGATGGATTACGGCGATACAAGTGAGGAGGTAAATAGAGAAGAACAAAAGAACACATCCTCCGTCGTCGTTGCGGTGAGTGCATGTGTGAACTTTCAGAGAATACAAGCCATCGCACGCGACGCAACTTCGACCGTGATCGTGGAAACAAAACGCATAGGAATTCACGTCGCGCCAAACGAAGACACTTTTAAAGTTTACGAAAACTTTTTAAAAAATCAGAAGGTTTTTGCCACGCACGTCATCGACGTGCGTGTGCGTGACTCATTCACAGTGAGAGTAAATGACGTCACTTTCCTTTCATTTCGCGACGATGTTGACGCTTGTTCATCTCTGGTCTTTGCGTTTGACGCGGAGTATTCGCCGGACGGTAAAAGTACTGTCATCTTCTCGTTCGACCGGCCGTGCGATGTTTCGATGTATGAATCAAATACAATCGCTACTATACGAAGCGTTCTCGATTGTATCATGGGGTCGACGAGAGATAAACAAGATATTTTGTCAAAAGCGATTATTGAGCGAGAAGAGCGCGACGAGAATGACTTGGAGTACGTTTTCATACGACAGCCTCGTAAACGCCGCGACAATTTTAAAGAAGAAGAAAGGTCGAAAATTGCGCTCGCGGCAACCACCAAAGCTTTGCAGGATGCATCCAAGGCTGATTTCGAAATGAATTTAGATTTGAAAGATGTAGCAAACTGTCGACGAAACGTGCAGGACTCAAACGCTTCTTCTCGACATTCAACAGCCAACGAGAAAATCAATGTTCTTTCGCTTTGCCGCTCGTCGCGAGTACACGGATTTGGTGGTGATTTTGATGGTATTTTTAGTAATCGGAAGACGGTTCGCTTTCTACCACTTCCTTTGAACGCGCCAGAGTCGTCCTCGTTGTCAGTTCACGCGTTTGCAAAAAGTATCGATGTGACGTTGCACAACGGAGTAGAAAATGCATGCAGAGGTTTGCGTATGGAAATTAAGAACATATCGAACCGATTTGATATATTCGAGGCTTCTTCGCGATGGGGGTACCATCTCGTATGTGACGGCGACTCGATCAATGTCGTAGATTTAACGCCTAATGTCGCGTGGCCCAATATATATTCCCGTCGCATCGAAAGAGAACCTACCGGAGTCGCGAACAGCGACGTTCAGATTATGCTCACTGGTGTTCGATGCGATGCTGAAGACACTACTCTCGGCGCGTGCGAAATCGCTTTGAAATTTTCTCTTTGCCCAGCGCGAGTGCGATTGGAGCAAAGCGTCGTAAAGACACTCCTCGATTTTATGACGAGCGCATTCGCCGACAGTGACGAAGACGGCGACGACGATGGCTTTTGCGGCAGCTTTGATAACGAATCAAATGATGGTGATGTTAGTAATCACACGTACTTTCAACTGGTCGAGGTTACGCCGTGGTCATTGCGGCTAGATTATTGCGCGAATGAGAACGTGGACGTCTACGCTCTCACCGCGGGAAATTATTTAGAAGCGTTGAACTTAATTCCTTGGGGCGGGGTGTCTCTCGAGTTTCCAACTTTCCGTTTGGTCGGTATTTCGGGCGTACGAAATATGCTTCATTCTGTCTCCTCACGGATTATCGATTGCGTTACGAAAGATCAAGCGCACAAGTTTGTAAAGGCGTTTGCTCCGGTTCAAAGTGCAAACAGAATGACATCAGCGGCTAAAGATATATACAAAAACCCGTTGGCATACAAGCAAAGAAAAGGAGATGCAGCGCGGTCCTCGCGCATGTTTGGTGAAGTTGTGCTTTCGACGGCACGCTTTTGTAAAGCCGTCTCATTGGAGGCTTTAAAATTGGGAGAATTTGTTTCGGGAAACGCGTCGGCTGTACTAGAAGCAGCTGAGAATTTGTTAGACGGCGAAGAAGTTCGCAGAGAGAAGAGAACGGACCGCGACAGAATGCCAGATGGGATCACCGATGGCGTAAGCTCCGCAAGGCATGATTTTATCGGCGGCGTCGTCAAGGCTAAAAATGCAGTCGTACGAGATCCTCTTCGAAAATTCCAAACACCAAAAGATTACGGCGGAGGCGCGAAGGCGGCTGCAAAGACGTTGATTAAAAATGCACCCAGAGCCGGTATCGCCGCCCTGAGCGGTACTACGAAAGCTACAAACAAAGTAATCGTTGGCGTAAAGAATACGCTGTTCGACGATTCCAGCACGAGCTGGACAGAGAAAAGAGGAGCGTAGATATCAAATAGCAATAAGCGCGCAACAGAAGAGAAAGAAGAATATATGACTTCGTTGTTTTCCTGTCTTCATTTGTTCTCCTCACTTTTCACATTTGGTTCGTTAGGAACCACGCTTCTCTTTATTTTTACTCTTTTACAAGGGAAAACAATGCCACCGCGTCGTAAGAAAGCGCCAACCGCGGCATCTGCTGCTGCTGATGATGTGAAAGAAGTAGCACCATTATCTGCAGAAGTTGATGACGATAGAATGGATGCAGACAACAACAACAACACCACCACCAACAACAAAAACGACGACGACGACGATTCGGAGGCCGGTGAAGATTTATCAGATTCGGAAGACGATTCGGACGATGATATGGATGAAGATGATGATTCCGACGACGACGACGACGATAATGACATTGACGACACTTTGTTGGACGAAGTCATGGCTTTAGAAAATAAAGTAGAGGCGAGTAAAGGAAAGGATTACGGCGCGCACGCAAAGCTTTTACTCAAACTTCGTCAAGCAAAATTGAAGGAACGTTTAGAAGAGTCGAGAGTTGCGTTTGACCGAAAGTTCAACTTGAGCGAAGAGCAGTGGTTGAGTTGGTTGGACGATAAAACAAAAGAGTTGTATGAGTGCGCGTCTGGGAAAAAGAGAAAAGAAATGGAAGTGCGCGTTCAAGAACTGTTTGAAAGAGCCACGGCCACGCTCCCAGCGAGCGTGCCGATTTGGCTGAAATACTTGTCTTTTTCGGTGGCGAAAACGAGCGAAGATACGGAAGAGGACAGACGCCAATTTTACGAGAGAAGCTGTAAGATTGCAGCGAAGGACTATAAACGAGGCGACGCGTTTTGGCTCGCGTATAGAGCGTTCGAATGCTCGCAAAATGATGATTCCTCGCAAAAGAAGAATCGCATTCAAATGGTGTCGACGCGAGCGCTGGAGACGCCTTTGGAAAAGTTGGACGAGTTGAAAGAAAAAATAATAGCTGGAGTAGAAAATAGAGACGAGCTCAGCTCATACACGAAAGCGTACGAGGTTGGGCGTAAACGGAGAGATTTGAGGAAAGCGTTCGAGGACAAAATAGAAGAAACAGCAAGCAAAAATATCACCACACAAAAATCGGATCCAAAAGCGAATTTGCGCGCGTATCGCTCATACATTGCGATGGAGAAAACCTTGCACAAGAGAGAAAAGAACAAAGGCTTGAACGAGTCCGTCCAATCACTATACGAGCGTGCACTACTGAAAAACCCGTACGTGGTGTGCTTATGGATAGAGTATGCGATGGAATTTTCTTCTTCTAAAATTGATATTTTGCATCGAGCACTCAGAGCGTGTCCGTCATCGTTCGAGCTCTTAATTGAACAGATTGACTCTTCCGCAGATGATGGCGATATACAAACGGTAAATGTTAGCGTGACAATTGAAGCCTTTGCGAATCTCCTAGAAAACTCGAGCTTAAAAAGTTTCAAAGTGGCCAACGATGTCGCTCTCGCGTTTTTGCGAGCGAAATGGAAAGACAAAAAATCAGACGATACCAACAACTTGCTGAGCAACATGCACGCAATTTTAGTAGCACAATTTCCGAACAGAATACGCATCGACCCAGAGATGAAGTTAGCGAGATATTGGGCGCAACGCCACGCAAATCCAGAGACGGTTTGGAAATTTTTCCTCGTGGAAAATGAAAAGATCTATGGCGATTATCTCGAGGCGCACTTGCAGCGCGCCAGATATTTTGAATCGAGCGACCCACAACTGGCAAATCGAGCGTACGAATTCGCGTTCAGCAAGCGCAACAAACTCTCTCGAGCTGTGAAGGGTAGAGTGAAAGATGATACGAAATTGTTGATTACCCGGGACTTGTGCACTTCCTGGCGTAGTTTTCTGGAAACCTCTGAGGACTCCTTTCCGAGCTCGTACGAGAAGGTAAAATCTGAGCTACATTTGATTGATTTCGAAAAAGCGTGCGAACCTCCCGCCTCGGCTGAAGACATCAAGCGTATGCGCAGAGAAGGTCAGATTGCGCGAAAACGCAACAACGAACAGGAAGACGGTGAATTCGCCGCCGCCGACGATGACGCCGAGGACAATGCTACGGATGGTGAAAAGAATAAACGGACCAAGACACGCGACGACTCGAAAAGCCACATTCCAACGTCATCTTTTGTTCCGCGATCAGAGAAACCACGGGAAGAAGTTATAAAAGAGCTATATCCCGACCGAGATCAGCAAACGGCTTTCGTTAAGAATCTTGATTTTAGCATAACGGAGGAGGAACTCGTCAAGTTTTTTGACATCAAGGAAGAAGGGACGGTGAAAGCGAGAGTGATAAAAGATCGGCACACCGGTCGATCCAAAGGTATCGCTTACGTGGATTTTGAGAGTGAACACAATTTACTCGCTGCAATCATGCGCGATGGTGAAGCGTTGAAAGGACGGGCGTTGAGTATTGCCAAATCTCGCCCGCCTCCCTCCTTTCCCGGTAGCGGTGGTAGAGATGGTGGTAGAGGAAGAGGAAATGCGCCTCCTTCTTCGGCTGGTCGCGGTGGATTAGGCTTCGTACCGCGCGCGGTGAAGCAAAAGCCAAAGAAGGCGCTCGCTGATTTGTAATTCTGTGCTTGCATCCTATTTCTACTAAAAATCTAATTTTAAATACTAAGAGTCCCTACGGTGCCTCTAAATAGTTGTAGTTGTTAATTACTTCCAGTCCACATGGTTTCTTCGTTATCTTGGCCGTACCCTACATATCGAGGTCTTCGCGTTCCTTTTGGCGTGAAGTGCTTGAAATAGTTTGGCAACCCGCCTTCGATTATTTTCACTAAATCTCCACCGTATTCCTTCGACAGCGCTTCGAGAAATAAAGTTTCGTACTCATTTCCATTATCGTCTAACAGCACGATGATGTGCGTCTCCTCGGGTACTTTGTCTTTTACTTTCTTTACGCACTCTTCCACGTCTGGTTCGTCTACAAAGTCGCTCAAGCCTCCTTTGCGTATCGCCGCCGGAAAGCTTAATGCGCCCTTGCAAGTCTCGCGATTGAAATCCTTCACCGGCCTGGCGTCAATCGTAACCACTCTCTCTCCTTCCATCGCTTTTTCATACATAATTTGATAAGCTCTGTTAATGTTGATTGTTTCCCATGGTAATCCATCGTCAGTGTCGGTTTCTTCCGTGTCGATAAATTTAACAACTTGTTTGATGCTTAGCGTCGATTTTCCTTCCAACATTTTCTTTTTCGCCGCTTCGAATAACGCCTTTGATTTCTCATCGTCAACAACTTTATCAGGTAATCGTTCCGGCGGCGGCGACGGTGGTGATGCGTTAGTTATATCCTCTTCATTTACCCAGTTCGCCAAATATTCGCGAGATAATTGCAAATTGTTCACGTTTTGTTGTTCGTTCTGAACGTATCGCGCCGCCGATAAAAACGTCTCGTACGAAACCGTTCGTTCGCTCACTTTACTTTGAGAAGACGACTTATTTGCATCTAGTAACGCGCTCGTGAACGCCATCTCGTTCTCTACGCAAAAATCCAACACGAACGCGTCGATTGCACGATTTCTCACCGCTGAAAAAAAATCCAAAGGTTGGTTTGGAAAGTGAGAGACTAATTTTTCGGTATCTCGTTTGTCTAATCCATGTTGGGCGAAAATAGGCGTCATGATACCGACGATTTCCTCTCGCGACGGTTCCCAAAAGAATTTGTCCATCCGCCCATCTCTCGCTAAAGGTGCATAAAGTCGACTAAAATCGTTCCCAGTGACAATAACGGGTACTCTCGGAACGCTCGCGCGATTGCCTACGATGCTCGTATCTTCGTAAACGTTCGTGGGATTATCCGCGATGTTCATCAAAGTTCCTTGCACGATTTGATTGTTTACAGTTGAGGACGTCGTGTGCTTAAACCGACCGACGCCGGCATCGATATCATTAATAATCAAACACGTCGGCACGCCCGTTTCTCTCGTCATCTTTCCCGCCGCGAGGTACCGTCTTCTGAGAAGTTTTCCGGGTTCTCCCGCGGTGGCGTCCTCGAGCTCTCCCGCCGACGTGACTATCGGTAACACGCCTAACTTTGCGCACGCTAACTCTACGTTAAAGCTTTTGCCGCACCCTTTACCACCCCATATGCCTAACACGAGAGGAGACACTATCGTCCTTTTTTTCATAAATGTTTTCGCTTGATAATGCATCAAATAGTTTTTGGTTAAAAACGTCCCTATCCTTTCTAAAAGTCGTTCAGGAACCGTAAAATCGTCCGCGTTTATCGATTTCATCTCTTTAAACTCGTTCACTCGCATCTCTCCGGTGGCGATATCCGCGTCCACGGAATTCATGAACAGTTCCTCCGTCACTCCAGACTTTTGAGAGTAGATGAAATCTTGCCCTCCCAGAGCGTCTCCTCTCGACGAGCGCTCGTCGTTATTCGACGACGTTGCTTTTGGTATTCGCACAGAAGAAGAAGAAGAAGAAGAAGACATCAATAATAAGTCATCGTGCGTTGTTTTAGATACGCCTTTTTTGTTGGGAGGAGTGCTTCTTCTTCTTCTTCTTCTTCTTCGAGACGCCGCCGCAGAGGAGGAGAAGGAGGAAGGAGGAGAAGGAAAACAAGAGCAACAACAATTCATTATTCGCGCGCGACTTGGCTTCCGTCCGTCCGTCCGTCTGTGTCCGTCTGTGTCTGTGTGTGTGTGTGTTCTCCTTTTCTTTGAAGCAAAAAGTGCTGTCTTTCTCTTTTTTTTTCTTTTGAGGGTGACACACACAAAAAACAAGATAACCCACCCACACATCATCGACTGCGCGTCATTATTGCTTAATAATATATTCACACTTTTGAGGCAATCAATCAATCAATCAGTTCGATTCATTCATTCTACACACACACACACTCTCTCTCAACCTAAGCTACTGATAATCATGTTTGCCTCTGCGACAACGACGACGATGCGGGGTGCATCGACCTCCTCCTCCTCGTCGTCTTCCAGAATTCGTCGAAGTCATCGTCATCGGCAAAATACTAGACGAACTTCCAGGGTGGTGATTCATAGCGCTTTGTATACGGGAACACCGGCGGATTTCAAGGAAAAGGGGGATCAAATTTCATTCGACTCTTGGGACCCGCTCGGGTTATTATCGGCATCATCTCATTCTGCTTTTGACGAGCGCGCGCAAGATTCCCTCTTTGGGTTTGGTGGTATGATGAGAACGAAGAGCAATAAAAAGAGCAGCAGCAAAAACAACAAAAACAGCAAGAAGAAGGAAAACACGAGTAGCAACAAACGCACGACCAGTAGCAGACAATCGACGAAAACGTCCGCGTTTGGGACGTCCAGCGGTGGTGACGACGATGGGAACTTCGGGGACTTCTTCTCTGGAGATCTTCCGCAAAAAGTCGCGACTATCCTTGCGTTGCTCGTCGTCTCTAGAATTGGCGCGTACATTCCAATCAGTGGTGTCGATAGAACGGCGTTTGCAGAGTCACTTTCGAACACTGGGGGTGTGATGAGTTACGTGGATACGTTAACCGGCGGGTCTATTTCTAAGCTTGGTATTTTCTCGCTCGGTATCGTGCCGTTCATCAACTCGAGTATTATCTTTCAGTTGCTTTCGTCTGTATTTCCAGAATTGCAAAAGCTCCAAAAGGAAGAGGGTGAATCTGGGCGACGTCAGTTTATGCAGTATCAACGGTACGTATTATTATTGGAATACTCTTTCGCACGAATTCTTTTCGATCTCCGTTAAAGTGTGTAGTAATCTGTAGTTTTTCGCGATGATGTGACCTTTTAGGTCTCGTTCGATTGAGCGTCACCGGCGCATGAAAAGAATAACGGAATTGAGCGAACACTACTGCTATACGAAGAGGCTAAAGAGAAACGAGAATGCAATTCGATGCTCTTCTTTCGTTTTTTCGTACCAATCTATGTAAACGCACGCTCACCCGTATATTTCTCTTCTTATAAAAAATAGATATGGGGCGCTCGCATTCGCGTTGATCCAAGCCGTAGGCCAGTGCTTGTACGTCCGACCGTACGTGGACGATTTCTCCGTCATGTGGTTAGCTGAATCAACCGCAGTTCTAACAGCTGGTGCAATGATTCTAATGTATATCGGTGAAGTTTTGAACGAGTTGAAGTTGGGTAACGGGACGTCACTTTTGATTTTCGCCAACATCGTCTCGTCGTTGCCTTCCTCGATTGGTCAAACGGTTGAACAAAGTAAAACGGATGGGAACGGAGCATTTACCTTAGCCGTGTTCTTCGGTGCATTCTTACTTTCGACGCTCGGCGTGGTGTACGTTCAAGAAGCCGAGCGTAAAATTCCC
>Ga0115569_10001215_pt1 | contig 19893 bp, 15 predicted proteins | sample COGITO_mtgs_1205_2_FD_87295 | JGI IMG/M metagenome (GOLD analysis project Ga0115569, IMG submission 87295) | Pelagic marine microbial communities from North Sea - COGITO_mtgs_120503 | ecosystem: Environmental > Aquatic > Marine > Epipelagic | place: Germany:Helgoland, sampling site Kabeltonne... | reverse complement strand
CGTTCATGCAAGATGTCTTCCACCTGACGAAAACTCAATGGATAACGTATGTAATACATCACTGCCAATCGGATGATTTCAGGTGAAGTCTTGAAGTATTTGAAAGGATTATGTGCTGTCATTCACCAGAATTAAGGATTGGCCGCTTGGCAGTCAAGTTTGTCTGACAATGCCATTTTCGACTTAGTGCCGGCTGTAAAATGTTTATATCAACTGCTACTGCAGTTCTATTTATGATAGCTTTCCCTCTTAACTTATTAAACAAAAGGGGTCTGCGATTAAACCTGCGATATAAGTCAAAAATCGTGCGGCCTCTGCACCGTTTATAACTCGGTGGTCATAACTTAAATCCAAAGGGAGCATTGGCACAGGTTGAAATATTTTACCGTCCCAAACTGGCATTATTTCTGTACGTGTGAGGCCCAAGATCGCCACTTCTGGCGCATTAACAATTGGGGTAAATGCTGTTCCACCAATACCCCCCAAATTGGTGATCGTCATGGAGCCACCACCCATGTCGTCCGGTCCAATTTTACGGGTTCGAGCCCGCCTAGCTAAATCAGTAATTTCCACAGCAATCTCCCATAGCCCTTTGCTGTCGGCGTTACGTATCACCGGGACCATAAGTCCGTGTTCAGTATCTACTGCGATGCCAATATGAACATACCCTTTTAGTACAAGCGTTTTACCATCAGGGGTCAATGACGCATTGAACTTTGGAAACTCTCGCAAAGTTGCTGCCAGTGCCATTACCTGAAAGGCTAGGGCGGTCAGCTTGATGCCACGGGCCATAGCTTCGGGCTTCAGGTCGCCACGCAACGCTTCAATCGCAGATATATTGGCTCGATCGTGATTTGTAACCTGCGGTATCATGCTATTGGACGCAGTAAGGTTGGCACCTGCTATAACTGCTACGCGCGACATCGGTTCTTTTGTGACAGGCCCATAGGCTGCGTGATCGATGTCCCACAGGGAAGGAGTCTGATTTTGAGTATTAGGTGTTCTAGTTTCATGCAACACGTCTTCACGAGCCAGCGTCGTACGGCCGAGCTTCAAAGCAAGCCGCTTGAGATCAATTCCAAGGTTTGCTGCCAAATGGCGAACAGAAGGACTGGCAACAAATTCCTTCGGACCCGTCAAAAAATTTTCTTCGTTAAATTGATGTATATCGCCCACATGAATTGGTTCTACTATCCCCTGCGCCCGCAGCCTAGCTAAGTCAAGCCCGCTCTCTTTGGCAAGTTTACGTGCCTTGGGCGATGCCAAAATAGGACCAATCTGTAAAGGAGGCTCTCCAATGTCCAAATGCTTTGGAAAAATCTCCTCTGTTGATAAATCAGCCGATTGGTTATGTGATACCGTAGTGGCACTTTCTTCTGCTAAATTCTGAGAGAGCAGAGGCGACGATGTTACGTCTTCAGATCTATTTACGATTTGTGCAATCACTGTACCTACGGCCACGTCTACGTTCGTTGCAACGGAAATTGTAGATAAAAACCCATCTGAAGATGCCGGGACTTCCATAACTGCTTTATCAGTTTCAACCTCGAACAAAGGCTCACCATCAGCCACCGGATCACCAAGTAGCTTAAGCCAAGCAACAATCCGCCCTGTATCCTGCGCCATCCCGAGTGCAGGCATAATGACATCATGCGACATTTTTAACGTCTCTCCCACAAAGGCGCATGGCCCACTTTGCTACGCCTTCAGCTTTTGGGACAGTGAGGTCCTCAAGCGCCGGACTGAACGGGATTGGCACGTCCATCGCACCCATGCGTCCAACGGGTGCATCAAGAAAATAAAAGGCTTTTTCTGAAATCCTTGCTGCAATTTCTGCAGTAACTCCGAAATTTTGGTGCCCTTCGTCAACGACGATTGCGCGGCTTGTTTTCTTAACAGAATTAATAATTGTTGCTTCATCGAGGGGTACAATAGTTCGCGGGTCAATAACCTCTGCAGAAATACCAGATGCCCCTAAAAGTTCAGCCGCTGCACTACAAACAGCCACCATAGAAGAGGTGCCAACCAAAGTAATGTCATTACCCTCGCGCAAAATGTTAGCCTGCCCAAACGGAATCAGAAATTCGTCTTCAGGTACTTCAACCTTCTCATTGTACATCATCTTATCGTGAAAAATCACAACCGGGTTATCATCACGAATAGCAGTTTTGAGAAGACCCTTCGCTTCCAGAGCTGAGGATGGAAGCACCACTTTAATGCCAGGGATATGTGCAACCAACGCATGGATTGACTGAGAATGTTGTGCCGCTGATCGTCTTGATGCACCAAGGTTGGTGTGCACTACAAGTGGTACGTTCAGTTTACCACCGGACATGTAATGTGCTTTGGCCGCTTGGTTGCAAAGTTGATCCATTGTAAGAAACAGAAAATCGCCAAACATCAAGTCTACTACAGGACGCGTTCCTGTCATGGCAGCGCCCACGGCAATTCCCATGTAACCAGGTTCTGCAATTGGTGTGTCTATTACACGACCAGTCCCAAACTCATCTACTAGCCCTTGAAAAAATTTGAATGGGTGACCCGCTTCTGCTACGTCCTCGCCCATGACAATAACAGATTTATCACGGTGCATTTCTTCAAACATCGCCTCATTGATAGCTCGGCTGAGAGTAATTTTCCGGGTCACTCCACTACTCCTGTCAAATACGGAAGCGTATGGGCTACCCCAGAAAAAACGTGAGCGTCTACTTCTTCAGGAGGTGGATAGGGAGCAGCTAACGCATATTCCAGTGAAATTGTAGCATCTGTAAGAATTTTTTTGTCGACAACAGCCAGCTCATTAACTGTCGTAATTCCTTGTTTAACAAGCCATTTTTTAAAAATATTGATGGGATCTCGATTATTCTTCCAATCCGTCTCTTCTTCTTTGGATCGATAATATGAGCGATCGATGTCGCCAACATGATGGCCATGATAGCGATAGGTTGCGAGTTCGATAAAGAACGGACCCTCTCCACGCCGTGCTCTTCCTGCTAACTCACAAGCAAGCTTGTTCACGGCCAGCACATCTTGCCCATCGACCTTATGAGCCTCTATTCCAAACGCCTCGGCCCTCGCGACTATCGAACCAGCAGCAATCTCAGCAGTAGGCGTATACTCAGAGTATCCATTATTTTCACAGGCATAAATTACCGGCAGCTTCCATAACGCGGCCATGTTCATGGTCTCATACATCAGCCCTTGTGCAGTGGCTCCATCGCCAAAGAAGCAAACCGTCACCTCTTTTTTCTTTTTAAGTTTGGCGGATAGGGCAGAGCCCGTGGCTATACCCATGGACCCACCCACAATTGCATTTGCACCAAGGTTGCCATTTTCCTGATCCGCAATGTGCATACTGCCCCCTTTACCACGACAATATCCTTCTGCTTTGCCCAGCAATTCACAGAACATCTCTTTAAACGCAGCTCCTTTGGCTAAGCAATGGCCGTGACCACGGTGCGTGGAGGTTATTTTATCACATGCAGATAATGCTTCGCAGATACCCACTGCCACCGCTTCCTCACCTGAGTACATATGTGTAAGACCGGGCATTTTTGCTTCAAGATAAAGCTGGTTGGCCTTATCTTCAAACACCCTGATTTTCACCATTTGGCTGTACATACGGAGATAATCCTCGACATTATTGCCTTTGCCGCCTGTGCTCGCTTTCTTCATAACTAACTCCTATTTATGCTCACCAAGATGACCAAATCGTACGATCTTTTAATTTACTCCCTCAACACCTGCTAAATCAGCAGCTAACTCTGCAATTTTGAAAAAATCAGCTTCGCCGTCACCACGAGCAATTAACGTAGTCCAGCTTTCACGAACTTGGGCTGCAAGCGGCGTCGGAGTTTGCGACTGATGCGCAACTGCGAGGGCCAAGTCAAAATCTTTCGCCATCATCTTTGCCTCGAATGCAGGTGTATAATCTCTCGCCTTGAGTGTTGCTGTTTTATAAATTAGCAGCGGGGAAGCCACGGCGCTAGCTCCAACAACCTCCAGCAATTGTTCACGTTTTAAGCCATTTTTTAAACCGAGTGCCATTGCCTCTCCAGTCATCGCGGCTGTGATTCCGACCATCATGTTGATGACAAGCTTTAACACCCTCGCTTCGCAACCCTCACCCACATGAAATTGCCTCGCACTCATTAACTCCAGCAACGGCAGCACATTCGCGTAAGCGGACTGCGGCCCTGAAACAAAAAAGGTAAGTTTTGCCAATGCAGCAAACTCAACTGATCCCGAAACCGGCGCACGCAGGTAACCGACACCGAACGCATTGGCTGCCTCGGCTATTTCTCTAGATACATCAGGCGAAACTGTGCTCATCTCAACAAGTGAGGAGCCTTCTGTCATTGCTGCGATTGCTCCATCAATTCCTAACAACACCTGACGCAGCGCCGTGTCGTCGGAGACCATCGAAAAAACAACATCTACGCCTGTCGCTGCTTGGGAGGCTGTCAAAGCAAATGTAGCACCACATTCAACCATTGCATGTGCTTTGGAAGAATCTCTGTTGTAAACTACTAGGTCATGCCCACCTCCAATAATGCACTGCGCCATGGGCACGCCCATTTTACCCAAACCAATCCAGCCCAATCGACGCATCCCATTTACTCCTATTTTTTAAACTTAATTTTCCCAAGTATTTCCAAAGCGAGGTTTAATGGTGTTTATTCCTTCCGGAAAAACGCGTTTATTATTATAGTGGCTTTCAGCATGGCGAACTCCAGGTAGAGGACTATGCCCTGACCAATATTGTCTACCACAAATCAACAAATCTTCAGCAGGGAATTTAGAAATCACTTCACAACCATCCTTTGTCACAACCATTTCCTCCTCAATTCGCGCCGCGTGATGGCTTCCTCTCGCAGGCCAGAAGGTTTCTAATGCGAAGACCATTCCTTCCTGAATAACCTCAGGATGATCAATTGAAACAAGACGGCTAATAACTGGTCTTTCCCATATCGCCAGACCTATGCCGTGGCCATATTGCAGACCGAAGGCTGCTTCTTCATTGTCAAAACCAAATTCCGTGGCTTTTGGCCAAACCGAGGCGACTTCGCCAGTGGTTACACCAGGTTTTATCATTGCAATCGCCTGATCGAGATAATCACGACAACGCTTGTAGGCGTCAACCATTTCTTGTGTTGCGCTGCCTACTGCAAAAGTTCTGTAATAGCAGGTACGGTAGCCCATGTAGCTATGCAAAATATCAAAATATGCAGGGTCACCAGGCCGAAGTGCACGATCTGAAAAAACATGGGGGTGCGGACTGCACCGTTCACCAGAAATTGCGTTCACACCTTCAACATATTCAGAGCCATTATCGTAAAGAAATTTTGACGCCATTCCAACTGTCTCATTTTCACGGACACCCGGTCGCAACGAGCGATAAATTTCGTCATAAACAGCATCCACCATACCGGCAGCATGGGTCAGCAAACTGATCTCATCCTGGGTCTTGATCACCCGTGCATCTTGCATCAGCGCTTGCCCGTCTGCAACTCGAACACCACGCTCTTGCAGTGCAAACAACACAGGCGGTTCAACCAGGTCAATACCCACAGTCTCGCCCATTAAACCATGTTTTTTTAACTCAGCTACGATCTTGTCGGCGGTTTCCTCAGCTCGCATCATGTCGGGTGTCATAGCTCCACGAAGCAGGGGAATTCCCGCGCGTGAGCGTTCGTCACCTCCCATCCAGGGACTGTATAGCGCGTGGTGTTTGGCAGCTGAACCAAAATCCCAAAGGATTGGCTCACCACCCTGCGGCAAAAGTGTCCAGCGTGAAACTTTGTCTTGCGCCCATGTACCTATGTGCGTCGACGTGATGTAACGCACATTGGTCATATCAAAGCACAAAAGAGCGCCAAGGTCAGAGGCTGCAAGCTTGGTTTTGATCTTATCTAAACGCTCACGCTGAAGCCTTTCAAAATCAATCCGTTGCTCCCAATCTACTCCCATAGATCCGTACGTTGCAATCGACATAGTCGCTCTCCTTATCGTTTGTAGCTCAGTATCTAAGATTAAGTCGCGGTCGCTTTCCGCAGTCCAACTCTGTCACCCCAGCAATGCAATCATAAATTGATAACATCGTCGTTGATGTTTTATCCAGACTGTTTGATCCAGATCGGACTTTTCGTTCATTTGGAAATGTGAATTCAGCAGTGTTAGTGGCGCCCTAATGTAAACAATACTCAATAACGACGGGCTCAGCATTAATTTGCGGGATCAGGCTAGCCAGAAACAATTTGCGTTCACCGATCTGCCCATCGAGCAGACACAAGTCTGAAATTAAAGTCAATTGGTTATCCAAGTGTTTTTCCTTTGGATTTTACCTTAAGTATATATGGGTCTTTCTTACGTCCGAACGACAATTTTCAAGTGCTTGCCTTCTGGGTCAAGAAGCGCATCAAAACCTTCACTAACAACATCGGCAGCATTAATGCGGGCAGTGATTACCTTTTCAACAGGAAAATTCCCACAAGCGATTAAACGTGCTATCCGGGTCCAAATTTGTACCGGATAGCACCAAGTTGCCTCGATTGTAATGTCTTTTAGCGCCCAGAGCATTGGATCTACGCTGGCCGGCTTCATGTGTAGGCCAACCTGAACAACCTTGCCTTGCCGGCGCACGGCTTCTGCGCAAGCGTTTAGGGATACTTCAAGTCCAACGCATTCTAGCGCGACGTCCACTCCTACACCTTCTTCTGTGAGATCTTGAACAATTTCTTGTAGGCTCTGAGTAGTGGGGTCCACGGTAACTGCATATGGTGCTATTTTTGATAAGATACGGCGCCGGTTTGGATTAGGCTCAGATACAATTATCAATGCAGCCCCAGCCGCCCTTGCAGCAAGTACTGTCAGCGCACCAATCGGACCAGCCCCAGACACCAATGTCGTTGATCCAGCCACTACACCACCTCGGTCTATACCATACATTGCTACAGCTGCAGGCTCGATCATTGCACCCTGTTCATCAGTTAGATTATCAGGCATAGATTGAGCATTGTAATCTTTAATCACAGCCTGTTCTGCCATCCCCCCCCATTCCCAACTAAGGCCAATGCAGCCCAATTTTGGAGACAAATGATAAAGGCCGCGCTTACCATAATAATCATGTCGAGGTGATACCAAAGGCTGGATCGAAACCCTATCTCCAACAGAAACGTTGCTAACGGCAGATCCAACCTTTGCAACCCGTGCTGAAAACTCGTGCCCTAAGATCTGTGGATTACTCGCTCCTGTATAAACATGGGGTTCTGTTGGAGTTACTATAGGACCTGCAATATATTCGTGCAGGTCGGTCCCGCATATTCCGGTACAAAACGGTTCAACCAAAACATCATCTGGTGCAATTATTTCTGAAGGCGGAGGCACATCCTCAACACGAATGTCCCGCGCAGCGTGAAAACGAACAGCTCTCATAATAATTACCTTTTTTGATTACAGAATACTCTATTAACTGGCTTAAAATTTCAACAACACCTAAGCCTAGGTCTGTAAAAAACTGCTGTCTGGGACAAACCGCTTAGGTGTTGCTAGGGAGGCATTTTAAATGTATCGCGACGCATTTTAAGCTTAGCTCCTTTTGTCAGATACAATTATCAAGTTTTTAAGTCTTTAACACACGACATTTATCCACTTTGGATTAATCATACCGCATCAAATTTACGATGGCGCAACCAACGTTGTCCTTGACTGCTCTTGACTGGAAATGGATCTAACGATAATTTTTTTAATAATTATTTCGTAATGGGTTTTCTCTAGTTGGCTTCAACCAAAATTCATACACAGCGAGGAGAACGTCTATCCCGATTTAGATTGTGGAGATAATACCAGTTAGAAATACCAGATTGGAAATACGTAAAGCCCCATCCCCTAATAATAGTTTTTAGAAGCCCAAATAAATGGAAAACAAGTTAAGTCCAAAGAACCTGTCTGACAACGAATTGTCGCGCGTTATAGATTTTTTGCGCAAAATAAGGCAGCCATTTGATGAATCCATTCCAGGAGCGCGTCCAGATCCCCAGTGGAATATCGTTCTTGAACTGATTGACTGCCATCTTCAAACTATACCTGTCACAATAACAACCTTAATCGACTTGTCCAAAGCCAGTTATGGAGTTGGAAATCGAGCAATTACAAAAATGATAGCTGATGGTCAGATTAATCTAGTGCCGCGCAGCTCTGCGCATAAAACTAATTTTCTTGTTCCCAGCACAGAATTAATAGATGCGTTTGTAACTTATGCAACTACCGTCAAAGCTCACCTGGCTCGTACATTTGGCCTACGCCTAGGTAGCGAGGCAGATGAATACTATTTTGGCGGTTCCTATTTTGCCGCCCATATTATATCCCCAGTTCAAGGAACGGATATAAATTCTCTAGCGCTTAACGACATCAAATTTCTTTTACACGACGACAACTATTTTGAGGCCATGCGAAATATGTGGTCAGATTTTCGAACTGACATCGGCCGGATGAGCAGTTTTGATCTTCAATCTCTGCCCAATCTTTATGAAAGTGTCAAGCTGGCTCTAAGCGATGCATCCGCTGGCTATGATGTGGTAGCGATAAATATGCCCTGGCTAGGTCGTTTTGCTGAAAGTGGGCAAATGGCACCACTGGATGACCTACTGCTTAAAGCTCCAATTAATCCATTGGATTTCCATCCCAGCGTTTGGAATACTGGTCGCTGGAATGGTAAACAATATGGAATACCAATTTATTGCACCATCGAGATATTGACAGCAAGGCGAGATCTGTTTGATGAAGCAAGCCTCCCATTTCCAAAAACTTTTGATGAAACAATTTTGGCGGCACGGGCGATGCACAAACCTTACAGAGGTCAATATGGTATTGCCTGGAATGGCGGATTGGGTATGCCTATTGCTCATTCTTTTATGTTTTTCCTAGCATCCTCTCAGGGTACACTTATTGAAATGCCACGAAAAAATGAAAACTGGTTGGACAGTATCGACCCCCAAAAACCTCAACTATGTATAAATAGTGAAGAGGGGTTGGCAGCAATAGAATTCATGCGCCAACTGGTAGAAGTTTCTCCACCGGGGGTTGAGACTTTTGACGGCGAACAAAATTTGGATTGCTTTATGTCTGGCCGTGCCGCAATGAGTTATGCTTGGACAATGCGGGCCGCGCGTTTCGAGTATGCCCTGTCTTCAAAAGTGAAACGACGAGTTGCTTATCTTCCGCCACCTATTTGGAAAGGCAGGCAAGTGAACGCACCAGTTGGTGGCTTTCTATTAACAATCCCAGATTATTTAAATACAGAACGAAAGCGTGAAATTTTGAATACAATTTCTTGGATGGCCTCTCCAGAGGCAATGAAAACACATGTTAAAAATGGTTTTCCAGTAGCGCCGCGCTTTTCTGTTTCCGCTGATCCAGAGGCTCTTGCTTCCTCACCGATTGTCAAATTTATTGACAGCATGGCGCGCCGCAATGAGCTGAACACCTGGTCGCGGCCACGCATTCCTGGATATATAGAGATTGAACGTGCACTTGGTACTGAGGTTTTTTCGGCAGTTTTCGAAGGCAAAGATCCGAAGACTGCCCTTCAAGATGCTGAAAACACTATTTATAATGCTATCCGAGCGTAAAACCGTTCAGCGAGGGACATCTGCGTCCTTTGGGCCGTATTGTACACTGGCCCTAGTGGGAACTAAGTTACTTTAAAGTATTAAATAGCGCATAGGCATGGGCGTTTAAACAAATGGCAAATTCCACCCTTATCAGTTGCTTTCATTATCCATTAACTTCTTAATCAAAGCCTTCGCGTTGTCAGCTTTGCGCTCAAGCCTACCAGACTCAATATCATGCGCCATTTCAACAACATGCTGATTTATAGATGCCACAAAGCCATGCTTTTTGAGAGTCTCGACTACGAACCCATTGATTTCATCCACTTCAGCTCGGCGTCCTTTGTGCCAATCCTGGAGAGAACAAGTCAAGGTATCCTCTCGTGAATATGTGGTCAAGACCTTATCTAGTATCGCATCTACGTAGCGTTCGGGATGATTGCTCATTACAGGCGGCATATTGATGATAGGCATTATCGTTGCCCCATCAGCAAGCGCGGCTCGCATAGCCTCGTAACCTGTTGCTCGCATCAATTGCAACATCCCAGGAGTACGCGCAGCCGCATTTAGGGCAGTGTCAATGATCGCTGAAGGAATTAATTCACCAGCATTCACTATTAGTTTCATCCACTTCGCTGAATTTATGTCATTGACGACTTCAACCGTGCCACTATTACGCAGTAATTGCGCTACACCTTCCACTCTTTTTCTCATAGCTGGGTCTAAGCAACCAATTGCAAACCAAGATTCATCTATGTCATTCTGGCGCGTGGTAATTCCCGGCTCCCACATATTAGAGGCAATTTCAATCACTGCGCCCACAGTCCGTTCACGACCAACAGTCTCCGAAATAACTTTATGAGTCATACCGTTTTGAAGACCCACGATAAACCCATCTGCAGCAAGAACGGGTTTAATTAGTTCGCAGGCCCATTTTGTATCATAGGCCTTCATAACCAGGAAAACGATATCAAAGGGCTCCTTTATCTCTGCCACCTCACAAAGGTGAAGCGCCTTGACTTCTGCGTGAATTTTCCGGGTTGGCAGATTTACAGTGAGGCCCTTGTCGCGCATCGCTTCAACATGTCTCGGCCATTGATCAATAAAGGTTACGTCCAAACCGGCCCGCACAAAATCACATGCAATAGAGGCACCTTGAGCCCCGGTTCCCAAAAAGGCAATTCGCCTGTTATCTTTATTTGTCTCTTTAATTTAAATCACCCCATAAATCGCGATCATTGCATCGTCATCCCACCATCAATCATCAAGCATTGGCCTGTCATATAATCAGATTCGGGTGAAATCAGAAACTGCACAGTGCCTACTATGTCTTGGGGAACTGAAATATGGCCCATGGGAATACCAGCGGAAAAATTCTCCATTGCCTCTCCGGGTTTGGACGATACGCCCATCTCCATTAGATCTTCATCGAGTTGTGTCCAGAGATCAGTTTCAACTACACCAGGTCCAAAGGCATTAACATTTATGCCGTGCTCCGCCAAGGCACGCGCTGCAGCTTGCGTTAAGCTGATTACAGCAGCTTTACTAGCACAATAGGGGGCGAAGTCTCCAAACCCAGTGCGTCCCGCCATAGACGCAGTGCTGATAATTTTACCTTTGTGACCTGAGGCAATCATCGACTTGGCAGCTTCCTGAATCCCAATCAAAACACCAAGACCGTTTACTTTCATGATCTGGTTCCAGTTGTCTTCAGTCGTTTCTAAAAAAAGTTGTGGGCGATTAAATCCAGCATTATTGACAATTGCGTGGAGAAATTCAAATGCTTGCTCACAATTTTGTATTGCCTCCGCAACTGAGGCGCGATTTGATACATCAACATTACAGAATAGCGCTTGGCCACCCGCTGCCACTATCTGTTTGGCTGATTCTTTTCCTACCTTTTCGTTAATATCGGCAATGATCACACCGTACCCTATTTTTGCAAGGTTTTGTGCAACGGCAAGGCCAATTCCCTGGGCGGCACCAGTAATAACAACGCCCCCTAAGCTTTCAGAACTCATCTCTAGTCTCCTTCCATTATGTTATTTGTGAAATATTAAAATGACCTAATAGTTAATCATTATTTTGCCTCCATAGTATGTTATTTTTGATTTACTCCCGCGCACCGCCACGCGCTGCAGAATAAATAAGCGCCGCAATAAGGATTAGTGCTCCCTGGAAAAAATACTGATACATCGTCGACAAACCTAGAAATGTGACGATACTCAGAACTTCAGTCAGAAGAAGTGCTCCAAGTAATGAGCCAACAAGGCTGCCGCGGGCACCCTGCAGACTCGTTCCGCCAAGGACAACTGCAGTAATGCTGGCAAGGGTGTAGTTTACACCTTCGCGTGGGTCACCAACGCCTAATTGAGACATCAACATCACTGCACCCAACGCTGCGAACAAGGCACATGCAATGTAACCAGCAATATATATCTGGTCGGTATGCAAACCAATCCTTCGCGCAGACTCCTCGTTTGAACCCAGTGCCCGCAGCTGCCAACCCCATCGTGTCTTACGTAAGGCGTATTCGACTACGAATGCTAGCCCGAGCATCACAATAAAAGCTATAGGAATTGGGCCAATTTGCCAAGTAATGACCTCGATAACTGAGTACTTAATGTAACCACCTGGTGAATCGCGAAACAGGAAGCTTACGCCTTGCAGACAGATAAACATAGCTAATGTTGCAGCAATAGCTGTAAAATTAGCGAACCGAATTAACAGCCCATTAATTAGTCCAACACTAACGGCTACGCAGACCATCAGAACGAAACCAGCAATAATAATCCAGATACTTACGTCGTCTAGCACGAAAAAAGAGGCAACCACTACAAGTAGCCCCATTAAAGGCCCAACAGACAAATCAATGGCGCCAAGCAAAAGGGTTAGCGTCTGACCCAAAGCAACAAACCCAAGAGCCGTGGCCAACATAAGAATGTTTACCACATTAAAAGACGATAGAAAGTTTGGGTTCTGACTGTATCCAAAAAGGCCCAACAGGATGGTCACGATCAACAGTGGAATTGCAGGCGCATTATCTAGTTGAATAAAGTGCCGCCAAACGCTGTGCGGCCTAAAGGATCCTGCGTCCAGAGTTCCCTCGTTCAGATGTATGCTTGTTGCGGCCTGAACCGCTGCACCGACAATCCGAGCCTCAACTACATTTTCGTCCCTCAGAGTCTCAACTATCCGTCCACGCGACATTACTAAAACCTGATCACACAGCCCTTCTAATTCAGCAGCATCTGAAGAATTTATTATAACAGGTGTGCCTTGATTTGAAATTTCTCTTAAAATACGATATATTTCAGCTCTGGCTCCAACGTCCACGCCTTGGGTCGGTTCATCAGCGACGATAAAGCCAGGCTCGGCCAGTAAAGCTCGGGCCATAACAACTTTTTGTTGGTTGCCGCCTGACAACGATGACACGGTTGCCTCAATACTCGATGCTTTCACATGAAGCGACTCGAATGCATCGCCAACCTGTTGTATTTCCCGTTTTCGATTGAGAATGCCATTTGTGGCGTAGCGTTCCAACGAGGCCATCGCGGCATTTTCGCGAATTGTTAGTTCACCGGCCAATCCCTCTGTGTGCCTATCAGAAGGCATGTAGGCGACCTTTTTCAACAACTCTCGATGGGTAAGAACGCATCCGTCTAAAACAATTTCTCCAAGAAAAGACTGCAGCCCAGCTAATGCACGGATCAAGGATTCCTGGCCATTACCTGATACCCCGGCGATACCAATAATTTGTCCACGAGAAACTTCAAATGTAACATCAGAAAAATCTCGCCCGTTCAGCCCCCGTACTTCAAAGTTACCCATAGAAGGGGTATTCAGTGCTTTGGCCGGAAAAGTGGAGCCAAGACGCCTGCCAACAATCATTTCAAGCAACGCCTCGTCAGACACTTCCTCGACCAGACCACCACCGCGCAAAATACCGTCACGAAGGACAGTTACACGCTGCGCGATCTGACGCAATTCTGCCAGTCTATGTGTGATATAGATTACCGACGTCCCTTCCTTAGCCATCTTACGAATGCGGGTAAACAAGATATCTGTTGATGCCTGATCCAAAGACGCAGTTGGTTCATCGAGTATCAATAGTTTTGGTTTAACTGCTAAGGCTTTGGCTATTTCCAAAAGCTGCTTTTGGGCTACGGTCAGTGTATCACAACGTGCATCTAGCGCGATCCGCAATCCAACAGTGTTAAGTATTTCGAGAGCGGTATCTCTATAAGGTTTACCTTTAAACAATGACGGAGGTAACGCCACTAAAAGGTTCTCGACCACAGAAAGGTCATCAAGAACTGCAGGGTGTTGATATGAAATAGAAATTTTTAATGCAGCGGCAACATCTGGGTTCAGTTTGGGGATGCCCTGACCATTGAATTCGATTTCACCATGATCTGGTTTGATAACTCCAGCAATGATATTCATTAAAGTTGATTTTCCTGCACCATTTTCACCCAGTATCGCGTGAACTTCGCCAACATTAAATTCAACTGTTACATCCGATAGTGCTTTGACACCTGCAAAATTTTTCGAAATCCCTAAGAGCCGGATGGTCGGGGTAGATTTAAAGGGAGTTTCTGTTTTCATATCCCAGCCACCTTTCTAACATCTCCAGATGGTTGTGTCCCGGCAAAATTATTGCCGGGACACCTTAAGTCTTATTGGTTGATGATCTTAGCTTGATCCTCAGCTGACAGCTGAGCAGAATTGTAGATCGCACCTGGCATATCTGGACGACATACGACTGGGCTTGGATCCTTGGAAACTGAGTTTTCAAACATTGGTGCCAAAAAAATCTCATCGCTTGGCATCGTACCACCGGTTGCAGAAGCAACCGCCCACTGCATGGCCAAACGTGCATTGTCGTTGCCCGTTGCTGTAGTGAACAACTTAAATTTAGAGTTGTCCGCCTGGTTTTCTTTCCAGAAGCAGCCTAATGAATTACCATCAGATGTAGCAATTGCCGGGATAGATTTTCCAAATTTTGCAAACGCTGGTAAAGCACCAAGCAGCGAAGGACCGAAGTCAGATATTATAACATCAATATCTGGGTTTTTTGAGACTTCTGCCGTCAGGACTTGCTGAGTTAAAGCCGGATCCCAATTTGTTACGGCGAACGGGGCAGGGTTTACAAATACATATTCTTCACCGAGCACATTTTTGAGGCCTTTTAATTCATCCAGACCCTGACTGTTACCTGCTGGTCCACTTAAGAATAACAACTTCCCACCATTGGGCAGGATTTCCATAATCCAACGCCCCCAATTTTCACCATCGTTAACAAAAGAAGCTCCAATCCACTTGGTATAATTTTCTCCTGCTTTACCACCAATATCAACGCGGTAGGGAACTACCACTTTACCGGATTTATAAACTGACGTAACGGCTGGAAGAACCGCTGGACCAGCGTCACCAAACACCACTAAAGCATCAATACCGCGCGCGGCCATGCCTTTGATATCAGATATCGCTTTTTGAGTATTACCTTGGCCATCTGCGTATTCCACACTTGTAACCTGAGGACATTTCAACGCTTCCTCTCGTGCTGATGCCGTAGTAATTTGCCGCCAACTGTTGCCACCAAACCCGTCCAGCAGAGCGACGCTGGCCTCGCTTGGACCGCACCATGACGGAACTTCAGCCAAAGTAGCTGTACCGCACAGAGACAACATTGCCACAGCAGCTGTAATTTTGGTTTTTTGATTAAATAATTTCATTCGTCTTCTCCTTTTTGGTTGCTAGTGTAAATTCTTTGAGTCTCGTCCATCGCAGCGAATACACTGCGATTCCAAATCCTAGGGCGAGCGCTTGTATGATTGTTTGCGCTGAATAAGGTAGGCCAACGGCGAGGGCTAACTGGCTCAGTTGACTTAGAAAGAAAGCAGCTATAACAGTAGCTACCGGAAATCCCCTCCCCCCCAAAAGTGATGTGCCACCCAACACAACAACGGCCACTGAAGGCAGCAAAAGTGGGTTTCCCTGAAAAGCTGTTGGCTGAACGGTGATCCCAGCGATGAGAATGCCTGCAACACAATAATGTAATTGAGCGAATAAGTAAGCCATCATCTGATAAAGGCGAATGGGCTGGCCGATCGCGCGTGCTGCCAAGGGGTTGGCGCCTACTGCTTCGAACCTGCGACCAATAACTGTTTGTTTCATCACAATCGTAAATATTAACACGATCGCAATTGCAAAATAGATTGCATTAGCTATTCCATAGATCTCACCACCAGCGATTACTGCTAGCAAATCAGTAGTAATGCGCGGTACACCGCCCGAAACCGCGAATACTCCACCGAACAATAGGGCATTCATGCCAATGGTCGCAACAATGGCGTTCAACCGCAGGAACCCAACCATGAAGCCGTTGATCAGCCCCGCGCCCATGGCGCATACGAAAGCAAGTAGTATGGCCGGTAGTAAATCAGCACTGTTTCCCGCTGGTACATGGCTAGAAATGACAACGGCTAGTGAAACACCGCCCGGAACGGACAGATCAAAGCCACCCTGCTGAACCACCAGCATTTGCCCCAAACCGACGATAGCCAACGTAGCCGCAAAAGGCAGTGACCCCGACAAAGCGCCGTAAGAAAGGCTTGACGGTGCAAACAGGACGCAAAGCAAAAGCAAAACTAAAGTCGAAGCTGCGACTGTCAGAAATTCTTTTGAAAAACTGATTGGAAAGCGAGTAAACGACGTTAGTATGGCGTTCATATCAAGGTTATCCTATTTTCAAGGTAACTTTGACCGCCAAGTTTGGCTTTTTACCTAATTCAAAGGCTTTGACCGCATCATCCAATCCAAAGTGATGTGTCTGGATGGGTGATAGGTTAGTGCCGGTTCGTTCTAAAAAGCGGACAGCATCTGGCCAGATACCTGGCGATCCGATTGTTCCGCGCACGCTCAAGTTCTTAGTTTGAATTTTACCAAGCTCAACTGGTATTTTTTGGCCTATATTAATGCCCACCATAGAGACACATCCTTCATCACGAGCATATTGAAAAACATTGGTCAATGAATCAGCATGGCCGGAGCATTCAACGACCAAATTGCCACCACCTTTGGTGATTTCCTGCACACTTTCAATTGGGTCACACCTGGTCGGATCAACCGTTGCATCCGCACCCAATTCTTCTGCTACTTGGCGACGCAGCGGCACGGGGTCCACCACGATCACGCGTGCACCCATTCCAATAGCTGCCGCTGCAGTAACCAATCCAATAGTCCCACCACCCGATATAACGACGGTATCTGAAGCATTTACTCCGCCATGACGCATGACTGCGTAGTAGCCACAGGTGAAGGGTTCGATCAAAGAGCCCTTGGCGTCATCTACAGCGTCCGGTAATTTATGCAGCCATTCAGGACGTGCCGCGAAGTACTCACGATTAGCACCATCCATCGAAAAACCAAAATGGTGAACCCGTTCTGAAGTTTTAATAACACATTCGCCCACGACACGGTCGCCTGGAGCGAACCCAACAACATTTCGACCAACTTCCACCACCTCGCCTACCCACTCATGGCCCGGCGTAACTGGATAAGAAATTGGTATAATGTATTGGCCCGCCAGCAATTCATAATCGGAGTGACAAATGCCAACTTGGCGCGAACGGATCATCACTTCATTGTCATCAATCGAGGGCGACTGTGCTTCAGATACAACTAAGTTGTTGGGCTCTTCAAATATCAACGCCTTCATCTTTACCTCCTCTTATTAATCTTTTTTAGCGAACAGCCTCAATTTTTCCACTTTTTGCGGACGCAAAAACAGCTTCAAGTAATGCAATATTGTTAATCAAATCTGTTCCCGTAATTGGGTAATCTTTCAAATTTCGTACGGCATGTACAAAAGCCAGTAGATTGGCTTGTACAGGCTCGGATGGTGGTATCTCGATTGTAGTAATTGGGCCATCGAGTATTGCGGAAGTAACCACCCAACCAGCAGGCTTTTCGACATGAGCTTTATCACGTATGTCGATCCAACCTTTCGACCCATACACGGCAAACCTTGAAATAAATGGGTTAGCCAGCGACGCAGATACATAAGACGTACCGCCGCCACAAAATTTGATGTACGCGGAAACTGTGTCACCTTGCGGCAAATCAGATGACAGCTGCTCACAAATACAAAGAACGCTCTCCGCTGCTCCCAAAAGCCGCACTGACAGATCAAGCAGGTGGATTCCAGTGGCTGTCATCCCACTGGCAGGCGCTTGATCAGCCTGCAACCGCCAATTATCTCGCTCTAGAGAAAGAAATTTATCATGACTGAAATTAGCTTCAATCTGATGAATTCGACCCAATACATCAGCATCCACTTTAGCCAACATGTCCAAAATAGGTGGCTCCCAGCGTCGCTCGTGCCCCATCCCAAGAACAAGTCCAGCATCTCGGCACAATTTGACCGCTCTCTCAGCGTCCACTTTGGTAAACGCCAAGGGCTTTTCACAAAAAATATGCTTTCCCGCAGCGACCGCTGCCTCAATTTGTTCACCATGCAGTGAATGAGGCGTTGTTAAAACAACCGCCTCCACGGCTGGATCAGCCAATGCGTCAATATAGTCAGTTGAGAGCGCTACACCTGCTTCAGCGCAGAGATCTGCAACCGCATCGTTATTTGGTTCGACTGCTCGCACCACTCGTATATCTGCTGGGGACGCCTGCAAAACGTTAAAAATTTTTTTTCCCCACCACCCCATGCCAATGAGGGCTATACCAACGGGCCCACTCATGATGGAATTATTTGCTGAGCACTTAGTTCTTCGAATACATCAAAAAAACTGTTTGGGGTCTGTTGATAGGCCGTAAATCCAAGTTTACGACTATTTGTCATATCCGTGAAACACTGGATGTCACGGCCAAGATCGGCGTCGCTATGCCACCAAGACGCAAGCTTATCAAGCGAAATGTCCTGCAGGCTGTGTTTGCCAACTATCTCTGCCCAAATTTTTGGAGCATCAAACATTTGCTTTTCTAAGGGCGTCGGATAACCAGGATATTCTGCAACCTCCAGTCCAAAATAATTTGCAATTTCCGCCCAAAGCCATGTCCACCGAAATACATCACCATTTACAATGTTAAAGGGAGTATTGGCTGTTTTTGATGTTGTTGCGGCCCAATACAACTGCTTAGCCAGTATTCGCGCATCCGTCACATCAGTGACAGCATTGTACTGCTCTGGGGAGCCTGGATAAACAAAAGGACGCCCGGTGTGCTTGCAAATCGACGCATAAACCGCGAGCGTTACGGCCATGTTCATTGCATTGCCAATAACAAAGCCAATCAGTGTGTGCGGGCGATGAACCGTCCACGTAAATCCGTGCTTTTCCGCCATCTCAAATAACACGTCTTCTTGCGAATAATAAAAATTTAGTCCCGGCAAACGCGGGCTGGATTCCAAAAACGGCGTATAAGGTGTTATGTTTGCATAATCGTCAAACGATCCAAGATAGTGCTTCAATCCAGTTACAAGAGCCACATGCTTAATTGACGCCGGGTCTAATCCTTCGAATAGGTTACGGACCATCAACGCATTGACACGACAATTTTCGATTTCGTTCGACTCACGAGACCAGATACAAAAGAAAACATGTGTAATATCAGAAGTCGCCAACAGCGCTTCCTTGCTTGCAACAGCATCTTTTAGATCAGTGGCTATATGGCAATCAGACCAAGTTAATTCTGGATCACTTTGGGAAACTGTGACCACAACCCAACCCTTTTTTTTTAACAAACGACCGACATAACTTCCGGACAACCCAGTCGCTCCCACGATCAGAGCTTTATTAATTTTATTCATCGTTTTCTACTCACTTTCAGCAAAATAAACAAAAGTTGGCCTTCAGTTCTAAAGCAAAGTTATTGCCGATTCCAGTTTTAAGAGAATGTTAGCAGGTTCATCTAATTAAACGCGCTTGATTAATCCAAAACGGATTTTTTCTATTGAAGTAATGAAATCTCGCATCAGATCGCTAGCATAGCCTAATTCAATGCGCTCAATAATTGACACTACTCGGCAAGAGTGGCCACACGGTTTAGTTTAACATTGGTGCGTGGTGCACCGCGATACACCCATTTCAGCATGAGTAGCCTAACATCTAATTGACCCCCTATTTCGACTGGACTTCTGTTTTGCCGTAAGCCTGTGTCGACATATGCCCGAAGCTTCTCGGGCTTTGCTCAGTGAGCGAAGCCATAGGGAGTAAGGGCATGGAACTTGATATAGCTGGGTTGGAGACAACGGGCCGAGATGAACTTCTGG
>Ga0115569_10001201_pt1 | contig 20021 bp, 19 predicted proteins | sample COGITO_mtgs_1205_2_FD_87295 | JGI IMG/M metagenome (GOLD analysis project Ga0115569, IMG submission 87295) | Pelagic marine microbial communities from North Sea - COGITO_mtgs_120503 | ecosystem: Environmental > Aquatic > Marine > Epipelagic | place: Germany:Helgoland, sampling site Kabeltonne... | reverse complement strand
TGCAACAAACATTAAACTATACCAACGTATAATAAAAAAACCTAAATCTATTCCTAAAGAAGGATCCCAAGTAATTGATAAAAAATTCATATTTAATTTTATTTATTTATTTCTAACTATTTTATTTTAGAAATCATTATTTATTTTTTTTATTTGGCACAGGATCATAACCGCTCCCACCCCATGGATGACAACTGAAGATTCGCTTTAAAGATAACCAAAGGCCAACGATTAACCCTCTCTTTTTAAGGGCTTCAATTGTATATTGTGAACAACTAGGTTCATATCTACAACTAGAGGGTGTATAGGGTGAAATAGCAAGTTGATAAAACCTAACTAATAACACTAATGGATAAATAAGTATACTTCTTAGTTTCAAAAATTAACTTTTATTTAGTTTTCATTTTATAATTACTAAAATCAACTTATTGAATAGGTTGTTCCTTCTCTCCCATCTTTTAGCTGAATTCCAATGGATAATAATTCGTCTCTAATTTGATCAGATAAGTCCCAATCCTTATTCTCTCTAGCTTCTTTTCTTAACTTTATTAATAATGATACAACACCATCAATTTTTCCTGAAGCTTGATCTTTTACATCATTAAGTAAACCAAGGACATCAAAAACGAAAGCATTCATTGTGGTCACAAAATCAACAAGATCATTTGAAGTAATTGAAGCATTCCCTTCTTTAATCTGATTGATGAACTTTACACCTTCAAAAAGGTGTGATATTAATACAGGTGTATTAAAATCATCATTCATAGCAGCATAACACTTTTTTTTCCATTGAGAAATGTCTACTGATGAGGATTTTTGTGGAGATAAACTTACTAAACTAGACATCGCCTCCATCAGTTTTAGATATCCTTTTTCTGAAGCCTCCAAAGCATCACTAGAAAAATCTAAAATACTTCTATAATTAGCTTGCATATTAAAAAAACGAACAACACTAGACGAAAATGCTTTACTTAAAATTTTATTTTCTCCCGTTAAAATTTCATCTGGCAATATATAATTACCAGTAGATTTTGCCATCTTTTGCCCATTTAATAATAGCATGTTTGTGTGCATCCAATAATTAACTGGGTCATGGCCAGAACAGGTTTTAGATTGTGCAATTTCACACTCATGATGTGGAAATTTTAAATCCAACCCACCTCCATGGATGTCAAATTTATCACCTAAATATTTAGAACTCATCACAGAACATTCTAGATGCCACCCAGGGAAACCATCAGACCAAGGTGAGGGCCATCGCATAATATGACGTTCATCTGCTTTTTTCCATAAAGCAAAATCTTGTGGATTTTTTTTATCTGATTGGCCATCAAGCACTCTAGTGTTGTGAATGGCATCCTCTATTTTTCTACCAGATAAAATTCCGTAATGATTGTTTTTATTGTAAGCTATAACATCAAAATATACTGAACCATTAACTTCATATCCTAGACCTTTATCTATAATATCTTTAATCATTTCTATCTGCTCAACAATATGACCTGTAGCAGTTGGCTCTATACTTGGTGGAAGAAAGTTGTATTTTTTTAATACATCATGAAAATCAACTGTGTAACGCTGAACAACTTCCATGGGTTCAATTTCTTCTAAACGTGCTTTTTTTGCAATTCTATCTTCACCTTCGTCTGCATCATTTTCCAAATGACCAGCATCAGTGATGTTTCTTACATATCTTACTTTATACCCTAAGTGTAGAAAATAACGAAAAGCAACATCAAAAAACATAAAAGTTCTTAAATTACCGAGATGTGCATTACTGTAAACTGTTGGACCACAGACGTACATCCCTATATGCCCATCATGAACAGGTTTAAAAGCTTCTTTAGTTTTAGAAAGCGAATTGTATATTTTTAATTGATTCTCTTTGTAGAGTTTCATATAAACTATCCTTTTAAGGGCTAAAGATAGGCACTTTATAAAGAATATAGAAATTCAAGCAGTCAAGAAATCAGGTTATGATTTATTTTTTTACTCAATTGAGTGGTGTTAGAAGTAACAATAAAAATTGCATTTTAAAATTGATGCCTTTTGCATTAATTTTATTTATAAATTTACTTTTAAATTACGTCATCTATTATGGCTAAAAAAAAATCTTCTAAATCACTTCAAAAAGATGGGCTTTCTAATTTGAAAACAACGAGTATAACTTCAGCTAACATCATTAAATCAAATAGAAGCAAGAGTCCATCTATAAAAAAATTTGTAACTGAAATTTTAGCGGGAAACATTAGCTATCTCAGTAGAGCCATTACTTTAATAGAAAGCACCAATAAAAAACATCAAAAAAAAGCAAATACCATATTAGAGCAATGCCTTCCTTTCGCAAATAATTCAGTAAGAATTGGAATCACAGGGGTTCCTGGTGTTGGGAAAAGTACCTTTATAGAGGTGTTAGGAAAGCATTTAACAGATAATCATAGAAAAGTAGCAGTATTAGCAGTAGACCCAAGTAGTTCAATAAATAAAGGAAGTATTTTAGGAGATAAAACTAGAATGGAAGAATTGGTCAATGATAAAAATGCATTTATTAGGCCTTCTCCATCTGGATCTTCTTTGGGTGGTGTAGCTCAAAAAACTAGAGAAAGTATTATTCTTTGTGAAGCTGCTGGCTTTAATACCATTATTATTGAAACGGTGGGTGTTGGACAAAGTGAAACTATGGTTCATTCTATGGTTGACTTTTTTTTACTCCTTAAGATTGCTGGTGCTGGAGATGAATTGCAAGGGATAAAAAGAGGCATAATTGAAATGGCTGATGCTATAGTTATAAATAAATCTGATGGGGAAAATATTAAAAATACACGCATTGCAAAAATAGAATTTAGCAGAGCTCTACATTTATACCCTCCTAAAGAAAATGGCTGGCAACCAAAAGTTCTTACTGCTAGTGCACTAGAAAATACTGGTATCGATATTATTTCAAAGATGATAGATCAATATATCCATGTAACAAAAAAACAAGGTTTTTTCAATGCCAAAAGAGATAATCAGAATACTTTTTGGCTAAAAACAACAATAGAAGAGAGCTTATATCATTCATTTTTTAATGATAAAATTATATCTTCAGAATTACGACAAGAAATTGAATTTTTAAAGACTAGCAAAACAACCCCTTTTAATGCCGCTAAAAAATTATTGAAAAAATATCATGGAGAAACTTAAACAACATAAATTTCTTTTACCTGTAACTATACTTCTATTAAGTATTTTAAATATTATTCAAAGTAGTTTTACTGAGTTATTGCCCGATGAAGCCTATTATTGGGTGTACAGTCAGGATATGAATTGGGGATTTTTTGACCACCCTCCTTTTGTTGCTGTTTGGGTAACTATCAGTAATTTTTTATTTACAGATGAACTTGGCGTTCGATTTTTTTCTGCTATATCTTTTAGCTTGATGATCTATTTAGTTTGGTTTACAATTGATCATCCCTCAAAAAACAAATATTGTTGGTTGTTTTTATTGCTATTTCTCTCTACTGCTTTGTTGAATGTTTATGGTTTTATTACAACTCCAGACACCCCCTTATTGTTCTTTTTTGCTTTATTCCTTTGGTCGTACAAACTTTATTTATCCAAAAAAAATACACTTATTTATTTTGTTTTATCTATTGCTATCACTGGGATGATGTACAGTAAATACCAAGGGGTTTTAGTCCTATTTTTCATCTTTTTATCCAACTGGAAATTAGTAAAAGATTATAAAATTTGGTTGGTTTGCTTTGCTGCTTTAATTTTATATATGCCTCATATTTATTGGCAATATATAAATGATTTTCCTTCAATTAGATATCATTTATATGAGAGAGCTTCTGTAGCTACTTATAAATTTGAATATACCCTTATGCATATTGTAAATGCAATTGCTATTTTAGGATTTACATTTATAATTATTTATAAAGCATTTTTTAAAGGGATAAAAAATAACGATATTTTTCATAGAGGCTTAAATTCTATTGTTGTAGGGTTTTTCTTTTTCTTTTTAGTATCATCATTTAGAGGCCATGTTCAAGCACAATGGATTGCCCCAATTATGCTACCTTTAATTTTAATAACATTTAATTACTTAATTGAATATAAAAAAAACCTAAAACTTTTTTGCTATTTGGCATTAACCAATATTGCCATTATTTTATTTGCAAGAATTAGTATAGCAAATGAAGGAATTAGCCCAGTTAAATTAGACTTTCACGGAAATAAGCAATGGACTTTGGAGGTTGAGAGACTCACTAAAAATTCTGAAAAACTATTTGTTAATAGTTTTCAAAATGCTTCTATTTATTGGTTTTATACCAAAGAAAAATCACATTATCAAAAGAATTACTTGGGTCGAAAAAACCAATACGGCTATATTACTGGTAATGCTATTTTTTCGTCAGATTCAATTGCTTACATCACAAGAATATCAAAAGAGTATTCCGAAATAAAAATGAAAAGCTCAGGAAAAGACTCGATTTTCATCTCTTTCTTAAAAGATTACAAACCTTTATTTGATCTTGAAATTAACTTTGAAAATTCAACTAACATTGAGTTTAATACGTCAATGATTAAACCTTATACTATTATAATTAATAACCCCTATACTTTTGATATTAATACAGAAGATATAAAAGTTCAAATTGCTTTTCAAAATAAAAAAGGAAATGAAAAATATAGCATTCCTGTAAAGATAAATTCTACAACAATTAAAGCACTAAGTGAACAAACTTACTCACTTGAGTTAGAGGGTTCTTTAATAAGAGACATTCAGGAATATCCTATTGTAGGTATTGGTATTAAAACTAGCGAGAATATGGATTTAGTAAAAGTAAGCACACTAAACAAATTCAAAATTGTTGATTAATTAAACCATTTTTTTACATTTGTCAATAAAATTTTTATGATTAGAAAACTTCCAAATTACATTAAATATATATTTATTAATGTTGGGTTTTTATTTATATATCTCTTTATTTTTAGACTTATTTTCTTTTTTTATGTAGCTAATTTTGATTCAGCTTCACAAAAAGATATCATTACAGCCTTCAGTTATGGTATTCGTTTTGATTTAAAGTTAGCAATTCTTAGTTACTTTCCGCTTTCTATTCTAATCCTTTCAGCAAACTACTTTTTCTTTCAAAAAAGAATTTTTAGGAAAATTTCTATAATTTATCATAGTATTATTTATGTAACGCTTACACTATTTTATTTAACTGATATTGGATATTATAGTTATTTATTCACTCGATTAGATGCCACTTCACTTCGCTTTTTATCCAACTTTAAGATATCTGCACAATTATTAATAGAGACATATCCAATTTTTAAAGGAAGTGTTGGATTAATTATTTTATTCCTATTGGTACGTTTTACAGGTCTTAAGTTATTTGATAAAATGGTATACACTACAGTGCCTTATATCTCTAAAAAGGTAAAAGCAATCTATTTTTTATGTACTTTTTTGTTACTTTCTTTCGGAGTATATGGAAGTATTACTCATTATCCCTTAAGATGGAGTGAAGCCTTTTTTTCAAAAAATAATACCATAAATCAATTTTCATTAAATCCTGTTTTAAACTTTTTCGATAGTTTTGCTTTCAGAAATGATGGTGCAGATATTGAAACTACTAAGGCATACTTTCCTGTAATTGCATCCTATTTAAATATTCCAAAAGATTCACTATCATTTGAAAGAAAAATTACTTTTGACAGTATACATGAAAACAAACCTAATCTTGTTATTGTAATGTTAGAATCTGTTGGGGTCGTTGGTCTAGGAAGTCAAGGAAATCTGGCAAAAGCAACTCCTTACATGGATTCAATTATTAATAAAAGTACTTATTTTGAGAATTTTTATGTACATAAGCCAGGAACAGCTGCAAGTGTTTTTTCAAGCATTACTGGGCTTGCAGATGTTGACAATCAAAAGACTGCATCTAGAAACTTAAGAGCAATAGATCAAAAAATTATATTTGATCAGTTTGAGGGTTATAAAAAATTATATTTTCTTGGTGGAAGTGCCAATTGGGCAAATATTAGAGGTGTATTTCAATCTAATATAAATGGCTTAAAAATTTATGAGGAAGGAAGTTACGAGATTGAGGATAGAGCAGATGTTTGGGGAATAGACGATTATGATCTTTTTAAAGAATCTGACAAGGTTTTTAGAGAACTTCACACCTCAAATGAACCCTTTGTAGCCTATGTTCAAACAGCTACAAATCATAGACCTTTTTCTGTTCCTGAAAATAAAGAAACATTTCGCCCTTTTACAGAGGAAGATATTGATGAAGACACCATAAAAGAATCTGGTTTTATTTCTTTGGCGCAACTAAATGCCTTACGTTATTTAGATTTTAATGTGCATGTGTTTTTAAGGAGAGCAAAAGCGTCTGGATATTATGAGAATACTGTTTTTGCTTTTTTTGGAGACCATAATACCTCAATGAATAAAACTGAAGCATTTAAAAAAGAATTTGACTTAGGAATACAGGTGCATCATGTCCCTTTATTTATTCACGCCCCAAAATTTTTAAAACCACAAAAAATAAATAATACTACAAAACTAGCAGATTTATTTCCGACACTTGCGACCATTGCTAAATCAGATTATACTAATTTTACTCTAGGGTCTAATGCATTAGACACATTAAAAACTGATTCTTTTGGTTTTTTATATTTAAAAATTAATGGTGAGCCTGGTCTTGGTTTAATTCAAAATGATTTTTATTTCACAAAAACAAACTTCAATAATTCAACAAGCTTATATAAATTATCTGACGACAAGCAAAAAGATGTAATGGAAAACTACCCAAATATTGCATCTAAAATGGATAGTCTCATCACATCCTATTACCACAGTACAAAATACTTGTACTACAATAATAAAAAATAAGATAAGGAAACTAAATTGGAAATTTCTTAGGAAATCTTGATGTCAATTTTAGTTTTTTCTGAAACAGGTAAAATACATATCCAAAAAATAAACCTGCTATATATCCTGAAGCGATATCTAATGGATAGTGCACTCCTAAATAGATTCGGCTGTAACCAAAAAGCAAAGGAAAAATCAGTAAAAACCATATATGCCTAAAATAAGACTTTAATAATAGGATTACAAAAAAACTAAAAGTCATTGAAGAAGCTGCATGACCAGAATAAAAACTGTAACTACTAGGTTTGTAATTAAAATTACGAATTTGTTGAATTACACCTTCAGTATTACAGGGTCTCAAACGTTCAAAAGTATTCTTGATAAAATTTGTGAACTGATCTGAAAAAGTAACCAAAACTATTAAAAATAAAAGTAGTAAAACACCACTTTTCCAACCAAATTTTTTAAAAATTAAAAACAACAGAAAAGCAAACAATGGAGACCAACTAAATTGATTGGTTAAAAAAAACCAAAAGCTATCCCATTGTTCGCTTCCTAAGTTATTAAGAATGATGAGTAATTCTGTGTCAATTTGTAATAGACGTTCTAGCAAATTATTTTCCTACTTTTAACAGTTCTAATTCAAATATTAAATCCGCTTTTTTAGGAAAAGGACCATTTCCAGCTTCACCATATCCTAAATAATAAGGGATAAATAGTCTAACTTTACCACCTACTCTCATTTTCATTATTGCTTCTTTAACTCCAGGAATTAAGGGACGTTTGTCTAATGTGAATTTAAAAGGAGTGCTTTCTTTGGTCGATTGAATTAATTTACCATCTGCTAAATACATAGTATAATTGATTGTGGTTTCGACAGAAGAACTAAACCTTTTACCTTTTCCTCTTCTTAGGGTTAAGATTTGTAGACCTGACTCTTGTTTTTTTGCTTTTTTTACATTCATTTTTTCGTAAAAAACTTTTTGATCCGAAGCAAATTTCTCTAATCTAGCTTTTTCAACGCTCTCTAATTCTGCAAGACGTTCTTCTTCTTTTTCTACACTTTTTGCAATTCCTTCTTCAAAAACTTTTACAGCATCATATGTTTTTGCAACATCACCTTTTTTTACAATGGTAATTTTTTTAATACTATCAGAGTTAGCAATTGAATCTAGAATATTCAAATCGCTAACAACTTTTCCAAAAACAGAATGACATCCTACTCTTGGATTACTACAATCTTTTAATTGGTTTTCATTAGTATAAGCATCCAACCATGGTGTTGGTTTGTAAGTAATAAAAAACTGACTTCCATTAGTGTTAAAACCAGAATTTGCCATAGATAAGACTCCTTTACTATCATGTTTCAAATCTGGATTGAACTCATCATAGAATTTATATCCTGGACCTCCTTGCCCATTCCCCATAGGATCTCCACCTTGAATCATAAAATCTTTAATAACGCGATGAAATGTTAACCCATCATAAAACTTCTTCCCTTTTAATGAATCTGTAACTTTTGGGTTCGTACCCTCTGCCAACGTGATAAAGTTTGCGACAGTTAAAGGAACTTTATCAGGGAATAATTGAATAATAATTTTTCCTTTGTTGGTTTCCATTTCAGCGTAAATACCGTCATTTAATTCACTGTGTTCGTCTTTACATGCCGTAAAAACTATAAAAAGCACTAGTATTAATTGTAAAATTCTATTTTTCATTTTTTATTTATTTGATATCTAATAATTCAACTTCAAAAATTAAAGCCATATATGGCTTAATTATTCCTGGTCTAGGGTTTGCACCATACGCTAATTCTTGTGGAATAAAGAATTTGTATTTTGAGCCAACCGTCATTAACTGTAAGCCCTCAGTCCAGCCTTTTATAACTTGGGTTACACCAAATTCTGATGGGGTACCTCTGTCAACAGAACTGTCAAAAACTGTTCCATCAACTGTTGTTCCGTGATAATGTACTTTAACTCTGTCGGTAGTTTTAGGCTTTCTTCCCTTACCTTCTTTTAATACAACATATTGTAATCCGCTTTCAGTAGTTTTAACCCCTTCTTTTGTTTTGTTAGCCTCTAAAAAAGCTAGACCTTCTTTTTTATAAACTTCAAATTTAGCGAGTTCTTTTTTCTTATTTTCTTCTTGTTTTTTTTGAAAATACGTTTGTATCGTTTTTTGAATATCTTTTGAATCTAATAATAAATTGGTAGAATCTAATCCATTTCTTATCGCTTGAATTAAAATTTCTTTATTCACGTCTTCAAAACCATTTTTTAATTGACTGGACATGCTTAAACCCACAGCATAACTAACTGAATCTAACTCCGTTTCTAAAGATTTCACTTCTTTAACTTGGTTTTCACATGAAAATAATGTTCCAATAACTAAAACTGCTAAAGTGTTTCTAATACTACTCATTTTTATTTATTTATGTTTATTAATGTAACTCTACTTATTATCGAGGTATTCATACCTATTTTATTTTCGTCTCCAAGAACTCCGTAGGCATTAAAAGAAGGTATAATAAACTTAATACTTTCACCTTCTTTCATTAATTTTATTCCATATTGTAATCCCGGAATAAAATCTTCTTTGTCTACAATATATTCTTTGACACCTATAAATTCTTTTGAATATAAAACTTGATCACTTAAATCTAAAATATCATAGGTTAATGAAACAACATTCTCTTTAGATGGAGTAATTGTATCGGTTTGATTTTTTACGATATAATGGTACCAAAACCCATATGAAGAACGAATATAATCATGTAAACTATCTTTTTTAATATAATTTATAATTTTTATTTCTTCTACAGTATTAATTTTTTTTAATAACGCTGTTGTAGATTCCATGATATGTCCGCTAGAGGCAGAAATAGGTTTTCTTACCTCTTGTTTTGAACAAGAAATAACTCCAAAAAAAATGATCAAATAAACAAACCTAAACTTCATATGACTTAAGTAAACCATCTTTATTTTTTGGTAATAATTTATTGAATTTATTAATGGTTTCTTCCATTGAAAGATCTGACTTTCCTCCCGCAGCATTATCATGACCGCCTCCATTAAAATTTTCTCTTGCAAATTTATTTACTGAAAATGTTCCTTTAGATCTAAAAGATATTTTTATGATTCCCTGTTCTTTGTCTTCTATAAAAATTGCCGCCATTACTATTCCTTTAATTGATAACGCATAATTAACAATACCTTCGGTATCTCCTTTCTTAAAATTATTAGCTATTTTTTCCTCTTGTGTAAGCGTTATGTATGCTGTTTTATATACAGATTGAACTTTGAGATTTCTTAGTGCTTGTCCAAGTAATTGCAACCGTCCAAAAGAACTTGAATCATAAACTTTGCTATGAATTCTATCATTTTCTGCTCCCTTATCTATCAAATCGGCTATAACTCTGTGCGTTAGACTCGTAGTTGATCTAAACCTAAATGAACCCGTGTCTGTCATGATACCCGTGTACAAACAGGTAGATATTTCTGAATCAATCAAGTTTAAGTCCTCCATTTTTTCAATAAAATGATATACCATTTGACAAGTAGAACACATTTCTACATCAGAATACATATAAGTAAATTCATCAGGTTGTTGGTGATGATCAATTAACACAAAGTCTTTTTGATAACTTTCTAATGTATTTTGCATATCGTGACCAACTCTATGTAGTGCATTAAAATCTAATAGAAATATAATTTCGGAGGTGTTTATGGCTCTTTGAGACTGAGAATTTTGCCTATCAAACCTATATGTATTGTCTGAACCAGGGAGCCAATGTAAAAAATCAGGATATTCATTAGGTACTATGACCGTTGGGGTATGTCCCTTCTTTTTTAAATAATGACACAAGCCTAATGAAGCTCCCATAGCATCTCCATCGGGGTTTCTGTGCCCAACTATAACAACATTTCTAGGTGTTTCTAAAAATGATTTAAGTTCTTCAAATTGTTTCAAAATCATAAGTTGCGAAGATACAATTTTATTAAAAAATTATGTACTTTTGCCGCGATTTATATAACATTATACAAAACAAAATGGCAACAAACAGAACATTCACAATGATTAAACCAGACGGTGTCGAAAATGGACATACTGGTGCAATCTTAGATAAAATTAATTCGGCAGGTTTTAGAATAGTGGCAATGAAAAAAACACAAATGACAAAAAGCGATGCAGAAACATTCTATGCCGTTCACAATGAACGTCCTTTTTTTGGTGAGTTAGTTGCATTCATGACAAGAGGTCCTATCGTAGCAGCTATTTTAGAAAAAGAAAATGCTGTTGAAGATTTTAGAACTTTAATTGGTGCAACAAACCCAGCAGATGCTGCAGAGGGAACTATAAGAAAATTATATGCAACCTCTATGGGAGAGAATGCTGTTCATGGTTCTGATAGTAATGAAAATGCTGAGATAGAGGGTAATTTTCATTTTTCTGGAAGGGAAAAATTTTAAAAATAAAAAATAAAAAAACCGAGCTAAATGCTCGGTTTTTTTTTAATCACAGTTTAATACAATTAGACCAACATCAACTTAGAAATCACTTTATCTCCAATTTCCTCATTAATCATTTTGATGATTTTTTCTTTACCATAGCTTAACTCTTCTCTTAAAACAGATGACGTTAACCTAATTATTAGTGTGTTTTTTTGTAATTCTACTGAATGCGTATACGAAGTTACTCCTTGTCCCATTAGTTTATGCCAAGCTTCTTCAACTTTTATCTTTTGCATTCCCTTAGATAAATTATTTTCTTTTATGAAAGATTTCATAAGTTGTTTAAGTGCTAAAGAATCATTTTCTCTTTTAGACATAGAACTTCAGTTTTAGATAAATTATTGTGAACGTAAATCTTCCTTCTGTAAAACTACATATTATAAATTTGGTATGATTTATTACTTTGTTCAAGTATTTTTTTGATTCGTTCTGAATGCGTATCTGTAATAAATATCTGACCAAACTCATCATTATTTACCAATTCAATAATTTGAGAAACTCGATGCTCATCAAGTTTATCAAAAATATCATCTAAAAGTAGTATGGGAGTCAAATTAGATTGCTTTTTTATAAATTCAAATTGAGCAAATTTCAATGCTATTAAATACGATTTCTGTTGTCCTTGAGAACCAAATTTTTTAACAGGGTAATTACCAATTTCAAAACTTAAGTCATCTTTATGTATACCAACAGTAGTATACTGTAAGATTTTATCTTTTTCTAAATTTTTATTTAATAAATCTCTATAAGAAGAAATAAGTAATTGACTTTTGTATATTAAGTCTACTTGTTCTTTATCATTTGAAATGATTTGATATTTAGAATTAAAAATGGGAATAAAGCTTTCTAAAAAACTTTTTCTTTTATCAAAAATTTTGGCCCCGTAAGCAATTAACTGTTCATTGTAAACTTCTAAATTAACTGCATCGAAGGTTCTATTTGCAGCAAAATACTTTAATAAGGCATTTCTTTGAGATAGTACTTTATTATAAGCTATAAGGTCTTTTAAATAAGTTTTATCTTGTTGAGAGATAACGCCATCAATAAACTTTCTTCGAGCATCACTTCCATCGGTAACTAAATCCCTGTCATAAGGAGAAATAATTACTAGTGGGATTTGACCTACATGTTCAGAAAATTTATCATAAGCCTTTCCATTTCGCTTCAGAAGTTTCTTTTGTCCTTTTTTTAAACTACAGATAATTTTTTCTTTTCTATCGTCTATAGTGTAATCACCTTCAACCATAAAAAAACTCTTAGTATGCTTAATATTTTGAACAGCAACAGGATTAAAATAACTTTTTGTGAAAGACAAATAATAAATTGCATCTAAAATGTTAGTTTTACCAATACCATTTTGACCAACAAAACAATTAATTTTTTTTTCAAAATCAAAAGTTTTAGAATCAAAGTTTTTAAAATTAACTAAAGATAATTTTCGTAGATACATAATTAAATTTTAAAGTCAATACGCTTCTGCAAATTATTGAAAAATTACGATATATTGGTTTTTAAATCCAATTAAAAAAACTATTTTTGCCGAACAAATTTTTATAAAAAATATGGCAACATATAAGAAAAAAGGGTACAAACCTAAAGACAAGAAAGAGCAAGAAGCTTTAGATATGCAGAGTACAACTGCAGAAGTTTTTAATACGCTAGACGATACTGCTTCAAAATCTGAGCAATGGATTGAAAGAAACAGCAAGTCTTTATTTTATAGTTTAGTTGTTGTAATAGTTCTTATCCTTGGTTTTTTAGGATACAATAAATTTATAATTGAACCCAAAGAAGAAGCAGCCTCAAATGAACTTTCTTTCCCTAGAAAACATTTTAACGAAGCGGATTTAGCAGCAGGCTCTGAAATAGATTCTTTACTTCAACTTGGTTTAGACGGAGCTGACAATAAATATGGTTTTTTAGATATTTCTTCTCAATACAGTGGAACAAAAGCAGCAAATATTGCTAACTATTACGCAGGTATTTCTTACTTGAAGTTAAAAGAATATCAGAAGGCAATTGAATATTTAAGTAAATTTTCCTCTAACGATGAAATTCTTGGTCCAACTGCAATTGGAGCTATTGGAGACGCATTTGCTGATATTAATCAGACAGAAGATGCCCTAGAGTATTACGAAAAAGCAGCTTACTTTAAAGATAATGAATTTACCACACCTTTATTTTTATTTAAAGCAGGAAGATCGGCAATGGATTTAGGTCAATTTGCAAAAGCTGAGAAAATGTTCTCTCAGATAAAAGATGATTACCCTACTTCAGACATTGGTAAAGACATCGATAAATATATTTACAGCGCAAAATACGCTCAATAATTTCAATGGCTACAACAAATTTATCACACTACGATAAAACAACAATCCCAAATGCGAATCATCTTCGGTTTGGGATTGTTGTTTCAGAATGGAATTCAGACATTACTGAAAACCTAAAAAAAGGTGCAATTAAAACCCTTTTAGATTGTGGTGCCAAGCAAGAAAATATTATTTCTTGGAATGTTCCGGGTAGCTTTGAATTAGTTTATGGGTGTAAAAGAATGATAAAAACATTACAATTAGATGCCATCATAGCTATAGGAAACGTGATTCAAGGAGAAACAAAACATTTTGATTTTGTTTGTAATGGAGTTACGCAAGGGATTGTAGACTTAAATCTAAAACACGACACTCCAATTATTTTTTGCGTTTTAACTGACAATACGAAACAACAATCTATTGATCGATCTGGAGGTAAGTTCGGAAATAAAGGAATAGAATCTGCAATAGCAGCTATTAAAATGGCTTCTTTAAGTTAGATTTAACAAAGGAACTTCACAACTATCTTGACCATTATTTTATTATTAAGTAACTTTGACAAGCTACATGCTAAAAACCTAGTATTTGTAGTTTAATAAAAACTTACAAAGTACTGTATGTCTATTATAAAAAGAAAAAACAAAAAATTTGATTATCAACCCAGATATTACAAAGGTGAGGGTAATCCGTATGCTATAAAACACAAATTTGATGAATTTAGAAGTTCAACTGGAAGCAATACGAGTTTAAAAGGTAAAATTAATAATGCCATTAATGACTTAAAAGGAGATCAAAATATTGTAACAATTGATGATGAAAATTATCAATTAGATAATTCCCATTCAAATTCAAATAAAGTTGTTTTATATATAATCGCTGTTTTAGTACTTATTTTTTTATTCATTATAGATTTTGATCTATCTATCTTTAACCAAAAATAATGTCAGACATTATTCAACTTTTACCTGATCACGTTGCCAATCAAATTGCTGCCGGAGAAGTAGTTCAAAGACCAGCCTCTGTTGTTAAAGAATTATTAGAAAATTCTATCGATGCTTCGTCTTCGTCAATACAGCTTATTATTAGAGATGCAGGAAAAACTTTAATACAAGTTATTGATAATGGAAAAGGCATGAGCACAATGGATGCTAAGTTATCATTTGAGCGGCATGCAACTTCTAAAATAAGAGTTGCAGAGGACTTGTTTAAATTACACACCAAAGGGTTTAGAGGTGAAGCTATGGCATCAATAGCTGCCATTTCCCATGTAGAAATGAAAACAAAGCAAAATTCTCAAGAAATCGGTACGCACATAAAAATTGAAGGCAGTAAAGTTACGTATCAAGAAATGACTGCAACACCAGTTGGAACTAATATTGCAGTAAAAAATTTATTTTATAATATACCTGCTAGAAGAAATTTTTTAAAATCAGACACTATTGAAACCAGACACATTATTGATGAATTTCAACGTGTATCTTTAACTCACCCGGAAATAGCTTTTAGTCTTTATCACAACGATAACGAAGTATATCTTTTGAAAGCTAGTAATTTAAGAAAAAGAATTGTAGCTATTTTTGGAGCTAAAATGAATGAAAAACTAGTACCCGTTTCTGAAGATACAGAAATGATATCAATTGAGGGTTTCATAACAAAACCTATCTTTTCAAAGAAGAAAAGAGGAGAACAATTTTTTTTTGTAAATAATCGTTATGTAAAAAGCCCTTATTTAAATCATGCCATAGTAGCTGCTTTTGAAGGTCTGTTAGAGCATGGCTCACATCCATCTTATTTTTTGTATTTGACTGTCCCATCTAAAAGTATTGACATCAACATTCATCCAACAAAAACTGAGGTGAAATTTGATGATGAAAAGGCGGTTTATGCTATTTTAAGAGCAACAGTGAAACACAGTTTAGGACAATACAATGTTGCTCCCATTCTAGATTTTAATAGAGACGCTACTTTAGATACACCCTATAATTTTACAAAACAAGAATCGAAACCTTCTAGTCCAAAAATTACTATAGACCCCTCTTTTAACCCTTTTAGTAATGAAGACACTAATCAAAATAAATCTTCATATCAACATGTAAAAGAAAGTTCAAATTGGGAAAGTTTGTATATCACCACAGATGAGGTTGAGCTGCAAGAAAAACTATTTAATGAAGAGCAAACTTACCCATCCAACAAAACAATTCAAATTCAAAGAAAATATTTATTAAGCTCCATTAAATCTGGTGTTGTTTTAATTCATCAGTCGCTAGCCCATCAACGAGTTCTTTACGAAGAATTTTTAAACAGTTCATCACAAGAAGAGGTTCATAGTCAGCAATTATTATTTCCTATCACCATTTCATTTTCATCAACTGAAATAGAAATGATTTACACTTTAAAATCAGAATTAGAAAATGTAGGTTTTTGTTTTGATGAATTTACAAAAGAGTCAATTACAATTAAAGGGACTCCCATGTCTATCTCTGAAAGTAAGATTTCAAAAATTTTAGAGGAACTTTTAGAAAATATTAATGTAGATGTTCCAGATATAAATTTTAAGCCCCTAGAGGTTATGGCATCTACGTTTGCAAAATCTATAGCTATTAAAACAGGTCACGTTTTATCACAAAAAGAACAAGAAAATCTTGTGAATAGTTTGTTTTCGTGTAAAGAGCCAAGTATTAGCCCGTCTGGTAAGGCAATATTTAAGACTTTAACCTTACAAGAAATTGATCATCTATTTGCCCGCTAACTTATGAATGGAATTAAACTTACAGAAGGAATAAAACATCTAATAATTATTAATGTTATTTTATTTATTGGGCCGCAACTCATAAGTCTAGATCTTACCAATATTCTTGCCTTACATTTCCCAAAAAATGAAAATTTTGGTTTTTGGCAATATGTTACTCATATGTTTATGCATGGAAGTTTTGCTCATATTCTGTTCAATATGTATGGTCTATGGGCATTTGGTACGCCTTTAGAAAAAATGTGGGGACGTAATAAATTTTTATTTTTTTACTTCTCGGCAGGAATTGGAGCTGGATTAATTTACTCACTTGTTAATTATTATCAATTTAATAGTTACTTTGATGTATTGATTCAGAATGGACTGAATTCAAATAATATTTCAAAAATATTAGATACAGGGGTGTATACCAATTATGCTGATATTATTACTTTATCTCAAGAAGAATTAAGTAAGTTTTATAGCTTATATCATACACCAGCAGTAGGTGCTTCAGGAGCTGTATATGGCGTTTTAGTTGCTTTTGGTATGTATTTTAAAGATGCAAAATTGGCACTAATATTTTTTCCTGTTCCAATCGCAGCAAAATACTTCATTCCATTAATTTTGGTTGGAGATTTATTTTTTGGAATGACCAGATATTCAATAGGAAATGTAGCTCATTTTGCACATATAGGTGGAGCTATTATTGGTTTTATATTAGCCTATTACTGGAAAAATAATCAATTCAAATATTACAAATAAATGAGTTTAATTAACGATTTAAAATCAAAATTTATAGCAGCGTCAATTATTCAACAATTAATTTATGTTAATATAGCTGTTTTCATCATCACGTTAATTTTGAGTTCTTTTAGTGGTTTATATGGAAACAAAACAAACTTTATCTATGAGTGGTTTTCCCTGTCATCATCCTTTGAGGAAATGCTAATAAAGCCGTGGTCATTAGTTAGTTATGGTTTTTTACATCATGGTTTTTTACACATATTGTTTAATTGTTTAGTGTTGCATTTTTTTGGAAGACTTTTCTTAGAGTATTTCTCTGAAAAACAAGCGTTAAATTTTTATATTTTAGGAACCTTATTTGGTGGTATTGCTTATTTACTGAGCTATAGTTATTTCCCTTTATTTGAAGGAAAAGTTCACACCATGGTAGGAGCTTCAGCAGGAATAACAGCCATTGTCATTGGAATAGCAACTTATATTCCAAATTATCAACTACAATTGAGGTTTATTGGATATGTTAAAGTTTGGCAATTGGCTGGAGTTTTTATTGTATTTGATTTAATTTCACTGGCGGGTGGAAATGGTGGAGGTCATATAGCGCATCTAGGTGGTGCATTGTTTGGTTATATATATGTATCTAAAGCCAGTAATAAACAGATTAATTTTTCCAGTTGGTTTTATGAGCTTTTTTCTAAAAGAAAAAATCCACTTCAAACTGTTTACAAGTCAACTAAAAGAAAGAATACAAATAAATCAACTGATAATAAACAAGCTAAAATAGATTCAATACTAGATAAGATTAGTAAAACTGGATATGAAACACTCACAAAAGAAGAAAAAGAATATTTATTCAAACAAAGCAACTAGTTGAGTTCTAAAAAGACGGTAAAATAATTGATGGTAAAATATAATTTTTTAAATAAAATAATAGTATTAGTGAATTCTATTTTGGCAATTTTATTACTATTATCTTATCTCCTACCCTACATCTCTCCAGAAAAAGTTCCAATTTTTACCATTATTAGTTTAGCTGTACCAGTACTTTTAGCCTTAAATATTTTTTTTATAATTTATTGGATTATTAAATTAAAAAAATACTTCACCATCTCTTTGATTTCAATAATCTTAGGTATTGGATACATTAGCAATATCTATAAATTTTCAGAGAAAAAAATTTTTCTAAATGATGATTTAAAAGTAATGAGCTATAATGTTCGCTTATTCAATCATTACAATTGGAGTACAGACAGCACAATTGTAAAAAAAATATCTTCATTTATTGCTGAAAAAGAACCAGATGTATTGTCAATTCAAGAGTACTATGATGCAGAAAATCTTCAACTTAAGTATCCCTATCAATTTATAAAAACAAAATCAAATTTTAATAAATTTGGATTAGCTATTTTTTCTAAATTTAACATAATAAATTCAGGCTCTCTCGATTTAAAGGAAAGTGCAAATAATATTATTTACACCGATATATTAAAAGATAAAGACACAATAAGAGTTTATAATATTCATTTAGAATCTTTAAAAATGAATACAAGTCAGGAAAATTTTGGAATAATAAATTCTGATAAACTTCTAGAACAAATGGAAGCTTCTTTTCAGAAACAAGCAAAACAAGTTGAACTATTCTTACAACATGAAAAAAAATGGGATGGAAAAAAAATACTTTGTGGAGATTTCAATAATACAGCATTTTCATGGGTTTACAGAGAGCTCTCAAATGAAAAACAAGATGCTTTTAAAGAAGCAGGTAAAGGTTTAGGCAAAACTTTTAATTATTGGTACCCTTTAAGAATAGATTTTATATTAACAGATGCTAACTTTGATATTAATAATTTTAAAACATTTAACGTTCCTTATTCGGATCATTATCCAATTTTAGCAAGATTAAATTTAAAGTAGTAAAATTATATCTCATCACATTAGAAAAGTATTATTCCTCTTTGAATACAGTTCTAAGATCTAACATATCTAATGGGTTGATCCCTAAACCTTGAACATTTTTTTGAGAGAAACGGATTACCTGATCATAATATAATGGAACAATAGGTGCTTGGTCAATTAAAATACTATCCATTTTTTGGTATAGCTTAAATCGTTCAGAGGAATTAACTATAGAAATTGATTTTTCATAGAGTGCGTCAAATTCAATATTTTTAAAATGTGTATAGTTAGGTCCATTAGGGGTGAAATTTTTGCTGTAAAATAATGATAAATAATTTTCAGCATCAGGATAATCGGCAATCCAACTAGCACGAAAAATAGAGAATTTCCCTGTAGCCTTACCCTGACGCAAGGAAGAAGGAGGTATTACATCTACCCTAACCTGAATCCCAGTATTTTGAAGTTCTCGCTGAATAAATTCACATAGATCTAAGTAATTACTATTTGTTGTAATGGTAATTGATGGGTTAGCAATACCTGTTTGATCTTTGTATGTCTGAATTAACTCACGTGCAATTTCAGGTTTATAGGTATACCCTTTAAGGTTATTAAAGGAAGGTAAACCGGATGGAATAAAACCATTAACTGCGGGCGTTCCTATTCCATTCCGTAAATATTTTACCATTTTTTTTCTATCAAAACCATAATTAATTGCTTTTCTGAGTAGTAAATTATTAGTGGTTTTATCCTGATGATCTAAATATATACCTAAATATTCTGTATTTAAATAAGAACCCGTTTCCATATGAATAGTTTCTTTGTATTTAGATTGTAGCATTCCATCTAAGGTGATAATATCATCCTTATAAGAGGCATCAAGGCTTTTTATAAAGTCCAAGTTACCTTGAATAAATTGCAAAAATTCACTTTGCTTATCTGGTAAAAATGTAATCGCT
>Ga0115569_10001186_pt1 | contig 20196 bp, 21 predicted proteins | sample COGITO_mtgs_1205_2_FD_87295 | JGI IMG/M metagenome (GOLD analysis project Ga0115569, IMG submission 87295) | Pelagic marine microbial communities from North Sea - COGITO_mtgs_120503 | ecosystem: Environmental > Aquatic > Marine > Epipelagic | place: Germany:Helgoland, sampling site Kabeltonne... | reverse complement strand
CCTCGTGTCCCATGACTGCTTCGCCGGCGAGGAGTCTCCGGGTGACGCCTACGAAATCCTCCATTTGGGCCGTTGTGATCGGCGGGATGCCATAAGCCTTTTGCATGGGGACGATGCCGCGCCCGATCCCGAGAACGAACCGACCTCCCGTCAGGCCATGCATCGTCAGCGCATAGCCAGCGGTGACGATGGGATGCCGCGTGTTGTGATTCGTGGCTGCCGTGGCGATGCGAATCGAATCAGTGACCGCTCCGGCAGCACCACTCAAAGTGCAGATCTCTTTTGAGTTGTACCGCTCGGAGAGGAAAGCGGTCCCCAGGCCCATAGCCTCGCCCTGCTGAAGCTCTTCTATCAGGTCCCGGGGCGACTTCGGTTGGCCGGCGAGGGCGTAGAATCCGAGTTCGTGATTTACATCAGGCATGGTGGTGCTCCGGTAGTTTGGTCGTTGGGAAAGGCGCGGAAGAGTAACGAATCCACGAGGCTGCGCGCGAGCAAGGTTTCGGTTCAGGCGAGGACATTAGGAAGCAGGTGCTCGCTGAAAAGAGAGAAGGTCTTTTCCACCAGGGGCATAGGCCTCTGCCGTGGGCCGACGCATAGCACGATTCGCGTATCGCTTCTTTCCGCGCGATCTCGTTAAAAGAAAAATTAGAGGACTCCGAATGGGCCATACTCGACGGGGAAACATAGGAGAATCAGGAGTCGAGCAATGGGTGAATGGCAGGTGACGCGTATCGCGGGTGCGCTTGGCGCGGAGGTTCGCGGTCTTGATCTGGCTGACGTGGGTGCCGAGGCGGCGAGTCAGATCGAAGCACTTTTGATCGAGCATCACGTGCTCTTTTTCCCCGATCAACACCCGAGCGCGGAAACGCATATCAAATTCGGAGAACATTTCGGCACGCTCGAAAGCCACCCGCATCTCGAAAATCCCACGCCCGGATTGCCCGACAAACTATTCGAGCTTTCAGCGACGCATGGCGGTGTGGCGGATGAGTGGCACACGGATCTCACATATCTAGAACACCCTGCGCTGTACTCGATTTTGAATATGAAGCGGGTGCCTTCTGTGGGTGGCGATACGATGTGGTCGAATCTGGCTATGGCCTATGACGAACTTTCCCCGCCGATCCAGGCGTTATGCGAGGGGCTGACCGCGCTTCATGACGGAGCGGCGAATAATGTACCCGATGAAGAGATGGTTCATCCCGTGGTACGGCTACATCCCGTCACTGGACGCCGTATTCTCTACGTTAATGAACATTTTACTCGCCGAATCGTTGAACTTTCCTATAAGGAGAGCGCACTCCTATTGGCGCATTTGACGAGTTGGGTTTCAGAGCCGCGATTTACGGTTCGCTACCGATGGGCGGAGGGCACGCTGGCGATTTGGGACAACCGGGTGACGCAGCATTTCGTGTTGAACGATTTTGATGAGGAGCGCGTGATCCAGAGAGTCACGGTGATGGGGGACCGCGTCGAAGGGGCATCCGAGCCGCGCTGGCCCGCCTTTGCCTCGGGAGGCGGGGAGACGGACATCAGCCGCCATGACGAAGTTTTGCGAGAGTGGGAAAAGAAAAAAGCCTAACATGATCGCGAAAGACTATTCCTCCGCTTATAGGGCAATCGAGGCTAGGCTTTCATCGATACGAGCCTCGGTTCGTTCCCCAGCCATTCGCAGAAGACAGTAATCGAAATATTCTCGAGCCCATTCGTGATATTCGACAGGAGAAGCGTCTCGCTCTGATGCTGTGCCAAGGAATTCGAGAAATTGTCACCGAAGACGTTTTGATAGGTTGGGTTTCGGAAGCGCGACCTGCGCACGCCTTGCTCCCTAAAATAGGTGCTTCGAATCACAAAATGAAATGCTGCGTATCTTTTGTACGAGGGGCAAAGGCAAGGGGGGCAGGCGGTGATGACTGATAGTTCATTGCCCCGCCAGTGTTCGAGAAGCGGGCAAAATGTCGCTCGGAACTCGTTCTAAAATAACGGATTTGCCTTCGCGGTTCGGCTCCGTAGACTCCATCCTTCCGTTTGCGCATGCATCGAGTCTTTTGGAGAGAGGAGGAACATCCCGTGAATCTCGATCGAGGAGCTCTCGAAAGCATCGCGGCGGCGGTAGGACTACTCGTCTTGGTCTATATGCTGGGCGAGCTCGTATTTCTATTTCTCCACAGGGAGAGGGAGAAGCAGGGCGGTTACGCCCTTGACCTGAGAGTCGTCCGGATGGCGCTTCTCGGGATTGGAAGCACGATCCTGGCGACGGGCATAATCGCAGCACTCCTGCGGCCTTTGTCTGCGATGATCGCTGCTTATGCCATGAAGGATGCTGCTTTATTCCAGGTAAATACTGCTTGGTACGGATGGATCTATGGGTTGCTCGTTTATGAGTTGTTCTATTGGGTTCAGCATTTCCTCGCGCATAAAGTCCGTCTGCTCTGGTGTATCCATTCTCCGCATCACGCGCCGCGAGCAATTCATATGGCGATCGGGACGAATCATCATTTCCTCGAGAGCGTGCTCTACTTCCCACTATTCTTAGGCGCCCTGCCGGTCCTCTTTGGTGTCGATCCGATTGTCGCTGTGGCGGTTAACGTGATCGACAGCTGTTGGGGAAGTTTTCTGCACATTAGTGATCATTATGTGAGTAGCGGGCGCTACGGAGTGATTGGTCGGTTCATGCAGACCCCAGCACATCACAGAGTCCATCACGCGAAGAACTCCAGGTACATGGATCGCAACTACAACTCAATCACGCTTTTCTGGGACGCGGTCTTTGGAACGCTGGAGCCGCTTCGCGCGGATGAGCCTGTCGAGTTTGGGATCACGCGTCCCGTCGACGACGGGAGCTTCTGGGATGTGCATTTCGGAGAATTTGTTGAGCTGCTCCGCGATATGCGAAACGCATCTTCGCTCCACGAATCAATCGCCTACGCACTCCACGCGCCTGGTTGGAAGCCAGGAGACGTGTCGCGGACTGCTGTCGCGATGCGTTCGAGTTGGCTTGCGGATGAGAGGGAACGAACTGAGGCGAGAGCAGACTAATCCGGTTGCGACGCGCCCGGCGTCGATTCTCTCAGGATCGCTCGCGCGCAGTCTGGCACTCTATGCAGTAGAGAGACTCGGGGCGGGCGCGGAGTCTCGCGACCCCGATTTCTTCACCGCAGGCCATGCAGTCTCCGTACTCGTCTTCGCCGAATCGGTGTCGTGCAGAGCGAGCCAGCTGAAGTTGTGTTTGTTGCGCTACGCGATTTGCTTCAAGCATTTTCTGCTGCTGGATCGCATCGATTCGAGAGACGCGTCCCATAGCAGGTTGGTCGAGTTCGACGGGCCGCGCCGCGGCCGCTGTCTCCGCCAAAGACGCTTCAAGGTCTTGGATGAGGTCGCCGAGGGCAGCTGAGAGTTCGCTCCGCTCGAGATCGGATAGGGACATGGGCACTCCAACGATTCGTGCGGGAACCGTACCGCCGCGCCGTGGCTCGCCCGGTCAGTTAAGAGTCCATACTCTAACGCTGGAAACTCCTCTGAGCCGCACTACGATCTTCTTCGCTGCTAGCTTCTCGCTTGTGGCTAGAGCGCAGTCTAAGAGATGGATTTGGGCAGCGGTCGCGTTCCTAGGGACGTGGCCCGGTATCGCATTTTCCGATTCCGCCACGGTCGCCGTCTCCAGCAACTTCGCAGCGACAGCCCGAGGACTCGTCGAAGTCTTCGAAGCGCAGAATATTCACGAGATTCGAGTGGCGACGGGCTCAAGTGGCAAGCTCTACGCGCAGATTCAAAACGGTGCGCCCTTTGATGTTTTTCTCTCCGCGGATATGGCGCGCCCGGAACAGCTGGTGGCCGAGTCGGTGGCCTTGGGAGAAACGCTTCGGGTCTATGCCCTTGGGAGACTTCTTTTGTGGCGGCCGAAGGTGCGGGCAGCTGGCGGGCGCTCAGAGCTGGGCTCGTCCCCGGGACCCGGATGGCTGAGCAAAAACCGGTCTCGCCATGTGGCCCTCGCGAATCCGGAACTAGCACCCTACGGTCAGGCTTCTCGTGAAGTGCTTGAGGGCCTCAATTTGATGGACGAGGTCCGATCTAGAATGGTGTTCGGCGAAAATATCGGACAGACCTACGCGATGGTCGCCACGGGCAATGCGACGGTTGGATTCATAGCGAGGGCGCAGCTACCTACTTCGGACCAGCTAGACGGAACGGTTTGGGAGATCCCGTTGGCTCTCCATTTACCGATTGAACAAGGTGTCGTCCAGCTCTCGCGCGCAAAAGAAAATGCAGCTGCGAAGGCGTTCGTCGCCTATCTAGCGAGTGACGTTGCGAAGGAATTTATTAGGAAGGCGGGGTACGAAGTCGAATGACGATGCCTGATGCTTCCCCGATCTGGTTGACGATCAAACTCGCGAGCTTGACGACAGCGATTTTGTTCGTCGTTGGAACGCCACTGGCATGGTGGCTGGCGAGTACCAAGTCAAAACTCAGGCCTTTTGTGGAAGCCGTGACAGCCTTGCCCCTAGTACTCCCTCCGACCGTCTTGGGTTTCTATCTTTTGTTAGTTATGAGCCCTCACTCTCCCCTGGGCGCCTTTTGGGTGAAAGTCTCCGGCGAGACGCTGACCTTCTCATTTACGGGTCTGGTTTTTGCGTCGATTCTCTACTCGCTGCCGTTCATGGTGCAGCCGCTCACGAGTGCGTTCGAGGCTGTCGGAAGAGGGCCGATCGAAGCGGCGGCAAGTTTGGGGGCTTCGCCGGTCGATGCGTTCTTTCGAGTCGTGGCGCCGCTCTCCGCGCGTGGATTTGTTACGGCTGGCGTTCTGACCTTCGCCCACACCCTCGGCGAATTCGGCGTGGTGCTGATGGTTGGTGGGAATATCCCGGGCGAAACCCGCGTGCTGTCCATCGCGATCTACGACCATGTAGAAACGCTTCAATATGCGGAGGCGCACGCCTTGTCTGCTGGCCTGCTCGCCTTTTCTTTCATAGTTCTACTACTCGTATACACCTTCGATCGAAAGGCGCGCGTACGTGTCGGATAGCGATCGCATCAAAAAGAGACAGGATGGTGAAGCGTTTGCGCTGAGTCTACGCGTCGTACTGGCCGAATTTACCCTCGAACTCGACGAAATTCTGACGCCGAGCGGTGTCACAGCAGTTTTTGGAAGAAGTGGGAGTGGGAAGACGACTCTTCTGCGCGCGATTGCTGGATTCGAGAAGCCCGTTCGAGGCCGTATCGCCTTAGGTGATCAGGTTTGGTTCGACGAGGAGGCCAAGATTTTTGAGCCCCCGAATCGACGTTCGATTGGAATGCTCTTTCAGGACGTCCGACTCTTTCCGCACCTCGACGTACGCGCAAATCTAGACTTTGCGTGGAAGCGGCGAAATACGTGGACGGTGAAGGCGGGAATGCAGCAGAACATCGCACGTGATGAAGTCATCGAGGCGCTCGACTTAGACATAATGCTAGGTCGAAACGTTACTTCGCTATCAGGTGGCGAGCAGCAGAGGGTCGCGCTGGCACGAACGCTGCTTACGAGCCCAGATATCCTCTTGCTTGACGAGCCTCTTGCGGCGTTGGATCGCGAGAGGAAGGCGGAGATTCTTCCCTATCTAGAAGACGTGACCCGGCGCTTTATGATTCCGACGCTCTTCGTGAGTCACGACCTTGACGAAGTGGCCCGCCTCGCGGATCGAATGATGGTGCTTTCCGAAGGGCAGGTTCAGATGTACGGCGAGACAGCGGAGATTCTCGAACGTCTTGACCTTGAACCGATAGGGGGACGCTTTGAGGCCGGGGTGCTCGTCGAAGGAAAGGTTTTGCGCCACGACACGCGGCTTCATCTCACGACCGTCGATCTCGACGGCGATGCGCTCGCGATTCCATTGGCTGAAGATTCGTCGGTCGGAGATATATTGCGCCTGCGTGTTCGCGCGCGTGACGTGGCACTGGCGACGGAACGGCCCGCAGGACTCAGTATTCGAAACGTATTGCCGGGCGAGATCACAGACTTGATCCGCACCCCGGGAAGTGGTGAAGTCGAAGCCCGAGTGCAGCTCAGGTCCGCCCATATCCGTGCGCGCTTGACGTTGGCTGCGGTGGAAGAGCTCGGCCTCGCGCCGGGGCGACGCGTATTCGTGTTAGTGAAGAGCGTGAGTCTCGAAGGTGGTCGTTAGCCTTGGCATCCATTTCTCTTTTTGAAGGCAACGGGGCTAGTGCGGGCTACTCGCCTTTGGTTACAGCGTCGAAGGAAACGCTTTCGCCGTTCGCGAAATTAAGGGTGATCGGAACGACGTCGCCTGCGGCGAGTTTCTCCGCGGACATCATTCGGAGGAAGAGCCCACGAGGTGCAAAGGCGACGGCGCCACCAGGCGGAATCGCCATGCCGTCGGGCATGGCCTCCGAGCCCCATTGTCCTTCGACGATCGCTGTCCGCCGGATTGAAACGGATTCAGAACGGGGGCTGCTCGCGCCGACGATCGTTCTTGTCTCTTTGCTTTTGCTTTGAATGACGAAAAAGACCGTCGGGTCTTCTCCGCCGATAGGCATGCTGACGCGACCGTTCGCTATGCGAAGATCATCAGCCGTTGCGATAGATGCGAGGGCCGGGAAAGAAATGACGATCAGGAGAATGATCATTCGCAGGGACATTCAAGGTACCTCGGGTTTGGCGAAGGCAGGTGACAGCGGATTTGATGTTCGTTCGTGATGGAACGGTTCAACGAAGCTAACGATTCAGCACAGGATGATCGGGGATAGATTGGTGACGGGCGTTAAAGCGTAGGCGATTCGTCTTTCGCGGGAATCAGGCGAAGAATCTGACTTCCTGAACGATGCTCGAGGAGCACGATCAGTTCCCCATTCGAGCCGACCTCTACGTCACGGAACCGGCCGAGCGCCTCGATCAGAGTCTCACGTTCGATTTCTCCTGTGGCATCGACGTCGTATCGCCATAACTCATTCTTGGCGAGGGTTGCGACGATCATATGATCTCGCCAAGCGGGGAAGGCATCGCCGCGATAGAAGACGATACTTGAGACGCCTGGGGAAGGCGTCCAATCGATGGTTGTCGGAGTGAGTTCCTCGGGATCGAACTCGATGCCGTATTTCTTTGCATACGGAACGGGACGACCATCGTAGTCGACACCAAGACTCATTAGCGGCCACCCGTAGTTCAGCCCGGGCAGCAGTAGATTTGCTTCGTCGCCGCCGCGTGGTCCGTGTTCGCTCGCCCAGAGCTGGCCGCTTGAGGGGTCGAAGTCGAGGCCCTGAGCGTTGCGATGTCCGAGAGTCCAGATCCCCGGCAGTGCATTTTCGACACTGACGAATGGGTTGTCCGCCGGAATGCGTCCGTCATCGTGCATGCGAATTGTCTTGCCATCGGGCCGACTTAGGTCTTGAACAAAGCGGTACTCGGCAAAGGAGCCGATGGTCATGTAGACGTATCCCGCGTCGTCGAAAGCGATGCGCGCGGAGGCGCCATTTTCGGCTCCGACTAAGTAGGTTTCCTTAGGCGCTTCCCAAATTGTTTCCTCGTCGACCCAGGTGGTCCCCTCATCAAGTCGGCCCCGTACGAGCTTCAACATGGTGACTGGAGAGGCTGTTGCGCGGCTCTCGGAGTTGCAGTTGCTGCATCGGTCTCCGAAGGAGAGATAGATCCAGCCGTTCTCTTCGTAGTTCGGATGTAAGGCGACTTCGTGCGCCCACCCCGATCCCGTATAGGCCGTGCCGCGCAGCACGCTGTCATCCCAGAATCGAGGCGTTCCCGTGATGAGTGTGGCCGCGCTCCCATCTGCTTCGACCAAAGATACGCCGCGCATCTTTTCGGTGACGAGGAATCGTCCGTCGGGAAGGGGTGCGACCGAATAGGGTTCGACGAGGCCTGTGTAGACCGGCTCGATCAAGAACGCGTGATGCTTGGTCTCAATCGGCCCGGTGGGAATCGTCGGGGGATCGCCGACGCCTTGCCCGTCGGCGCCCCGGTCGCCTTCGCGCTTTTCGAGGAGATAGATGACGAGGCCCCGGATTTCGTGATCCGGGAGGGTGCCTTTCCAGCCTGGCATCCCCTTATCGGGGACTCCTCGTTCAAGGATGCTGATGAGATCATCGACGCCTTCTCCATGTTCGAGCGGACGGCCGACGAGCGCCGGACCGAGCGAGGAGCCTTCCTGATTTGCGCCGTGGCAGACCCCGCATTGCGCCTTGTAGATGCCGCCCATTTCATCGGGAAGGACCCATGCGTCTCGACCGGGATCCCCTTCGTCTTCGTTAGTCGCTCCGCCGAAGGTGCCCGCATGGCAAGCCAGCGTAAGAAGCGCGCAGAGGGCCAGAGCGGCGAGGAGGAAGTGTCGCGAGGAGGAGCCACGAGACGTTCTTGAATAGGCGGTGAGCATGGAGTTGGATTCGTGGCGGGTGGGCTTGCGGGATATCATGCGGTCCAATCTCCGATGTGTTCAAAAAGGAGTGTGATCGGGAGAGGGGAAAGCTCAAGGGTGTCGCTATGAGTCCGCTCGCCGGAGGTCTGGTTGATTCGATCTCGCATGGCTTCGAGGTCATCGCATTCAATTTGATAGATGGCGAGGAATCGGCGTCCATCGATCGAATCGAGTCCCGGAATCAGAGTGTGGGGCGAAGCATCCCAGCGAGAGGCAGACACAATGCCTTCGAGGGAAAGGAGCTCCTGAACGTGCTGCGCGTACCAAGCGTTGAATTCGTCTACGCGTGCTTCATCCGTCGCATTCGCGGCGACTAACATTATGGCTCGAGGCATCGAGACTCCTTTTTTAGTTGGGCCTGAGGGTCGGGTCGCCGGGAATGGGGCCTTTGATCTTCATGCCGGCGGTGATTCCACCATCCAAATTGAAGTCGGCACCGGTGTAGAAGGCGCTGTCGTCCGACGCGAGAAATGAAATGGTCGCGGCGACATCTTCCACCCGGCCACGACGACCGATGGGCGGGGGATCGTGCTTGTCTTGTGCGGCGCGCATCGCGGCGATGTCGATCCCTGGCAAGAGGGGTTCGACCATCTCGTTGCTCCCGGCGGCGGGATTCACGCAGTTGACGCGAATGCCGTACCGGCCAAGCTCGAGAGCAGCCACTTTCGTGAGTCCTCGGACCGCGAATTTACTTGCGCAGTAGGCCGACGTTCCGCCCGCGGCATGATGTGCGTCGATAGAAGCGATATTGATGATAGACCCGCCGCCCGCTTCCCTAAGTGGCGCGATGGCGGACCGAATGCCGAGAAAGGTGCCTAGTTCGTTCACACGCGAGACGCGCAGATAGTCCTCGACGGATGTGTGCTCGATTGGGGCGATATGAAGGATGGCTGCGTTGTTTACGAGGGTCGTAAGCGGACCGAAAGTAGACCTCGCTACGTCGATCGCGCTTATCCAATCGACTTCGCTAGTGATGTCGCAGCGGACATAACGGGCGCGCTCGCCGAGATCCTTCGCAACGGCCTCGCCGAGCTCATCGAGGATATCCACTAGGATCACAGAGGATCCGTCTTCGACGAGTCGCCGCGCAATCGCTTCGCCGGTGCCGCGGGATGCACCCGTGACGATGGCAACATTTCCCGATAGTCGAGTCATCGATCACTCCTAGCGAGTCCCTTTGGAGGGCGCTCTTTGACTTTTCCTATCCGAGCATGACGCAATCGAAAGCTTCCCGCTTGGCCTGCATTTATCGGCTTCTGATACGGCGCGGCGCGCGAGGTGGGGCGGTTTTGGTGATGCGTTATGGTTGCGATCTAGATTCTGGGGGGATCGTTTTACGCATGCAGGTTTTGAACCCATTCCGCGCGCGAACAGCTCGAAACGGTTCGCCGTCACGCGGCCTCGCTGCGGCCATGCTCGTTTTCCTGTTGAGCATCAGCCTCGGCTGCTGGGGCCGACTAGGACCCTCCACGGTTTCTTTGACGCGCACGGACTACAACGTGGCGGCGCAGGAGACGAGTGCACAGGAGCTGCTTCTGAACTTGGTTCGCCTTCGGTATCGCGATACGCCGTACTTCCTTCAGATCGCTTCGCTCTCGACCAACATGCGGTGGCGCACCGGCATCGGCGGCGAAGGCAGCTTCCTCACGCGAGGAGCGGATTTTGGAGGCGTTAGTGCGGGCCTCAGTATCGAAGAGTCGCCGACGGTCACGTATACGCCGCTCGTGGGCGATCGCTTTGTGAGTCAGCTCCTCGAGCCCGTCGAGCCTGAAATCCTGGTTCTGCTTTCTCACGCAGGCTGGTCGATGGACCGTTTTCTGCGTCTCTTTGTGCAAGAGGTGGGAGGGGTTCCCAACGCGCCGACCGCTTCGGGGCCGACGCCGCGCGAAGAACCTGTATTCGAAGATTTCCAACGCGTGGCCGAGCTCTTTCGGACCCTGCAATCGGAGCGTCAGGTTTCCCTTGTGCGCGGCTCTCTACGTGGGCGATCCGCGACGACCGTCGTCCATTCTGCCGACGGAGTTCTGTTGCGCTTCACACAGGATGCTCTCGAAACCGAGGCATACCGCGAGCTGCGTGAGCGACTGGGACTGGAGCAAGGCCGACTGCTCTTCCAGCTCGTAACAGGAATCGGAGCGCGAGCTCCGGAGCGGATCAATGTTGTTTTGCGCTCGGTGTTGTCCGCCATGTTCTACGCGTCGCACGGGATCTCGGTCCCCGAGGAAGACCTTGCAGCGGGCCGCGTGACCACGACCATCGCCAAGGACGGCGGCGTGTTCGATTGGAGTGAGGTCACGGGGTCGCTTCTCCGCGTGACTTCCAACGAGCTTGAATTCCCGGCCTACGCGAAGGTGGTGTACCGCGGCCACGTGTTTTCGATCGACGATGGCGACCTCAATTCAAAGTCGACGTTTTCGATGTTAAACCTGGTGCTGGCTCTTCAAGCCGGGGAGCTTCCGGCGGGTGGGCCGATCTTAACCCTGCCCGTGTCTCAATGAAGTAGGCTTGTGGCTGACACCGCGCCTCGCTGGCGAATGGCATAGCGCAAGGCGTATCTTCGCGGATTGCTGAATTCGGCGGGTAGGAACCAGAACGTTAGTTCGGGACGCGAATGCGTTCGACGAGATTTCGCACCTCTTGTGAGGGCGGCGGTGTGAGTGCGCTCACGCCGAGAGCGACCACAAAGTTGAGCCCTGCGCCAACCGTTCCGATTCCTTCGGGCGAAATGCCGAAGAGCCAGTTGTCCGCGACGTTGGCGGCCATGCTTTCGAAGAATATGCCCTTGAACCAGACTATGTAGCCGAGGGTGAAGAGCAGGCCGGTCAGCATGCCGGCGATCGCGCCGTATTTGTTGACGCGCAGCGAGAAAATTCCGAGTAGCGTGACCGGGAAGAGGGAAGCCGCGGCCAGTCCGAAAGCCAATGCGACGACTTCCGCGACGAAGCCGGGTGGGTTGTAGCCAAGGTACCCGGCGCAAAGGATGGCGAAGGCTGCACTCATGCGACCCGCCATGAGCTCGTTCTTCTCGCTGATTTCGCGAGCGAAGATGCCTTTGAGAAGGTCGTGAGAGACGGCGGCGGAGATGACCAAGAGAAGTCCCGCTGCGGTCGACAATGCAGCTGCGATGCCGCCGGCAGCCACGAGTGCAATTACCCAATTCGGGAGTCCGGCAATCTCCGGATTAGCGAGCACAATGATGTCGCGGTCGACGGAGAGTTCGTTGCCCGCCCATCCGTATTCGTCGGCAGTTTTTGTGAACGCCGAATTGGCATCGTTGTAGTACTGGATTCGCCCGTCGCCGTTCTTGTCCTCGAACTGCAACAGACCCGTGTCTTCCCAGGTTCGAAACCAGTCCGGTCGTTCGCCGTAGGCGAGATTACCTTCGGCGGATCCGACTGGACCGGGTTGAATTGTGTTCGTTAGGTTGAGCCTTGCGAGCGCGCCGACCGCGGGAGCAGTTGTGTAGAGCAGCGCGATAAAGAGCAGCGCCCATCCCGCGGACATCCGCGCGTCGCGAACTTTCGGAACGGTAAAGAAGCGGACGATCACATGCGGGAGCCCTGCGGTTCCGATCATCAAGGCCATCGTAATAAAGAAGATGTCGATACGACTCTTTGTGCCTGCAGTGTAGGGAGAAAAGCCGAGTGCAGTCACAACCTGGTCGAGACGCATTAGGAGCGGAATGCCGTCCGTTCCTTCGACTGTGCTCGCCATGGCGAGTTGAGGAATGGGAACGCCTGTAACCTGTAAGGAGATGAACACCGCAGGGACCGTATAAGCGAAGATAAGTACGCAGTATTGCGCGACCTGTGTGTACGTGATGCCTTTCATGCCGCCTAATACTGCATAGACGAAGACGATCGCCATGCCTATTACCAGGCCGGTCGTAATATCAACGTTCAGGAACCTAGAAAAGACGATGCCTACACCACGCATCTGTCCTGCGACATAGGTAAAGGAGATGAGAATTAGGCAGACCACTGCCACTATGCGGGCGGCCTGCGACTCATACCGGTCGCCAATGAACTCGGGGACCGTGAATTTCCCAAACTTTCGAAGGTAGGGTGCAAGGAGCAGAGCAAGTAGGACGTAGCCGCCGGTCCAGCCCATCAGGTAGACGGATCCGTCGTACCCAAGGAACGCAATCAAGCCCGCCATCGAGATAAACGAGGCAGCGGACATCCAATCTGCGGCAGTAGCTAGGCCGTTCGCGATAGGATGAACGCCTCCGCCGGCGACATAGAACTCGCCCGTGCTGCTGGCGCGAGTGGCGACTGCGATTCCGATGTAGAGGGCGAAGGAGGCGCCGACGACGATGTAGGTGAGCGTCTGAAGTTCCACGTATTTACTCCCGCGCCTGTTCTTCGTTCACGCCGTGTTTACGGTCGAGTGCGGCCATACGGCGGGCATAGAAGAAGATCAGCGCGACAAATACGTAGATCGAGCCTTGTTGTGCGAAGAAAAAACCGAGCTGAAATCCACCGATCTGGATTTGGTTCAGCCAATCGAGGCCTATGATTCCGAAGCCGAAGGAGACGAGAAACCAGATCGCCAAACAAAAAGCGACGAGACGCAAATTGTCCTGCCAGTATGTGCGTTTGGACATTGGCGAGTGCTCTCCTGATGAGGATTTCGGGAGGGAGTCCAGCGGATTACAGGCACGGAAGCAACCCTCGTGGCGTCTGCGGATTGGATTCGAAGGACTACACTCGAGTCTCCCTCGCTTCGAGAAATATACGGAGATTCGATCGATGTCTGAGCTGCTCTCGTTTAATCCTTTCGCCTACGAGATGCATGAGGATCCCTATCCGACCTACGCGCGACTTCGCGAAGAAGCACCCTGCTACCACAATAAAGAGATGGGCTTCTGGGCTCTGTCGCGTTTCGACGACGTTCTTGAGGGGTACCGAGATTGGGAGAACTTCACTTCGACTCGCGGAATCGCTTTGGAGGAGGTTGGGCGCGGGAGCGCGCCGTCTATGATCGGGATGGATCCGCCGCGGCAAACGAAACTCCGCAAGCTCATCGTTAGTGCCTTCAATCCGAAGCGTGTCGGGGCACTTGAGCCGAGAGTGCGCGCGCTCACGACTGGCTTCCTTGACCAACTAGTCGAGGAAGGTGAATGCGATTTAATCGAGCGGTTCGCGGCACTCCTTCCCTCGGATGTGATTTCAACTTTGCTAGGCGTGCCGCAGGAAGATCACAGTTCACTTCGAATTTGGACCGAGACCATGATGCACCGCGAAGACGGCGTGTCGGCGATTCCGCCTGCCGCGAACGAAGCCTCGGGGAATCTTCTCCGCTACTTCGCAGGCCTTATCAAGGCGAAGCGAAAGCAACCGGCGGAGGATCTGGTCTCAGCACTCACCGGAGCGGAACTCGACGGGCGACGACTCGAGGACAGCGAGATCCTGGGCTTTTGTTTCCTGTTGATCTCCGGCGGGAACGAGACAACTGAAAAGCTGATTGCGAACACCATTCACCAGCTGTCGAGACATCCCGATCAGCGCTCGGAGATCATCTCGGACCCAAGCAAGATTCCCGGGGCGATCGAAGAGTCCCTTCGTTTTCGGAGCCCGACGCAATATATGGTTCGCGCAACGACCCGTGACGTCGAGCGGCACGGTTTGACGATTCCAGAAGGAGATCGCGTCTTACTTTCAATTGGCGCTGCGAATCATGATCCCAGGCGTTTCGAGGACCCAGGCCGCTTCGATATCAATCGTGTGATGAGTCAGCACCTAGCCTTCGGTTTCGGCGTTCACTTTTGTTTGGGTGCTCGTCTCGCGCGGTTGGAAGCACGGGTCGCGATGGAAGAGATTCACAAGCGACTTCCGGACTACGAAGTTGATGAGTCAGGCGTGAGTGTTGTGCACGCGGGGAATGTCGCCGGGCTCGCCACGCTGCCTATCCGGTTCACCCCGAGCGGCCCGGTTGGCGAAGGTTGAGAAGTTTCGCGACTAACTCGATCTCTCCGGTCATGCACATGCTGCTTTCGCTGCGAGGGGATCCCGCTTTATAGACGAGCGCTGTCTCGACGATGTGGGTAGATGGGGAAGTCGCCATCGTGATGCCCAAACCCGACGCGATGATCGCTTTCAAACTCGCTCGTGGGCGTGCAGGTTCGCTCATGGCAATTCCACTCGGTGACTTGCTCGCCCATTTATTGCGGCGGATTCCGCTGAGGCAATGGAGGGGCCGGCTAAGCAGGCAAGGAGGAGGCCGAGCAACCGAAAAGAATGCAGGCGGATGATTGGACTGCGACATACCCTCCTTTCGCTTTTCGTCGGCGATTTCGGACACGCGGTTCGAGTATCATTATTCCCTCCGGGGCTCCGCCGCAGGCTCCCTCGACTTCTAAACTATGGCGTCCTGACTACGTTTTTGAAGCCTTCTCATCCCGAGCGATTTGCCCCGGGGGATTCCGGTTCTTAAATTTATAAGCAAACAGCCGATAATTTTCCCCCACGGACCGGGCTGTTCGTAGTAGGGTGATTGTGATCTGGGAAGGTCGCGCGCCGGGGCAGCAGCTTCGAGCGCACGGGAGGATATCGGCAAGGCAGGGCTCGTTCGAGCCAAATCATCCAAATCAAGTTTGAGAATCGCGGAGCGTTGGGAAGCGCTCTAGTCGCTGCAGTATTTCAGATTCGCAGCTGAGTCTGAATCGGTGCCAGCAAACACGAATTTCGAACACGGACTGCAAGATGCCTTGTGCATAGTTCGTTCTTGGATTGACGCCTTTTCCCTCTACCAGATCAGACAGTTGGCACGAATCGAGTGGACCACAAGTAGTGGTGACTCGGGAGTGCTGCGCCTCGCAATAGCGGTGGCGACGCTCGGCATTTTCGCTGTGGCACTACTGAAGTAGAGGTAGATTAAAATGATTCGATTCACCAAGGCCCTCGCGCTGGCCGCGACCCTCTTGGCCATACCGTCAATGGCATCCGCCCTAGGGATTGAACTGGTCGGCACAAATGGAAGTGGCGGTAGTGCTACTCTGGCCCCCGGCGGTACGATCACGTTCGACCTTCGCATGACCTTCACCGGAACGGAGCCCCAGATCTTCGGCCTCTCCGCCGACGTTACGGGTATGGACCTGGCGGACGCGACCGGCGTCCGCGACTTTGGCCTTCAACTTGCGGGCGGTACTTCCGTCAGTGAATCTCTTGGAACCGACCCGGCACCCGGAATTGTCCCCGTGCAAGGGGCGATCCAAAACAACAATGGTACGTCTCCAGTTGAACGATACAGCATTAACCATCTCAGTCCGCAGGCCTATACAGTCAACATGTTCGACGGCATAACGGCCAGCGGCGCGGATGGCGACGGCTCCACCGACTACGGTATCGGTGGGACCTACGTAACGGGTGGCGACATCCACTTTCAGGTCACGCTCCAAAACGTAGGTAACGGCTCCGCCGCTTCATCCCTCGCGAACCTGCAGTTCTCGCTTCTCGCTTTGGACTTCCAGGGCGGCACGATCGCCGCAACTGGTGACACCTTCGCGCTGACGGTCATCCCGGAGCCGGGCACCGCCCTGCTCATGGGTCTCGGTCTCGCTGGCCTGGCCACGGTTCGCCGACGCTAGACCTGACTGGCACGGCAGACGGGCACGGGATCCATTTCGGCTTCTGTAACTGTAATAGAGCCCGAGCCCGTCAAAAAACGAAGGGCCGCTTTCTCGCAAGAGAAAGCGGCCCGTTCGCGTTTGGGGCTTCGAGCAGTCCGGGACGCTGCCACGGGAGTTCCGGGGCTGCTCAGGAATTTTGGTTTTGGGCGGGGGCGAGGGCGAACTAACGGAGCTGTTCGAGGATCGCGTCCAATGCCGCGTCTGCCCATGAATCCAGGGTTGCGCCGGGTGTGCCGCCGATCGGGTGCGGGACGATGATTCGGCGCGCATCAGGAAAGAGTAGCTCCCTCGCCATCTGATCTGCGAGATCGCGAAAGGCTTCGCTCGCGACGACGACGGTGGCTACGCCTCGGGCTTCAAGGGATTTGGTGTCGTGGAGACTCCACGACGTGCAGCTCCCTCAATCCGCGGTACCCGTAAGGACGACCTCGACTTCTTTGGCGAGGCGATCGATTAGCTCGGTCTCACAGGGCGTGGCGGCGGTCTGCTTGCGGAAGCAGCCAACGTAAATTCCATCCGTCTTCTTGGCGAGCTCTACGCCCATCCTGCCTAATAGGTGATCCGCGCCTGCCTTCCCGTTGTCGAGGACGCCAATACGAAGACCTACGAGCTCTTTGATAGAGGTTCGCGGCGTGCATTCGAGGAGTGCGTCCGTATGTCCCTCGGGAGAGTAGATCAAGGTTGACGACATGCTTTGGTCTCTTTCTTCGCCCACGCGCCGGGTGCCGATGCCCGGGACGGGGAGGATGTAGCGCCCTGTTAGGGCTCTAGGGGCAGAGTGGCGCTTTCGGTCATGCCCCAGCTCGGCATTACGCAAGAGTGTTTTCCAGCACCGCCTACAACCATCACTTTGATGAGGTCGCGATCGCGCATGATCGGCTTCATGCCGTCATCCGGGAGCGCATCTTCCCATTCAGCGTATTGAGTGACTTCGAAGGCGCGCCGGAATCGCGACATGGGAAGCCGCGCGTGTTCGAAGAGAAAATCCTGCACGTCTTTTCGTGAAAAGCCGCCGGCTGCGATTGCCTCGGCGTGCTCGGGGCCGAGAAAGACGAACCATTCGGCACTCGAGACCGGAGCATTATTCGAGCCAAGGGTCAGCATCGTGCTCGCGATTTGCTCGAGCGTATGAATCGGCGAGCGAACATCGTGATCCTGGACGTTATGCGGATTCTCACCGCAAGCGACGGTGACAGCGCTCGGCGCTCGAAGGCCAAGGCTTTCCGGATAGCTTTCCCAGGGGCTCTCGGCGCAATTCTCGGCGGCGCAGTAGCTGTATTTCGAGGGCTGTCCTTGAGTGGCGGCATCGCCGGCTCCTGGGCGCGCGCCCGCGATGTTCATGAGGACGAGTCTAAGCGCTCGGCCGACGGAGGCATTCGCGCGACAGCCGGGGCCGAAGGCGCCTAGCCCGGCATTGAAGCCGAGCTCGTCCGTCGCGGCGCCATGAACCAGGATGAGCGGAGCCACCGGATGAGTCGTCGCGTTGATGCCGCGAAGATTGATTTCCGGGAAGGCGAGTCCGCGGACGGCGGTCGTGAGAACTGGGAGCATGTTGGGGCGACAGCCAGCCATTACGGCGTTGACTGCGAGGAGTCGTCGCGTGACGAGTCCGCCGCGGGGCGGCAGGACTGCGACGACTGCATCAGGATCAATCTGCCGGGGCAGCTTTTCGAGGAAGGCTTCGACCCGAGCCTCGGTCGGAGGCACGAGGGGAAGGCCGTCCCCCCAGCCCCGTGTGTCGGCGAGATCCATCCACGCCTCGAAATCACCTTCGGGAATTTTAACGTCCGGCGAGACCCGCGCCGATTCGAAGGATTCGAGAGTCGCACCCGGGAGGGCGCAAACGTCGTCCTCACATTCGATTTCGACCGAATCGGCCATGCCATCTCCTTGGTCGACTATGTGCATGCGGACCGACGTGCATGCACGTCGGCGCGACTGCCTAACATTTTACAACTGTGCGTCCTCAGTTGAGGCATCGCCCCTAGAAAAGAGGAGAGAAATCTCAGTCGAGTGTGCGGAACGCGTTCGTGTGGGTGTCCTTCGGAAACTCGTCGGGCGCGAGCGGCACGCTCAGTTCGTCCCAAGTCGGTCCGCACTTGTCCGAGATTGGCTTGAGGGCTTCGAGATCGAAGTCATAGAGCTTGGCGGCATTTAGCCCGAGCATCGCTCGCGTATCGTCCTCGCCGCAGGTGTTGAACGTGTGCCGCAACGCCAAGCGCGTATCGGGGTAGGTGCCTTCGTAGTGGGGATAATCGCTGCCCCAGAGAATACGCTCTGTGCCGATCACGTCGCGATCCTTGAGCTCCGGCGGGGACGCCGAACTCGCGCCGTAGTAGCAGTTCTGCTTTGCGTAGAAGCTCGGCGGCTCGGGCGTCGTGACACCCTCAGCGAATTGGAACTCGCCGACCGCGCCTGAAGAGATGCGCTTCCAGGCCATGTCGAGGCGCTGCAGGGTTTCCGGTACCCAGGCGCACCCGGACTCGGTGATGATGTACTTGAGCTTCGGGAAGCGGTGGAAGACGCCGGACAGAAGTAACTGGCTATAGCTTCGGGTTGAGAAGAAGCCGGTTTCGATCAGCCGAATCGGAAGGGAGACGGGAAGGCGTCCGTAGTCTGGGGAGCCTGTGCCGCCGTGGTGATTCACGACGAGGCCCGTCTCTTCGAGAAGCGCCCACATAGGGTCGTAGTCCGGGTGATAGAGCGGCTTGATGTAGCCCGTGCAGTCGTCGGGAACGTGCGGGAGCAGGACACCGCCGCGCAAGTTGTTCTTGGCGATCCACTCGATGTCTTTAATCGCTTCGTCGATGTCGTTCAGATAGACGAGGCCGATGCCGGCGCGCTGGGCTGGAAATTCGCCGCACCATTCGCTGAGCCATCTGTTATGCGCGCGAATACCTTCGAGGCGCATCAAATAGTCTTCGGGGCGAGGGTTGCCGCAGATGAGCACGCTCGAGCGGAAGAAGGGCGGAACAGTATTCGGAAAGACGATCTCGCCGACGACGCCTTCTGTCTGCATGTCGCTCATGCGCTCGGCATCGTCCCAGTTCTTGTGCTTCTTGGATCCGATGTGCTTCTTCTGCGGGTTCTTGTACGAACCTCGCCACTCGTCGAAGAGCGCCTGGTGTTTGGTGTCGAGGTATTCGCGGTAGCCCGCGACGGAGTTGCCGGCGTGGGTGTCGGAGGAAATGACGATGATCGGATCGCTCATGAAATGCCTTTCGTTTCGTATGGAGGCGCTTGCGGGTGAGTTCGAAGAGTTCCTTCGAATGATGGCGGGTGCTCTCGGATGCACCCGACACACCGGCGTTTGGGATGGCCCTGCCGGGGCTGATCCGCAATCGGCTCGGCCGATTGTGTCAAATTCAGAGCATTTAGTCAGCTCCAATCATGTCATTCGCAGGAGAGAAAAATGCGCCATTTGGAGTCCTTCGCGAAGCGATTATCTAGGCTGGCGCGATCGCTCTGGGCCAGCGAACCTACGCTCCAGCTGACCCTCTTCTCAATCCCAAAAGGACCCGACAAAATGGCCACTTTCGCCGAAGTACCTTGGATCGCAAAGCACATCGAGCTCTATCGCACAGACCCGGAGAAGGCGCATATGTGGGATTCGGCGGAGGCCGGGGGCGAGGGAATGCTGCCCACGCTTCTGATCACGACGACTGGACGAAAGAGTGGCGAGCCAAGGTCGATTCCATTGATCTACAAAGCGATCGACGGCAATTACGTGATCATCGCCTCGAAGGGGGGCATGCCGAACCACCCGATCTGGTTCCTAAACCTCGAAGCGAATCCCGCTTGCGAATTGATGGTTGGGGCGAAGCCCGTCTCTGCTCGTGCGCGGATCGCCGAGGGCGACGAGCGCGAACGACTTTGGGCAGAACTCCAAGAAATCTATCCGCCCTACGCGGCTTACAAGGTGAGCGCGGGGGATCGGGTGATTCCCGTCGTAGTCCTCGAGCCTGTCGAATAGCAGCCTAACAGGTACGCGGTTGCCGAGCACCACGCTCGTACCGTCCCTTTACTGCTAAGAGAACGCGTCGGACGCGGCTGTGAGTCCGAGAAATGCAACCGTGTCTTCGATTGCATTTCCGGCATCGCAGCCCGCGACGCGCCTGAAATTTCGTGCGCCTTCGGACGGAGGACATG
>Ga0115569_10001182_pt1 | contig 20234 bp, 15 predicted proteins | sample COGITO_mtgs_1205_2_FD_87295 | JGI IMG/M metagenome (GOLD analysis project Ga0115569, IMG submission 87295) | Pelagic marine microbial communities from North Sea - COGITO_mtgs_120503 | ecosystem: Environmental > Aquatic > Marine > Epipelagic | place: Germany:Helgoland, sampling site Kabeltonne... | reverse complement strand
CATCTACAAAATCAACTTTCTGGGGCGGCTTCCAAGGGCGCGGTTGGCTGCTCCTCCGCGAGTCTACCCCCATCTTGCGCCGGTGGCTCCGATCCATCTGCCGCTGGTGCGGGAGCGGCCTCCGGGACTTTGGAAACCATGGGGGCCGCGGCGATTATCGGCGGCGCTGGTGCGGCCTCATTCGATGATTGGGTTTCGCCGGCGGACACAGCAGGAACGGTCGCTTGCGCGGCTTCGCCTTGTATCTCTTTAGCAGCAGCTTCGTTCTCTGCCTCGTCAGACGTAGGCTTTGACACTGGAAGTTCCGCGCCCTTTGTGGGCACGAGACGAATTTCGATTCGGCGATTCATCCGACGATTGGCGACGGTATCGTTGGGCGCAATGGGAACATTCGGGCCGAGCGATATAACGGCGAGTCGACCACCCGGAATGCCGTGCTCCTCTAATAAGCGCACTACCCGTGCCGCGCGAGCCGCCGCCAACTCCCAATTCGTGGGATAGCGCTTCGCGAGCGCGCCGCGGATGCGACGATCATCCGTATGTCCACGCACTTCGATGAAGTCCTCAAGGTTCTTGAGTTGCCCCGCGACCTTGACCAGTACGCGGCGGCCGACCGAATCGAGTTCGGCTGATCCCGACGCGAATAACACCTCGTCGGACACGTTCAGGCGCAGGCCTTCGCGCAATCGCTCGATCTCTATCTGCCCCGAGGAAACCTCTGACTCCAGATCCGTCACGAGTTCATCGTAAGTCGATTGCATCGACGAGATCACCGCCTCACGCTCGGCGAGCGCGGCAGCCGCCTGCAGGTGCGCCAGGCGCTCAGCATCTAGATTCTGATCGAGCCTATCTGCGCGCTCCTTTTGAGATGCCAGATTACTGGCCAGCGTAGTTCGCGTGACTCGCTCGTCCTCATAGGACTCCTGAGCCTCGACCCATTGTTCCTCGAGGCTGTCGCGCTCAATCGTCAGCCGCCGAACCTCGTAGGCCAGCCTTTCGCGCTCTTTTTCGAGCGAGACATGCTCGTCATTCAGTGAGTCGTAGGCGCTCCGCGCAACGCAGCCCGTCCCGATCCACACCACTGAAACCAACAACAACCAACGCGCTACAACTCGCGAAACGAACTTCGGCAAACCGACCCCCAACGTATTCGCCCAACTGACCTGAACTCACAGACTGTCGGGTGCCATAATACGATGCCGTGAATTGAGCTTAGGTTCAAATCGAGCCGGCTTTCCGTCTCGTCCTGGGTGGTCAGTTCACCTTATCAGTAAGCGTGTGCCGCAGCGCTTCGTCGATCGTCGCCACGAATTCAAGATCCAAGCCGTCGAGCAAACCCTCGCCAATCTCTTCAACATCTCTTCGATTCCGCTCGGGCAATACCACGCGCTCAATACCGGCCCGCTTCGCCGCCAGCACTTTCTCCTTGATGCCGCCAACCGGCAGCACCTTTCCACGGAGCGTGATCTCACCAGTCATTGCGAGCCGAGGCCTGATTGCACGTCCGGTCAACAGCGACGCAAGCGATGAAACCATCCCGACACCTGCAGACGGACCATCCTTCGGCACCGCGCCCTGAGGAACGTGGACATGAACGTCGTGAGAATCGAAAGCCATCGGCCCAAGGGCGTAATCTTTTGCGTGGTTGCGGAGCCAGGAACGAGCTGCCTCGACGGACTCTCGCATGACATCGCCCATAGAGCCGGTTAGTTTGAGGTCGCCCTTCCCATCCATATGGGTCGACTCAATAAAGAGAATATCTCCACCCGTCGGTGTCCAAGCGAGTCCGACTGCGACTCCGGGCATCGCATCATCTTCCGCGAGTTCCGGCTCTGCCTTGATCGGCCCCAGCAGTTCCTCAATATCGGCACCAGCGATCGTGAACGGTCCCTCGCGCTCGCCTTCAGCCACCTTCCGCGCAATCTTACGGCAGACCCCACCGATCTCACGCTCGAGACTCCGGACGCCTGCTTCGCGCGTGTACGACTCGATCAGCTTAACAACGGCATCGTCGGCGAGTTCGAAGCCCGTCGCGCCAATGCCATTGCGCTCAACCTGGCGTGGAACAAGGAAGCCCTTGGCTATCTCGACTTTTTCCTCGAGGGTATACCCCGGTAGATCGATCACTTCCATTCGGTCACGAAGCGCCGCGGGCACATTGTCGATCACGTTAGCCGTGGCAATAAACAGAACCTTCGAGAGATCCAAGGGCACTTCGAGATAGTGATCGCTGAACTCGTTGTTCTGTTCGGGATCGAGCACTTCAAGCAGCGCCGACGACGGGTCTCCTCGTCCATCCGCGCCGACCTTATCGATCTCGTCGAGCAGAATGACAGGGTTGCGAGTGCCTGCCTTGCGAAGGCCCTGCACGAATCGGCCGGGGAGTGCTCCGACATAGGTTCGGCGATGACCACGAACTTCGGCTTCGTCGCGTACGCCGCCGAGGGAGATGCGAACAAATTCGCGTCCCAGAGCACGTGCCACGGACTTACCGAGCGAGGTTTTACCGGTGCCGGGCGGCCCCGCAAAGCAGAGAATCGGACCCTTGAGGTCACGCTTCAGGGAAAGCACCGCGATGTATTCGACAATCCGGTCCTTGATTTTATTCAGGCCGAAATGATCGGCGTCCAGCACTGCGCGCGCGGCATTAACGTCAAGCACGTCCTCGGACGTCTCGTTCCAGGGCAGAGCGACCATCCACTCTAGATAGTTTCGAATCACCGCGTGCTCAGCCGCCGCGGAAGGCGTCTGCGAAAACCGCTCGAGTTCGCGGGTCGCCTGCTTATGAGCTTCTTCGGGCATCCCAGCTTCTTCGATTTCCGTACGAAGCCGTTCGACTTCTTCTTCGTCGTCTTCGCTCTCGCCTAACTCACGCCGAATCGCATCGAGCTGCTGGCGCAGCATGTATTCACGCTGCGTCTTGCCCATCTCGTTCTGGACCTTCTGCTTGATCTCCGTCTCGATCTGGATTGCTTCCGTCTCCTTCGAGAGTTGATCCAATACGAGACGCAGTCGGATGCCTACGTGATTCGCTTCAAGCACTTGCTGCTTACCGGCAACATCGAGTTCAAGATTCGAAGCGACCAGATCCGCGAGCTTCGAGGGATCTTCCAGATTAGCGACGAGCACCTGAAGCTCATCGGACAACCGAGAGCTCTCAGCGACCAGCGTGCTGAACTGTTGGGCCACGCTTCGCACGAGTGCCGTCATCTCAACGGATTCGTCGTCTTCACCAACTTCCTCGACACGCGAAATTTCTGCGCGGAGGAAGGGATCCGTCTCAGTAAATCTTCCGAGTTCCACCCGGGCGACGCCCTGCACGAGCAACCGGTAGGAGTCATCGGGAAATTTCAGCATCTTAACAACGCGCAGCACCGTGCCGACGGAATAGACATCATCGGGTCCCGGCGGACCGCTGAGATCCCGCTTAACAGCGGTACAGACCATCAGCCGATCCGGTCGAACTAAGGCGTCGTCGACCAGTCGCTGAGATGCTGGGGTATTCACAACTAGAGGCGACAAGAGATACGGAAAGAGAACCGTATTCTTGAGGGGCAGCACGGGCAGCACTCCCGGAAGCTCCATGATCTCATCAAGTTCATCGTCCGGACCGCTGCCAACGGCAATTTCCGTACCGCCGAGCTGCTCGTCTATCTGTCCCTCGTCTTCCATGATGCCTTCCGTGTCGTGGGTGGCCTACACCAAACACACGACGTTGACGCTCAATTAATCCGCTTTTTCAGTTTCGACAGGGAGCGTCCGGCGTTCGGGACTCCGCCTCGGAATGCGAACCTCGAGAAACCCATCTTCAAGCCGTGCACGAACAAGATCGGGATCGAAACTGGCCTCGATACCGATCTCCCGTTCGAAGGGCCCAAAAGAGATCTCCATTTGCTTGAGTCGATCGATCGCAGCCGAAGGCGGCAATTTCCGCACTCCCCGTAAACGAAGCATGGATCCCTCGACGTTCACTTTGAGATCCTCACTCCTGACGCCTGCGACCTCAAACCGGATGACGACCTCGGCCTCTGTCTCGAAGACATCGGCCGAAGGCTGCCACCGGTCGCCGCGCAAGCGATCCGGGAACTCGCCGTAAAGTTCGACAAGCGGATGGGGACGCGACTTCTCAGAAATAGGCTTATCCCTTTGCGTCCGCAGAATCAGAGCTGGAAGTTTCAGTGAACTCAGCGTCGATGACGTCGTCATCATCGGCTGCGCCGTCGGCGTCGGCGTCGGCGTCCGGATTCGGGGGCATGCCTTCAGCACCCGCCGATTCGGTATTGTAAAGCTTCTCGGCGATCTTATGGAGCTCCCCTTCGACGCGCTGCCGCGCGGCGTCTAGTTTGGCTACATCGCCAGACTCTAGGTCGGCCTTGGCATCAGTGAGAGCCGCCTCTAGAGCGGTTTTATCGTCCGCGTCGAGCTTCTCTTCGTTCTCGGCGATCGTCTTTTCCGCCTGGTAAATAAGGCTGTCTAGCTGATTCTTCTTCTCGATCGATTCGCGTCGCTCCTTGTCCGCCGTAGCATTCGCATCGGCTTCGTTGACCATGCGATCAATCTCGCTCGCATCGAGTCCGCCCGCTCCTTCGATGCGGATCGTCTGTTCTTTGCCCGTCGCCTTGTCCGAAGCGCCGACCGAAAGGATGCCGTTCGCATCGATGTCGAAGGTCACCTCGACCTGCGGTGTGCCGCGGGGTGCCGGCGGAATGCCGTCGAGAATAAATCGTCCAATTTCGCGATTATCCGTGGCCATCTCGCGCTCACCCTGGAGTACTCGAATCTCAACCTGCGGCTGATTATCTGCCGCCGTCGAAAAGACCTGTTGCGCCTTAGTCGGGACCGTCGTGTTGCGCTCGATCAGCTTCGTCATCACGCCGCCTAGTGTCTCGATACCGAGCGAGAGCGGGCTCACATCAAGCAGGAGAACATCCTTAACATCACCAGCCAACACGCCACCCTGAATCGCGGCACCGACTGCAACAACTTCGTCGGGGTTAACCGTCTGGTTCGGTTCCTTGCCAAAGAGCGCCTTCACTCTTTCTTGCACGAGTGGAACGCGCGTCGTGCCACCGACCAAAACAACCTCGTCGATCTCTGAAGCGGACAGTCCCGCATCCGCCATTGCGCGACGGCAGGGTTCGAGGCTTCGTTCGACGAGATCGTCAATCAACTGCTCGAACTTTGCTCGCGTCAACTTGAGGGTGAGATGCTTCGGGCCCGTCTGGTCCGCAGTTATGTAGGGAAGGTTAATATCAGAGGATTGGGATGTAGATAGCTCGATTTTGGCTTTCTCAGCAGCTTCTCGCAGTCGCTGAATCGCCATCGGATCCTGCCTAAGATCGATGCCCTGATCCTTCTTGAATTCGTCGATCATGTAGTCGATCACGCGCTGGTCGAGGTTGTCACCACCGAGATGCGTGTCGCCATTCGTCGCCTTGACTTCGACGATATTTTCGCCGACTTCGAGGATCGAGATATCAAAGGTGCCGCCACCAAAATCGAATACGGCAATCTTCTCGTCCTCCTTCTTGTCCATCCCATAGGCGAGCGCCGCAGCAGTCGGCTCATTGATGATTCGCTTAACATCGAGACCCGCGATTTTGCCCGCATCCTTAGTCGCCTGGCGCTGCGCGTCATTGAAGTACGCGGGCACCGTGATGACCGCTGCCGTGACTGTTGCACCCAAGTGCGCCTCAGCCGCAGCCTTCAGCTTGCCCAGGATCATCGCTGAAATTTCCGGCGGCGCGAAGGTCTGGTCGTCGATGCGAACTACAACGCCCCCGTCCTTCCCCTCTTCAACCGCATAGGGGACAAGCCTCGTTTCCTCGGCCACCTCGGACAGGCGTCGTCCCACAAAGCGCTTAACCGAGTAAACGGTCCGGGTCGGATTAGTGACCGCCTGGCGCTTTGCGATCGCACCGACTAGGCGCTCTCCGTCGTCCGTAAAACCTACGATGGACGGCGTGGTGCGACCGCCCTCCTCGTTTGCAATCACGGTCGGCTGACCGCCTTCCATCACAGCCACCACCGAGTTGGTGGTGCCCAAATCGATTCCAATGATCTTGCCGTCGTCTGCCATGGGTCTCTAGCCTCTCATGCTCTTACTTAAATCGTATAGGGTTCGTGCACTGCCCCGGGGACATCGTTCCGATATCTGCGGCACTCGCGATCAATCCACCGTGGGTCAAGCCACTCGGTCTCATAACCACCTGAATTGGCTGGAAACCTCGGGCCGACGGCGGTCATGTCAATCAGCCTCCGTGATTTTCTGAGTTCGGTGACTCAGCGCGCGTCGGACAAGCTAAAGTGAGGGTTAAAAGAACCACCCTGCGCACTGCAGTAAGGTAACGATGGCGGGAACACCCGATTCTTAGTCGGGGTCCACCTAGAAATCTGCACGCATGGAGGCTTTCGACACGCGGCAATCATGAAAGATCTCCAGTAACCGCTTGAATTTCCGATGGTTTGAATGGAGAAGGAGTCAACCTCCGGCTATGTTCCACCCCTCCGGGTAGACCAAGCAGAATGTTTGCGGAAAGACCGCAAAGCCCGACCCTATATGAGATCTCGGATCATATTTGAACCGGTCTCAGAGCGTATCCAGCACACAGACTGTCCGCGGAGGCAATTCGCAGGTCAGTCCGTTTGAGAGATAGGACGAGAGGAACAAGGATCGGGATGGGTCCCTGGGTGATCAAGGCACTGAATTTCGTCCTGGTGGGAGCGAGCTGCTTCCTGGTGGCCGGAGTCGTGACCGAAATTGGAGGAGAGGCGATTGAGCCGCCGCCGATCTCGAACGAGGTCCATCGGATTGAATCCGGCGATGCCGTCGCTGCCGCGTCGCCTTCGGCCATTCTTGATCGCAATCTTTTTGGTGCCCAGCTCGCTGGCGAAGCTCAGATCGTCAATACGAGTGCCGCCGCTTCCGACGAAAATCTCGAGGCGACGAAACTTCCGCTCCGGCTTCTCGGAACCGCAGCTGCCCGTGACGTTGACCGATCGCGCGCCGCGATCCAAGATGAAAAGACGCGAAAGCACATCGTCGTCGCCGTCGGCGACGAACTCGCAGGGCATACCCGAGTCCGCGTGAGGGATATTCAGCGGTCACGCGTCGTCCTCGACAATCGCGGGAAGCTCGAAGAACTCGCCCTGCACGACGAAGACGACCGGCCGAAGCTCAAGGCGAAGAGGCCCCGCGTGCGCGAAGCCCGACGTAAGCCTCTGAAGGACACCCTCAACGACCGTCTAGCAAAGATCAACGGTAAGAATGGACAGGGCATTTCCAACCTTCTCTCCTCCGCACGGATCGTCCCGGAATACGACAAGGCCAGCGGCGAGATGCTCGGCATGAAAGTCGATACGATCAAAGCGGACAGTCTCTTAGAAAAAATCGGTCTTCAAAATGGCGACATCATTACGGAGGTGAACGGCATAGTCGTCGACCGCCTCGAAGCAACTAGCAAGATCTTTGAAGAGCTCTCTAGTGCAAAAGAAATCAACGTAGCCGCTACCCGCGGCAACGAAGGCGTGATCCTTGGTGGTATCGCCGACGACCTCATGGAGTAGTAACAGCAGTGCGCCCGTACCGCTTTAAGCAATCAACTCTATTGACTCGGCTGGCAATACCTTTGCTGGCATGCTTCGCCTTGTGCTCGGTCCCGTTGACCAGCTTTGCTCAGCCTGCGGACGAAGAGGAACTTATTTCTCTCGACTTCGCAGACGTCGAGCTTCCCGTGGTCATCGACACAATTTCGCGGCTGACGGGATACAACTTCATCTACGACGATCGCGTACGCGGTCGCGTCACGATCGTCTCCCCAACCGAAGTCACCATCGACCAAGCCTTCGCCGTCTTCGAATCGGTTCTCAAGGTTAAGGGTTTTTCACTCGTCCTCGGTCCGGGCAACACCTACAAAATCCTGCCCATTCGAGACATCAAGGAATCCAGCGTCGACACGATCAAGGACAACCGCCCGTCGCCGAATCGTGACCGCTTCGTCACTCGTCTCGTTCCGCTCCAGTTCATCGACGCCGCGGCCATCACACAAACGATCAAGCCACTCATCTCGAAGGACGCGTCCCTCGTCGCCTACGACGCTACGAACACGATCATAGTCACCGACAGCGAAAGCAATATCCGGCGCCTGCTGTCGATCCTCGCCGCGTTAGACGTCGAGAGTTATCGCCAAGAGCTCGCTGTGATCAAGATTGAGCATGCGGATGCCAACACGCTTGCGGAGCAGCTTTCCGAAATTTACGGAGCGGAAGTCGCTTCTGCGTCAGGTGGTTCGACAGCAGCGCAGAGACGCGCTCGATCGCGGCGTCGAACTACGAATACCTCCAGTGCGGCAGCAGCTACGGGAGGCGACAACGCCGTGGGCCCGACCGTGCGCATCCTCCCCGATGAGCGCACGAATTCGCTGCTCGTCCTTTCGTCGCGCCAGCAGCTCGCAGACATTCGCGGGCTTGTTCGTAAGCTCGACATCCAAGTTCGCGGCGAAGGTCGCATCCAGGTCTACTACTTGCGGCATGCGGATGCCGAAGAACTTTCGGAGACGCTCAACTCGTTAGTCGGGTCCGGCGGTGGAAGTTCGAGCCGAAGCTCCAGCCTCCCTGGCTCCACTTCAAATAACCAGAGTATTCGCTCCGCCGTCACGCCTCTTGATGACGGCATCACCGTGACAGCTGACCCCGCCACGAACGCACTCGTTATCAAGGCGAGCAAGGAAGGCTACGAGACTCTCAAGCAGGTCATTGAGAAGCTCGACGTCTCCCGGCCGCAAGTGCTCGTCGAAGCGCTGATCGTGGAGGTCGACGTTACCGACGACCTCTCTCTCGGATTCGACATCGCCTATCGAATGGTCAACGGCGATATGGATCTTCTGCTCCAGACTGGCAACGCCGTCGTTCCTGGCAGCGGTCTCGCAGCCGCAGCGCTTTCGAACGCCTTCGAGAACCCGGCGGACGCATTTACGCCCGGCGCAGTCGCCACAAGCAACGGCGGCAGCTTCGGAATCGGCATGCAAGCCCTGGCCTCGGATAAGGACGTCAACATCGTCTCTGCCCCACACATTCTGACCTCGGACAACGAGGAAGCCGAAATCATCATCGGCGACAATATTCCGATCGTGACCGGTCGAACCGAAGCGGCAACCGGCGGTCCCAGCCTCTCCCAGGCGGTCAATGTTGAACGTCAAGATGTCGGTGTCACCCTCCGTGTCACACCGCAAATCAGCGAAGGTGAAACGCTGCGGCTAAATATATTCCAGGAAATCACGGAGGTTTCACCTAACCCGGCAACTGGCGATCCCGACGAAGTCGGCGTCGCGCTGAGCAATCGCAAGATCGAAAACACGGTCGTCGTTAACGACGGCGAAACCGTTGCAATCGGCGGGCTAATCGACGAGAGCTATACGGAAACAGAGCGTGGTGTCCCCTTCCTGCGCGACGTTCCTTACCTCGGCTGGCTCTTCAAGACTAAGACCGAGTCGCTCCGCAAGACTAATCTGCTCATCTTCTTGACGCCGCATATCATCAGGAACGCGGATGACCTCGAGCGGGAAACGATCCGCAAGCGGCTCGAACTTGAAGAACGGGTCGGAAACGAACACGCGTTTGCCGAGCTGGAAGATTGGAACCGACCCACCGGAGGACGAGACTTTGCCGTCGCGGAGGAGCTGACGCGCCACAGCCTTCGCTACCCGATCGATCGAATGCGTGAACTCGAAGAACGACATGAGAAGCTTCGAAACGAGCGAGAAGCCGAGGCGGAGCGAGTCGCCGAAGCCGGCATTCAGCGTTATGCAGTCCGCGTCGCAAGCTTCCTGGACGAAAACCAAGCCGCGCAGACATTGACGGCTCTGATCGACTCGGGCTACGACGGAACACTCGTGACCAGCGAATCCGACGGCAACCTCGTCTTCACGATCCAAATCGGTCCCTTCGAAGACCTTTGGACTGCCGACAGGACCGCGCAGACGCTAGATGCTGCCTACGGCCACCAGTCGTCCGTAACTGTTCTGCGAGGCTCCGCTCCGTGAGTGCTCCGCCTTCACCGCCTTCAGCACAGAATGAACGCAGCGAAGCGCGAGGCGAGAGCCTTGACCTCGGCGACATTCTAGTACGTGAGACACGCCTATCGCCGGAGCAGCTCGAGCAAGCCCGGTTACGGCAGATCGAAAGCCATGAGCGCCTTGGAGATGTCCTCGTAGAGGAAGGCTTCCTGAACGCGGATGAAGTACTTCACGCCTTAGGCCACCAGCAAGGACTCGAGGTCGTCGCCGCGATCGACCCCAGCGAGGTAAATGAATCCCTGCTCAGCGCCGTGCCGATTACGTTCGCTAAGCAGCATCGCGTCCTACCCCTCGCGTGGGTAAGCGAAGGCGTGCTCCGCGTCGCTGTCGCCGACCCACTCGAAGTCTCCCCACTCGACGACCTGCACCTGTTATTCGATGGCGCCGAGATCGAAGTCGTCCTGGCCCGAGAACCGGTGATCCTGAATGCGATAAACCTCGCCTATGACCGGGGTACGCACTCCACCGACCAGCTCGCCGAGGAAGCAGAAGACGACCTCGACGCCCTCGGAAGTGAGCTCTCCCACACTCCTAAGGACCTACTCGAGTCAACGGATGACGCGCCGATTATTCGGCTCGTGAATTCAATGATGCAGCACGCCGTAAAAGAGCGCGCGAGCGATATCCACATCGAGCCTTTCGAGCACGAGATTCGCGTCCGCTTCCGCATCGACGATGTCCTCTACGAACCGATGAAGCCGCTGCCCCGTGCTTTGCAAGCCGCCATCGCTTCACGCATTAAGATCATGGGCAACCTTGATATCGCGGAGAAGCGCTTGCCCCAGGATGGGCGCATCCGTCTGAAGATTGCAGGACGCAACTACGATGTGCGTCTCTCAACGGTCCCCGTCGCCCACGGCGAGCGCCTCGTACTTCGCCTCCTGCCAGACACGCAGGAGCTGCTCGATCTAAGCAAGATCGGCTTCAACGATACTCAGCTCCTAGCACTCGATCGCATTATCAGACGGCCTAACGGCATCTTCCTCGTCACGGGCCCGACGGGCTCCGGTAAGACGACCACGCTGCACGCAGCGCTGCACTCTATCAACGGGCCGGACAAGAACATCATCACGATCGAGGATCCGGTTGAAATTACCCAAGAAGGCGTCGGGCAGATCGAGGTCAACCCGAAAATCAGGCTGACCTTCGCCACCGGACTACGCGCGGTGCTTCGCCAGGATCCGAACGTCGTGCTCGTCGGGGAAATTCGAGATGTCGAAACCGCCGAGATCGCGATCCAGGCTTCGCTGACCGGTCACTTCGTGCTCTCGACACTACATACTAATGATGCAGCTAGTGCCCTGACACGCCTTGTCGACATGGGAGTGGAACCGTTCCTCGTGGGGTCTTCCCTCGTTGCGGTCCTCGCCCAGCGCCTCGTCCGTGTGCTCTGTTTAGAGTGCAAAGAGGCCTACACAACGACCGACGAAGAGCTGCGCGAGATCGGGTTCAAGCCGCCCGGCCGCCCTGTCACGCTCTATCGAGCCAAGGGTTGCCCGACCTGCAAGAGCACTGGGTACCGCGGACGACTTGGCATCTTCGAGCTCATGGCGATCGATGACGAAATTCGCGGACTCGTGAGCAAGAACGTTGACGCGAAAACAATTAAGGCGGCGGCCACACGTAAGGGCATGGGAACCCTGCGTGCGGACGGAGCTCGCAAAGTGTTATCGGGCATCACCTCCGTGTCGGAAGTCATTCGCGCCACGGAAGAAGAAGGAGCCGCAGCGCAGGTGTGACGCTCGCCAAGAGTTCGACCGAGTCGCGCTCCGACACGATTAACGATGATCGACTAATCACTAACAACACCTATTTGATCAGCCATCTGATCGCAGAGCAAGCTGGGAATCACGGAGAACTAAGGTGCCGGTCTACGCCTACAAAGGGGTGAACCAAGCGGGCAAGGCGAACAAGGGGACGGTCAGCGCGGACAGCGCTCGATCGGCGCGTGCGCAGATGCGCGCGAACGGTATTTTCCTGACCGAAATCGCCGAAACCGATGCAGGCGCCAGCACTACGCCCAAATCTGGCGGCAGCCGGTTCAACGTAGAGTTCAATCTCCCGACGCGGATACCGCCTATGGAACGCTCTATGGCGACGAGGCAGTTGTCCACACTCGTCTCCGCCGGCGTGCCGCTCGTGGAAGCGCTTAACGCCCTCGTCGACCAGACGGAACATCGTGGCCTTAAGGGCGTCTTCGCTCATGTCCGAGATAAAGTGAATGAAGGCAGCTCTCTCGCAGACGCACTCGTCACGACCGGCAAATTCGACAACCTTTACGTGTCGATGGTCCGCGCCGGCGAAGCGTCGGGCGCGCTAGAAGCTGTCCTGGATCGAATCGCCGACTATCTCGAGGACCAGGTTCGACTGAACAACCGCGTCCTTTCCATCCTCACCTATCCACTCTTCATGTTGCTCTTCGCGGTCGTTGTAGTCGGCGTGATGGTCACCCTCGTCCTCCCGCAGATCACAGAACTGCTCCTCGCCCAAGACCTAGAACTGCCCTGGTACACCGTCATGGTAATCGGCAGCTCTGACTTCTTACGCGGCTATTGGTGGCTTCTCATTCTGCTCGGCATCGCACTCGGCTACGGATACCGCGCGGTCGCGCGCACCGAAGGGGGCCGAAGCACCCTCGACCATTTCTGGCTCCGCTTCCCCGTGATCGGGCGTGTGATTCGCTTTCTCGCGATCGCCCGCTTCACTCGAACCATGGGATCACTCCTCGCCAGTAGCGTCAATATCGTCGAAGCCCTCAATATTGCCAGACACGTGTCGAATAACGCAGTATTCGAGGCCGCGGCGGATACCGCTCGCGAGAGCATCCTTGAGGGTTCCCCCCTCGCCGTCCCGCTCAAGGCATGCGGCCAGTTCCCGCCCATGGTGACCACCATGGTCGAGGTAGGAGAGCGCTCTGGAGACCTCGAGGGCATGCTGATCAAGGTCGCGGATACCTACGAGGAACAGGTCGAAACCAGCGTATCCCGACTCACGTCCCTCATGGAACCCGTTCTCATCTTGGTCATGGTGGGCGTCGTCGGCATCATCATAATGGCCGTCCTTATGCCAATGCTTCAATTGACGGAGAACGTGGGTTAGAACCATTTGACCTCGACTAACCTCATAGTCCCGGACGGCCGAAGAAAGAAATCGTACCCACCCGAATTTCCCGGCCCTTGCCGGGTAGCCAGAGAGATCCGATGACCGACTTTTATACCTCCGCTTCTTCTTCATATTCGAGCCCTTCCGTCTCCGCGCATATGCGTGAGGTGCCGTTTCCCGAGGCGCAACGCAATGCTCGACGTCACACGCGAGGCAGTGCGGGCTTCACCCTGATCGAGATCATGGCCGTCGTCGTGATCATGGGCATGCTGATGGCGACCCTCGCGGTTGGGATCAGTGGGCAGCTTGACCGCGCAACAATCGCCAACACAAAAACGCAGATCAACCGCATCGAGCAGGCCCTTGAGTTCTACAAGCTGGACAACAAGCGATTCCCGAACGCCGATCAAGGCCTCGACGCCCTGCTCCGCCAGCCGACTGCGCCCCCAGTTCCTAAGAGCTACAACCCTGCTGGGTACATAAAGAGGGAGGCACTCCTAGATGCGTGGGACATGCCATTCCAGTATCGGATCCCTGGCTCTCATAACCCGTACACCTTTGACATCTGGTCCTATGGTCCGGACGGCGTCGAAGGCGGTGACGACATCAAGAATTGGTCGGATGAAGGCGACGCCTAATATACGTCGAGCTGGCTTCACGCTGATCGAGATCATGGCGGTCGTCGCCATCATGATGATGGTCACGGTCGTCGGGCTCCCTCGCATCGGGAATAACGCCTGGGATCCCCTCGAAGACGAGGCCGAGAATATCGCCCAGACGCTTCGCTTCGCTCGCCAACGAGCAATCATGACCGGCAAGCCCCATCGCCTCTTGATCGACCTTGAAGAAGGCGGCTATCAAATTGAATGGATGGTCACCGATGATCGCGCGTTAGGTGAGTCTTCGGGTGGCGACTTCGCGGGTGCACTCTTCGGTGGCGACGGCGGTAATAATGCCGACGACGAAGGCGTTATCGACTTTACGCCCCCGCGTAAAGCCGAACGTGACTACTACCCGATCCCCCATCGACGGATGGGGACATTCCATTGGCTCGACGATTCACTCTTCTTTGTCGGCATCGAAAGCGATGCAGGCTGGGCCGAGGGTGGCGACTACGCGATCGTCTTCCATGTCGATGGCACGACCGATTCCGCGCTCGTTGAACTCTCAGACGCCGAAGATCACCATCTAACGTTGGCGATCGAACCGATCCTGCAACATGTCCGCCTATTTAAAGGTGGCGCACGGTCGTGATAAGCAGCCTCACGAGAAACGACCCCGCTCGCCCCCTGACCCGTCACCAAGCCCTGGGAGGCTTCACGCTTCTTGAGGTTCTTGCCGCCGTGATGATCTTCGCGACTGTGGTAACGATCTTAATTGGATCCAGCTCTGAAACGATCCATAGAGCCCAGATCTCACGGGATCGACTTCAAGCGAGTGAGATCGCAGACCGTGAGATGGCGATGCTCGAAGCTATTCTCAGTCAGCAGGAGGCCCTTCCCGAAGACAAAGAAGAACTCGGCGAAGAGTTCATGGTGCAAATGTGGTCCGAACCTGCGCTCGAATCTCTTGGCGGTGGCGGTGGACGTGGGGGCAATTTTTCCGGTGACGCAGTCCAAGCACTCGCGAACGGAGATCAAGGCGCCGTTGGGATCGGCCCGCTGATGGCTGCGCAAGTCCCAGGTATCGACGTATTTCTTCGTCGCTATGAGATCCGCGTCGAATGGACCGACGGAGCGGTTGTCGATAGTGTGCGGCGCACCACTTTTGCATTCGATTGGGAAGCTGCACGCGAAGCCCTTCCAGAGCTCTTCAAGGAAAACGGGGCGGAAGGCATTCCTGAAGGCGGGCTGGACGCGAACACGTTAGGCCAAGACGCAAAGGCACTGCTTCAGCAGTTACCGGGGGGGTGATCGTGCGAAATCCCCTGCGACAAACCTCGTCCCTCGGCGAACCGCGCGAGGTTCCCGCGAAGAATGAGCGAACCTCGTATGACCGTTCGCCTGGCCACGCCATGGGCTTCACGCTTATCGAAGTCGTTGCTGCCTTCTTCCTAACGACGGTCGTGCTCTTCTTCGTGACCGGCATCTTCAGTGAAAACGCGAAACAGCGCAGCGCAGCGGCGGAGTTACTTCGCGTAGAGACGACGGCGTCTGCGGCCCTCGACTTGATCGCACAAGATCTTGAAGGGACCGTATTCGTCACGCGCCCATCCGGCAGTGATCCGAGAAGCCATCCGTGGCGCTTCCTCGGGGAGGGATCGGGAGAGTTAGGCGCAAGTTTCGTGCGCTTCCAAACTCAGAATGTGCCCCGCGGAAACCTCGGTGAGAACGCGTCGACCTGGGTCGATATCGCGTATTTCGTCACCGAGGAGGAAGCGGACGAAGACAGCGAAACAGAAGGACCGAGCTACACGCTCTGGCGGTGGAGATCGTCGCGGCCTCCGAGCGAAGCCGCGCAACGCGATCCCGATCCAGATGATCCCGCGTCCGCACGAGTCGCCGAAGGCCTTGCCGCATTCGGCGTCCGCTTCGTCGATCCCGAAGGCGGCGTCGTCGACGATTGGGATTCGGCCTTCGCTCCGGATGATGCACCGATCCCGATGGGCGTGGAGATCAATCTCATGCTCCATAGGCTTGCCCGTGAAGGCGAGACCGATTCCGGTGCACTTCTCATTCCTGGACGACTGCACGAACGCGTCGTCACGCTCGCTATGCATCGACCGATCGACCTCGACGTACTGATCAGCTTGGCCTCAAATTCAGACGGCGACCCGACCTGTGGCACGATCGCCGACTGCGCGGATTTCGGAGACGAATGGTTCGTCGACCTGCGCACGAGCGAATGCGACGGAGACGAGGAGCTCTGTAGCTTGCTTAACGCCTCAGCTGAGACCTGCTGGAGTGCGGTCGAAAAAGACTGGCCATCCATAGCGAACGAAGCCGCCGCCGAATGCGAGGACCTCCTATGAGTCGCACTCTTCGCACTGGCTACCTACCGAATGTGCAACGCACTCGGCGTTCGGTACGAGGCATCGTGCTCGCAATCGTCCTCGTCATGATTTTCGCGCTCGTCACCGCCGTCTATGCATTTCAACATCGCGCCATCATCGACAACACCATTGCTGCCAACCGACTCGAATCAGCCGAAGCGGATGCCCTCGCCAAAGGCGGTCTTCGCCTTGCCGAAGTCATCGTCATGATCGTCCGCGCGAAGTATGTTCAAGGCGACGCCGGGAGCAGTGGCCTCGGTGAACAAGACCTCCCCGGCAAAAGCAATACAACGCCGGAGCTCAGCCTTGGCAACGTTGAAGGTGGCGAAGCCGCTGCCGCGGACGCCTTATGGCAAGGCATCGGCGGCGCTCCGATCGACATCGATGACGAGCGGCGACTCCGAATCGACATTGAAGACGAAGGCGCCAAGCTTAACCTCAATGCGCTCGTTCCTGCGAGGCCCGCGGAGGAAGACTTAGGCGGAGGTGTTGGTAGAGGTAACGGATCGGATTCAGAAGGACGAGATGACGATGACGAGCCTTCGCTTTCGGACCGGGATGACGGAGAGGGATCGAGTGCGAGCGAGGAAGCGGTCGAGTATCTGACCGCGGTCATCGAATACGTCATAGACGGGATGGAAGGCGACGCACAAGACAAGCGATACGACCCTGCCGCGATTGCGGAAAATATCCTCGACTTTATGGATGGCGATCAAACATCGCTCGGCGGACGTGGTGAAAACGAATACTACCGACGCCAGGATCCACCCTATGAAGCGTGGAACCGCCCGCTGCTCTCGGTCGATCAACTCGGCCTTGTCGAAGATGTCGATGCACGACTCCTCAGCGAACTTCGTCACTACGTAACGGTCCACCCAATTGCGGGAACCTCCGGAATCAATATCAACCGCGCCGCACCCTGGGTTCTAAAACTCGTATATGCCGGAACGAGCGGAAACATGCGGCTAATCGATGATCGCCTCGCCGAGGATCTCTACAAACTTCGGGACAAGGGCAAACTGGTGTGCGACGACGCGGGCGGCGACCTCAGATGCGTCCCAATAGGCGAAGTCGGGAACGGCGATCTCGGCAATGGCAGCGTCTACCCGGTTGCCGCCCTGCCGGCCAAGCCAGAGGTCTTTAGAGTGACCGTCACCGCCACCGTCGGCACGATCGATCGCCGCTTCGAAGCGATCTACGACACCCGGCCGAATCCGGGGCCTCAGCTGCTATCCTGGCGACGCCTGCGGGGAGAAGATTGATGAAGTGACCGATTGCGGTTCGACGGGAGTCTTCGTAGAACAAACGATGCGAGCAAAAGCGCTGCATGGCTTCCGCACAGACATCAAAACATGTACGAAAAGCACAGGCTACAAGGCGAGCAGGACGATTAAATAGGAACCGGCATCCTACGGGACCGGCGATGGGCAAAGAGCCCATCATCATGGGGGAACAACGATAAATGGCAGGGCTATTCGAGCGGAGTGTGCTCGGCCTCGATGTCGGGAGCCACGGCATCAAGGCCGCTGAGCTGAAGGTCTCGCCACGAGATCTCACCGCTGGCCAATTCCGGGTCCATCCGCGCATCGATGCGGAAGCGCCCCTTGATGAACACCTGCAGCGCTTTATCAGCATGCATCACTTCCCGACCGAGCAGATCGCGACGGCGCTACAAGCGCGCCAGCTCTCTACGCGGCGACTCGAGTTTCCCTTCTCCGATGCCCGACGACTCGCCCAGGCGATCCCCTTCGAAATCGAAGCAGAAACGCCCTTCGACCTCGACGACATCATCGTCGATTGGAATATCCTCGCCGCCGAGCGCCAGCACGGTGTCGTCGCTGCCACTCTCGCTCGTAAAGAGCATGTCGCCGCGGCGATCGCCGAACTGCAAGACGCAAAAGTCGAGCCTCAGGTCATCGAGGCCGAGGGACTCGTACTCGCGAATCTTGCACCCATTTTTGGACTCACAGGCACGCACCTCATTGCCGATATCGGTCACGAGAAAACCACCTTCTGCGCGCTCATCGATGGGCAGCCAGCACTGGCCCGCAGTATCCCCGTCGCCGGACGCGCTATGACAGAAGCGCTCGTCGCAGAACTTGGACTCTCCTTCGAAGATGCAGAGCAGCGCAAATGTGAGGGCGGCATATTAGGTTCGCTCGGTGGTGCATCTTCGCCGGGCGTCGCGGCAATCCTCGACCGGATTGCGCGCGAAGCTCTTCGTACCTTGGAAGCCGCCGAAGCAAGGCATGGATCCGGACCCGTTGCACGGGAAGCAAAGCTCACCCTCGTTGGTGGAACCGCTCGCCTCGAGAAGATCGATGAATTTCTTGCGAAGCGAACGGGAATTGATACCGCCCGCCTTCGTATGCCAGCGGATGCCCAGCATGCCGCTCTCGCCCAAGGCCCCGACCCGGTGCTCTTTGCTCCGGCCCTCGCCTTGGCCTTACGGCTCTCCGGGGAATCCGTCACCCGAATTAATTTCCGGCAGGGCGATCTCTCCTACCGCCAGAATTTCGAGCAACTGTTTACACGTGAACTTCGCCCGACGGCCATCTACGCGACGATCTTCGTGGGCATCCTTCTTGTGAGCACCATCGCTTCGATCGTTCTCCAAAACGGACGCGCAGACCGCTATCAGAGCGCTGCAAGTCAGCTCTTCGCCGAAGCGTTCCCAGAACGCGGCACACCTCCGGCCAATCCCGCCACAGCGCTTCGCAACGAGCTTTCAGCTGCACAGGATCGCGCTGAATTTCTGGGGATCTACTCGGGTAACCGTTCCGCACTTGTGTTGCTCGCCGAACTATCGAACGCGATTCCCACAGACCTCGACGTACGAATCACTGAAGTCAACATCGACCGAAACCTGATCCGTCTCGACGTGGATGCCGCTGGCTACGAAGCTGCCGATCGACTGACATCCGTGCTTTCCGAAACGACGCCCTTCGAAGGTGCAGAGGTCGCTGGATCGATCAAGACCGATCGAAAGACCGGAGGCGTGAGTTTCAACGTCAATATTCCCCTCGCGCCGGCGGGAGGTGAAGTATGAGTGAACTCATCGGACGGATCCAAGTCATTTGGGACGGACTCATGCCCCGGGAACGTGTGTTGGTTGGGGTCGCCGTTGGTGCCCTCGCGATCACTATTCTAATCGTCGGCATCGTCCTGCCCATCCAAAACGCAACCGAGAGTGCCACCGACGGAGCGAGGGCCTCCGAGCGTCAGCTCGATATGACTCGCCGCATGAAGCGCGAATGGGACGGGCTTCACGCGCGCTTGGCCCGCGTAGAGACGCGCATCCAAGACAGCCGTAACCAGCCGAACTTACTTACCCTCCTCGAATCCCTAGCCGCACAGGTCGGGGTGAAGCCCGCATCGATGGAAAAACGCCAATCCGGTGAGAGCGAACGCTACGAGGAAACGAAGGTCGAAGTCAGTCTCAAGAATGTCACGCTTCAGCAGGCCGTGGCCTATCTCTCGAGTATTGAGAGTGCCAACCAGCCGCTATCGGTCAAAAGCCTCCGCGTGAAGCGAAGGCCGAGTCGAGCGCGCGGGGATACACCGACCAAGGACCTCATCGACGTAACTTTCTCCGTCTCCACCTTCAAGCCGATCTCTTAGTCGGCGATTCACCGCCGATCCGAGTAGACTACGCCCGTGTCCGAACCTACCGAATCCTCAAGCGGCGGCTCCGCCGGCTTCCTCCCTAAGGCTGTCGCGATCCCCCTCGCAGCGGTCCTCGTCCTCGTATTCATCATCCTGCTCTTTCCATGGGACGCTGTCGGTCGGCGAATCGCATGGGAGATCAGTCGCGTCAGTGGAGCGACCGTCGAAGTTGTCGATCTCTCGCCAGGACTGAGCGCGCGAGGCCCCGTCCTACGTGCGCGTGACGTGACGATCGATCACCCCGCAGTCGGAAAGACGCGGCTCTTCGAACTCGAAATCGCCCCAAGGCTCAGCATGTCCTGGTTCGGAGGCGATCCGACGGTGCGAGTCTGGGCGCAGACCGGCCTTGGGAATGCAGATGGCGTACTTCGCCTCGGAAGTGAGCCCGCCTATCAAGGCCT
>Ga0115569_10001180_pt1 | contig 20250 bp, 14 predicted proteins | sample COGITO_mtgs_1205_2_FD_87295 | JGI IMG/M metagenome (GOLD analysis project Ga0115569, IMG submission 87295) | Pelagic marine microbial communities from North Sea - COGITO_mtgs_120503 | ecosystem: Environmental > Aquatic > Marine > Epipelagic | place: Germany:Helgoland, sampling site Kabeltonne... | reverse complement strand
TCTTCTTCTTCTGGTTCTTTCACGAAAGTGCAATACCCGCACTTATCGCGACAGGCGAACGTCAGCGGGACGAACACTTTCGGAGAGAACGTGACGACGTTCCCAAAATATTTCTCTCTCTTTTCGTTTGCCAATTTTGCGAGCTTCTTCGTCGAAAAACTCGCGCTCATTTCGAGCAACGTTCTGTCCGAGAAATAATAATAACAACCTTCTTCATCATCAACATCATCATCATTTTGGCATCGCGTCCTCGCTCGTGTAGGTCTCGCGCATCCTCCTCTTTTTTCACACACGCTTTTAGCATTGAATCGTCTTCTTTCTCTTCTTCTTTCTGCCGTCGTTCCGTTTTGATTATTATTATTATTATAATAATAACCGCAAAGCGAGGAGGAGGAGAGAGAAGACGACAAAGAAGAAAAAGCCATCTGAGAGGCGAAAAGTGCTGCGCACACAAGAAAGAATCAAAAAGAAAAAAATTCTGTTTTTTTTCTCGAAAGCAGTTTTAAGCAGCAGCAGAGAGCGCACACAAAGCAGAGAGATCGTCCAAAAAGATTTTTTCGATCTCTCTCTCTGCTTTCTCGGAGAGTCGTTCCTTTTATCCCTTGGAGAAAATTGGGGCACCACACTCTCGTTGTATATACACATAATAATCACACACACACTACGCGGATTATAAATGAGAGCGTGCTATCAAACGAGCGCGCACGCGCACGCCACGGCGAGTGGAAGACGCGCGAACCGAGCATCGGCGTCGCGAACTATTCCTCTTCGGGCCATCGCGGAGCCATCATCATCATCCTCTTCTTCTTCGAGCGTGATCGATACGGAAAAGAGTAGTGATACTAATAATAAACAAACGAACGCAAAAACTTTTACGACGAAACGAGGCGAAAACGAAGAAGAGAAGAAACGGAAAGGTTTGTCGTTGGAATTCGCGGACGACAGCTCGTTGAAGATGCCGGATGAATCTTCGGCGTTGAGGAATTTCTGGTACCCAGTCACGTTCGTTTCAAAACTGGAAAAAGCTATCGAGGAGGTTGGAGACGCGAAAACGGTCGTCGAGTGCACGTTTTTCGGAGAAAAATGGGTGATCAAACGACGCCAAGACTTTGAGACCGGAGAGATGAAGTGGGTGTGCATGAACAAAATGGACGAAGGAAACGTTTTACCGTCTCAGGTGCAGGACGGGTTGTTCATGGTGTGGCCTGGGAAGGCGAAACCGAGCGAGGAAATTCCGGAGTGGTTTAAACCGCCGAGCGGATATACCGTGCACGCGGAGTTGGTCATTGAGAACGTCCCAGTCGATGCGGCTTTGTTGATGGAGAATTTGTTGGATCTGGCGCACGCGCCGTTTACGCACACCGGAACTTTCGCGAAAGGATGGGGCGTGCCGAATATGGTGGAGTTTGCAACGAAGCAGTTGAGAAAACCGGGGGACGGATGGCACGATATGGCGACGTTTTTGAGCGGAAGATCCGAAGGCGGGGCGGGATATTCCGCGGAAGGGTCCTGGAAACCTTATCCGATCGATATGAAGTTCATCACGCCGTGCATGGTAGATTCGCACATTGGTATGGCGCAACCCGGCGCCGCCGGGGCGGGAGCGCAGTTCAAAGAAGGAGACACGTGTACGTCGTGCGAGAAACATTTGCACCAGTTGCACGTGTGCGTGCCTCAAGAAGAAGGGAAGACTCGATTGTTGTATAGGATGAGTTTGGATTTCGCGCAGTGGGCGAAATGGGTTCCAGGTATTCAGTTGGTGTGGATGGAGATGGCGAATCAAGTTTTAGGCGAGGATTTGCGGTTAGTCGAAGGGCAACAGGATCGCATGAACAGAGGCGGCAGAGTGTGGGCCAACCCCGTGCAATACGATAAAATTGGTCTCGTGTATCGTAACTGGAGGAATCACGTCGTGAAGCAAGAACAACAACAGACTATGTAAAAATAAAAATTGTGAGAGAGAGAGAGTGCGTGAGGGGAAACATTAAACAAAAAGTGTAATACAAGCGATGAATTTGACAACTATATATAAATGTTTGTGTAGATCATTTCTCTTTTTCTCTCTTTCTCTTTCTCTCTCTCTTTCTCTTTCTCTTTCTCTCTCTCTCTTTCTCTCTTTGCAGTGATCTGTGTATATAATGGTACAATAATGTGTACAACTTTTTATCGGGCAGCGTCTGTCTGCCGCGAATTTGCTGTTTGAAAATAATACAAAAAAATATGTGGATCTTTTTAGTTTCCGACGACGACACGATGTTGTTGACCGAAGTTATCTTTGTCCGAAGCTTCGTCGTCGCTCGAGGACTTTCCTCGTTTCGAACGTTGTTGTTTCTTTGGCAACTCTTGCTCCTGTTGCTCCTTTTCGTTGGTATCGCTGTGATGGTACGGAGGATGCTTGGAGTTGTTCTCGCCGCCAGAGTTGTTGCCGGCGTCGCGTTCGTCGCTCGATTCGCCGGAATCTTTCCCTTCTTGAGCAGCGGGACCATCTTTGGTAGTATTAGCAGTAGCAGTAATGTTCACCTCAGTAGGAGCTGCTTCATCGTCGGCAGTGCCTTCAATTTCAGTTTTAGACTTCTTCGTACCTTCGAGAATATCTGTTTCTGACCCTGCCGGTCGTTTCAACGATGCCCCTCTTTTGTTCGGCGCGTTTCCATTTAACAACTCTTTCCCTTCTCCCGCATAATAGGAATCGTCCATGGTGGAGTGCGATTCGTTCTTTTTCATGGCACTCTTAGCATTCATGGCTGCCTTCTCTTCAGCCGTCATTTGTTTTAAACGATACTTCTGCAAGTGACTCGCAACGTTTTCCCTCGTCAAACCTTCCACGTTCATCATCTGCATGATTGTTTTCGGCACCGCTGCATCCAACCCGAGATGGTTCACCGCGTTCATAAACCTTCTGTGCAACTCATCGTTCCAAACTAAACGGTTTCTGTTCGATTTTGGAACACCTTGCTTCCCTTTCTTCGGCGTGGTCGTCGTCGTCTGTGAATGTGGCGGCGGCTGTTGATACTCGTGCTGTTGATGTTGTTGTTGCTGTTGCTGTTGTTGTTGATGCTGCTGTTGATGAAGATACATTTGTTGTTGATGCTGCTGATTGCTATTGAAGTTGTTGTTCATCATGTTATGAAGATGTTGCTGTTGCTGCTGATGTTGTTGAAACGCATGTTGCGCCGCGAACGAGGGAGAATCTGTATTCGGCTGCCCCATTGACAACGCGGCGGCGTACGCGCTATACGCCGCGCCACTTTGCTGCAAAGCGTTGAAAGCGTTGAACTGATTCAACTGTTGCTGTTGCTGCAAATAACGTTGTCGATGCTCTAATTGCTCCTCCGTGGGTAACACTCTCGTTGCCGTCTTTTTCCCATTCGATACGGAACCGAATGTGTTGTTGGCCGCCGTCGTCACCGTCGTCGTTTGGAAATTGTCGCTCGACATCCCGCTACCGTTTTCGGCTAACCGTGTCGTCGTCATCACCGTCCTCGTATCTTTTTCGTTTTCTTGGTCTTCTGCTGCTGTTGCTGCTGCTACTCCTGCTGCTGCTGCTGCATTGCTCTTCTTTTGGGTGTTGTTCTCGTTCTTATCGTATTCGTCTACCTTTTGCTGCGCGTCTCCTTCGCCGCGTTTCACCAAAAGAGGCGTCGTAGTAGGAGGAGGAGCGGCGGCGTTATCAATTTGATGTCGTGCCCCACTCATACCAGCCGCCGCCGGGAACGTCGGAAACGGTGGCATCCCTACCGGTGGCCATGGAAATGGAAACGGTCCGTTCTGCGCGTTGATCAAATACCTCGTCGGAAACGCCGTTGGATTTTGTTGCATTTGTAAAAAATCGTGAATCGGATTTCCCATGAGGACGTTGTTTTGGGCGTGGTGGTTGGCTGCTCCTCCCGCTGCTCCTCCGTTTGCTCCGTAATTGTTGTATTGCATGAACGCGTTTGAAGACGGATCCATCATTCCAGCGTGGTGTGACATCATCATCTGCAGCATCTGTTGTTGTTGATGATGATGTTGTTGATGATGTTGTTGTTGTTGTTGTTGAAGTGAAAAGACCGGAAAGTGTCGCGGCGTCCATTCGTTTCCCGCCGAGGACGACGGTTGAATAATAGTATTCGAAGGCACTTTTTTATACGAAAATTTAGGCGGCGACAAATGCGGATTCGCGTCCACGGTTTTCGCCGCCGCATTCGCGTGGATCAACGGAATTGAGTGATTTTCCAAAGCTTCATTATTCGATTGATCGTTTCCACCGCGTTTCGGATCTGTAATCTCATCGCAACCAGGTTTTTCATCGCGCTTTTTGTCCTCATCTTTTTGTTCATTCTTCAAAATTGCCACTTCATGGACGCTTTTTGTAGAAGAAGATGGAGGAGGGAATTTTTTTGCCTTTCCAGATGACGATGCGTTTGTTCGTTTGCGGGTGATGCGCGAAGCTGCCATTGATGGCAGCGCGAGTAGATCTCTTTACTTGAAGTATGTATGAATCAAAAATGTGTATTTTAGATCGAGATAGTGGCGAGTGTTTCGCGTTTTGAGCGCGTGTTTTATGCGGCGCGATGTAGAAAAGAAGAAAAGTGACTTTTTCTGTGAGAGGCACTTTTTTTCCTTCCTTTGATACGGAGATATTTTTAAATCGAAGAATCAGCAAACACAGGCAGGGCAAAACAGAAGAGCAAAAAAAAACGAAAGAAATGCTCTGCTTCTTCTGCTTCTGTTCTTTTTTCCTCTGTTCTTCGTCTTCTTCATTTTTCTTTCCTCCTTCCCCTCGTTGTTTGTTTATTCGAAGAAGAAAGAAGAAAAATGGAAGACGACGGGTTTGGTGGACGAAGAAGACGCGCGTCTCCTTCTTCTCCCGCATCGACGAAGAAAAAGAAGAAGAAGAAAACTTCGTCGTCGTCGTCGTCGCTCCTCCCACTCCTTCTCCGCATCTTCTTCCTCTTCATTTTCGGCGTCGTCGTCCTTTTCGGCGTCGTCCCCGCGCTTTTGACAAAAAATCGATTACTGTCGTCGAAATCGTTTTCGAATCCTTTCATAAACCACCACCAAAACAATGATTTCGTTCCCGAACTTACCTGCGGAGCAAAAGTGGTAGAAAACATCAACGAGGAATATTTACACGACGTGTTGACCGAGTTGAGCAATCAAACGTTTTTTAGACTCTTTCGCGTGGATTTGACGAGAGAGTGTAAGTTTTGGCAAAATTGGCAAAATGGAATTAAAGGAGGAGGAAAAGAGGGGAAGGAAGAGGAGGAAGGGTCGTGTTCGGCCCCTCCTGCTTCGTTTGGGAATGGTAAAGCGAAACCGAGCGAAGATGGGTTATATTTTGAAGAGAGTAACGATAAGAAGGAGGTCAATGCGGACGTTCTTCCGAAGACGACGATGTGTTCGCTCTCGACCGAACCGGCCGGGTTCGACGATATCTTCGGAAGTAGTAGTAGTAGTAGTGCTAGTAGTAGTAAAGCGTCCATTCCTCGAGCGCCATTTTCAGATCCAGTGGATACGACCATTACGAGTAAAGAAGATAAAACGACGTCTTTCATCGACGAGGAAGATTGTTCAAAGAATCAAACCAGCCCAAAGTTTTGGTTGGATATCTGTACCGCGCCAGAGAACAAGGATACTAGAAAAAAAATAGAAGAAGAGGAAGAGGAACATTCTTCGTACGTAAACTTACGACTGAACCCAGAGCGATGGACGGGGTATAACGGATCGCACGTTTGGAAGGCGATTTACGAGGAAAACTGTTTGAAAGGAGAAAAGAAAGAAGACGGTTTGTGTTATGAAGAGCGCGTTTTGTATCGGTTACTCTCTGGGATGCACGCGAGCGTCAACATTCACGTAGCGTTACACGCGAATCCGCCGCAAAGCGAAGATGAAGAGTGGCTTCCCGATCCTGCGAGATTTGCGCAGCTATTTGAGAACCATCCCGAACGCCTAAAGAATTTACACTTTTCTTTCGTCGTCATGTTGAGAGCTTTGCGGAAAGCGACGCCGGCTTTAGCAAAATTCCCGACCGATTTAGGCCAGGACACGATTGAGGACGAGAAGACGAGGCAGCTGAAAATGAAGCTACTGGATTCGCCGCAAGTTTTAGGGAAGTCATGCGAAGAACTTTTTAACGCCTTTGACGAAGCGCGTTTGTTTAACGACGTTGGAGTCGCCAGCGAAGTGCTCGTGAATAGTGGCGGTAGCGATAAAATGCAGTTCAAAGATATTTTTCGAAATATTACCGAAGTCATCGATTGCGTGGCGTGTCAGAAATGCAGATTACACGGAAAGTTGCAGATTCTTGGCATTGGAACTGCGTTGAAAATCTTGCTCTTACCTGAAGAGGTGCTCATGAACGAAGATGTCATCACAAGATCGGAATTTGTCGCGATGATCAACACAATAGCGAAATTCTCGAGGGCTCTGATGGCGTCGTCGCATTTCGCAAAGACCAAAAATCTTGTACTATGACTTACTTGGTATTAGCCAAATACTCACACGAATAGCGAATAGAAACGAAAAAGATACTGTGTTACTACATACGTCTACATTTATTTATTACATCACGAACATTATTACATGAGTATCTATTATTATTTATAAATAGTATCATCGCTCGACAAAATCTGTCCTAGACACATTTTTCGCAATGCGTTCTACGATTTTTTCGAGTTCGTCGGTATATTCTTTCGATTCGTTCGCCTCTCTGCGCAACTTTTCAATAGTTTTCCGTAAATCCGACGCCTGTTCTCTCGCTATGGCGACTTCGCGCGCGCGCCGTCGCTCGGACTCTTCGCTTTGGTTTTTCCAGCGTCTCGCCGCTTCCAACGCTTCTTCCAACGCTTCCATCTCTTCAGCTTCTAGTTCAAGCTCTTCGGAATCACCATCATCATCATCATTATCATCATCTCCAGTTTCGCTACTGCTACCAGACGTAGACGTAGATGAGATTCCTCTTCGTTTATGTCGTTGTCGCCTTCTGCTATAGTTTTTATTGTCGTTATTTCTAGCATTATTACCTCTATTATCTCCTTCTCTATTACCAATTCCCATCATCCTTCTGTGCACGGCAATATCGCGTATAGCGTCCACAACTCTTTGCGCGACTTCCACCGAAGTTTCGTCTTCGGTAGTCATCAAAGACATTTCGTTGTAGTTATTTTTCAACATACCCGATGCTCTTCGTAAAGCTTCGTTCAAAACTTTCTTACACGCCTGTTCCCTCTCCGCCAATCTTTTCGATTCCGCCTTGACGTCTTCTTTCGAGCTTCGCTCGTCTCGAATTTTCCTTCGACACTCGTCGATAGCAACGTTTGCCGCATCCAACGCTCTTGATTTGCGTTCGAGCGAAGCCTCTTCTCTTTTCAACTTTTCGCTCAATTCATCGATTTTTAACTGTAACGTGTCGTTTCGAATTTTTAATTGTTCCGCGATGGCCTCGTGTTTGCGATACTCGTCCTTCTCTTCGTGCGTTTGTTTCAACAGATCTCTCGTTTCCTCCGTCATTCTCATCAAACGTTCGTATGATTGCTGCATTTCGATTAAATCGAGCTCTTTGTCCGAGAGTTGCGAGCGCAACCGCGCAACCGCATCGGACTCTCTCAAAACGTCTTGTTGGTGATGGTATCCTTCTTCTTCGTCGTCGTCGTCGTTGTCTGAATCAGAGAAGGCGGAAGGAGAAGGAGAAGATGATGATGGTGATGACGGAGACGACGGAGATGGAGGCGAAGATGGAGACATCGGCGCGCCCGTCGTCTTAAAACTCGTCGCGCGGCGGCGTTGGTGACTCCTTTTTGAAAAACTTGCATTTTTGTCTTCTTCTTCTTCTTCTTCGATGTTGTTGTTGTTCTTTCGATGAGGACGATGACTCGTCGACGGCGTCGCCCTCAGCGGCGAAACCTCGCTATACATTCGTCCTCCCTGTTCTTCTTCTTCTTCTTCATTTTTGTCATCATCATCATCATCTTCTTCTTCTTTCCGTTCTCTCTCTTCGCGTTCCTTCTCTCGATTTCGAATCGCCCGAAGTTGCTCTAAACGCGCGTCGAAAACCTTCGCCATTCTTTTACTATAATAAAAGTTAAGTGTGTCTTTTACCCTCCACCTTTAGAAGAGCATCACAACTTTACGCGTGTGTTTTTGTTGTTTGTTTGTTGTTGTGTACGCGTCGTTGTCGCGTGTTGTAAAAGAGATGATGAGGAGAAGTGATGATGAGAACAACAACAAGACTGCCACAATTTTGCAGAAACACAGAGCAAACACAAAAAGTGATGAAAGAGACAAAATGAAAAATTTGTCGAAAGAAATTCAAAAAAGGGGACGAACGTTCCTCACTTGAAACACAAAAGAAAAAAAAAATGGATGATTCCATCTCGAGAGGAGGGGTGGAAAAAACGCCTCGCGTTCTCGTCTCCCACAAACGCCCTCGATCGGAAGACGAGGCGTTCAACGACGACGAGTTCGAGGACGATGGGGACTTCGAAGAGATGAACGGTGGTTTCTCTTCGAGGAGGAGGAGGAGGAACAGTAGCACGAATCCCCTTTTGCTCACGGAGAGACAAAAAGCTCCGTCCACGGCGTTTAATTCCTTGAAAATTTTACAAAACTCCTCCTCGTGCAAAAAGAGGGGAAAAAAACTTTTGAACTCGTGTCCCTCGTCTGCGTTTTTGCAACTCCGGTCCTCGTCCTCGGTGATTCGGCAACAACAACAACACGCACGAATGCAAAGGTTTGAACCATCGGGGTCGACGAGAAACACAGCAGCGATGACGACGACGACCACCACCACCACCACCAGGAATATTGCCAAGCAAATGATGATGCAAGCGAATAACGAAACGCCGACTACATCGAGCGCGATATCCAGCGATATCCAGGAAACGCCCGGGTTGGATCTTCGAAGACACTCGTTGAGTAACCCACCGACGACGGGACGGTTTAGGTAAAATTTTTTTCAAATTTTTGAAAATTTTTGTTGTCTCTTTTCTCTGCTTTTTTTAATACTCTGACACCTTTCTCTTTTAATATTAACACAACACACACACACACACATCAAAAACAGGCGAAGAAGAAATAGTACTGGAGGCAATGGAGGAAACGCGTCTTCTGAACCGCATACGGAAGACAAGTTACCTCCGTCCACGGAAGCCGCGATGCGAAGGCGACGAATACGAAGACAGCTCGAGGCGCATCCAGTGGGAGACTACAACTTAAGTCCCGGGGAACACGGAGGCTCGCAATACATTTTATCGCCAGGGCACGAATCAGAAGAAGAAGGAGAAGAAGAAGAAGAAGAAGAAGAAGTGAAGATTGTAAGCGAGGAGGGCAAGGACTTTTTAGCGGCGTTGAGGGAGGAAGAGGATGATGTCGACGCGAGAGCAAAGAAGACGACGATGACAACAACTCCTACTACTTCGACGGCGACGGTGGCATTAGCCGCTACTAAGAAACATAAGCGCATGGCCGTGTTGAATAATCAACCGTCGTTGGAAGTCGATAGCGATGGGAAATTTGTCAGCAACGTCGGGGGCAGCAAATCGAGAGTTTTCTTTCCTATTTTCTCCAAAGGGCAAAAAACTGTGCACCTGGTCCGACACGGTCAAAGCACGTATAACGAAGCCATTTCCGGTCCGGGCAGTTGGGAAGAACCGAAGATTTTTGACGCGCGATTAACAGAATTAGGCGTAAAGCAAGCGAAAGAGTTGGGTAAATTCTTGTCCGAGATACCAAAAGATGCAGTTTGGATAACTTCGCCGTTAACTCGGGCCATGGAGACGTGCGTGTACGGTAGAGAAGCGATGTACGCGTTCGTATCCTCTTCTGAGGAAGAGACAAATTCACCAGATGAAAACACCGCGCCGACGAATGATAACGATAGCAAAGCGAACAATAACATCAATAGCGACGATAACAACACTAGCAATAGGCGGTCGTTATCAGCCTCCTCGAGGAAGAAGGCAAGCACGAAGAAGAAAGTAGCAACAATGAAAGATGAAGAAGAAGAGAAAGAAAACGAAAAGCGACGACACGAAGCGTGGGGACGCTCCGTCATCGTGAGACCGGAAATCACCGAGAAACTCTCCTGCTCCGGCGACATCGGCCGCACCAAACTCGAGCTCATCGAAGATGTCCCCATACTCGCCCAATCCTTATCCAAACTCCCGGATAAAAGCTGGTGGTGGGACACGAACGAGAAACGAAACGACGCCGGTGAAAAAATGTTCAACTCGAACGAACCCGCGCGCGTCTTTCAACGCCGAGTGAGTAAGTTCAAGCAGTGGATTTTAAGCCATCCATCGACGACGTTCGTGGTGTTTGGTCACAGTACCTTCTTCAAGGAAATGGTCGGGAGGAGTTTGAAGAACTGCGAAGTCGCCTCCATACAGTTATAATACTAATTAGAAAGAGAGAGAGAGACAGGAGGGGGGATATTTTATTGAAATTTATTCATAGCACTCACATCTGAAATAGAGAAAAGAATGAGAATTCATCACAAAACACACAGACACACGCAAAGAATACGAATAATGTTTCGAACGGTTTCCTCCCAACTGGCGGGACCATCGCAAACGACACCGTCGTCTTCCCACTCGTTTCGTAAACAACGCGAGCATTATTGTTTTCATAATCAGAACAGAAACAGGAAAAGCAGAAGTAGGGATTTCTCCGTGACGTCGTCGGTTAAAGAAGAAGAAGAAGAAAAGGAAAAAGAGTACGATGGTGAGTATCAACGACAGCACATAAACCGCCGTCAAATGACGCTCTCTGCACTCGTATCCACCACCCTTGCTTTTGTCTCGACCACGGTGTCGACCGAGAGCGCGTTTGCGGCTGTCACAAAAAGCAGTCTAACCGACGAAGAAGTATACGATTTGCAATCCGTCGCTGCGGATGCCTACAACCGACAAGACTTTACGAAAGCCAAAGAGGCTTTGACGAAACTGATTGAAAACGAACCAGAATCGGCATCCTGGTTGGAAGGCAGAGCGCAAGTTTTAGTGGACCAGAAACAGTTTAAAGAAGCGATTAGTGATTACTCGAGATGTTTAGAGATTATTCCGACGAAGGATCTAGGAGCAGAGGCGAGGTTGCGAGCGGGGAGAGCGCTTGCGGAGGAAGGAATATACCAATGGGAACCGGCGTTGGTGGATTATAACCGAGCGCTGGAGCTGGCGACTACGGCAGGATTCAGACCAGACCCGTACGTTTTGAACTCTCGAGGAAACGTGAGAGGTTCTTTGAATGATTGGAAAGGGGCGAAGGAGGATTACGAAGGAGCTTTTGCCGCGTTTCAATCCGCGAGCGGCTTCCGCAACGGGAGCTCGACAACGCAAAGATTGGACGGTGCCATCTACGCGCGATCGAACGCGGCTTTGGCGACCGCGGAATTAGGTGACGCAGATTCAGCAATCAAAGAACTCGAAGGTCTCGTTCGAAGAGCTCCGAATTCCACGGACGTTCGCGCTGCGCTCGCGGCGTTGTATTGGGAACAAGGCAAAAGAGAAAGCGCCGAGGATTTATGGAACGACGCGTGTGGTTTATACTTTGGGTGTGCGCAATATAAAGATTTGGATTTCGTGAGACGCATTCGTCGTTGGCCACCTTCCATGGTGAGTAGATTAGAGAATTTCTTGCAAGTACGTTAATATTACTATGAATTCGGAAAAACTAAAAGTTTCCGTTGATGATGATTATAAAAGTGTCTTCTCCATCTTCGTCCTCCCGTACTTCCCGTGTTCTCTTTTACCGACCAAACAACACGCAAAGAAGTCGTTCAAACATTTTTCCGCCTTACCCTCGTGCACTCGTTCAAATCCGAACCGCGCGTAAAGTCTCTCGGCTGGATTCGCGTTCAGCACCTCTAAGGTCAGTTTCTTTTTATTCAACTTTCGAGCGAGTGCTTCCGCGTGCTCGAGTAATCGACCACCGACGCCTTTCCCTCGCGCCTGGGAGGAAACGCAAAGCGTCGAGACGTACGCTTCTTCTGGTTTTGGTGTGTGTATAAAATCGTCCGAGCTCGTTCGCGGATACTCCGTCGCGGATACTTTTACGCATCCGATAACGACGCCGCCGCCCAAATCGCTTTCACCGTTTTCGCCTAAAACTTCGATGGCAACTATAACAGTCTCTAAACTTTCCGGATGCAATCGATAAAATCTCGCAAACTCTTCCTGAGTCCCCAAGCAGTTCGAAAACGAGATGCAGTTACAGAAATCTTTGCTCGCGTAAAAAGTATTCAGCAATTCGTTGCAGCTTTCAAAATATGTTTCCGAGAGCGGTTGGTAGTAAATCATTTCTTCTGGCGTTTTTGTTTGTGTGTCTTTACTTTTCAAAAGGACTCCTACTTCTGGGCGATAAATTCGCGTACTCCTCCGGCGATATCAACTTTTTCATGCTCAGAGCGTGTATTTTGTCCATCTCTCTCTCCAAAGCTTTGGTCACCAGTCTTTGTTTGGTCAAACTATTCTTCCCTTCGAATTTCGGACTCACGCAAAATTGTATCTCAAACGCGCTTCCGCACGATCCAGAGGTGTCTACGATGGATACGTGAGATGCTTCCAGGTGCGACTTTAAGAGTTCTTCTATTTTGGCTACCGATGACATTCTTCTTTTTCTTCGTCTTCTTCTTCTTCTACTGTGTGTGTGGTTGTGCGTGTGTTTCTAATGAAGAATTCACAAGCTTGTGATTTACATTCCCCTAGAGTTTTTTTTAGGTGTTGTGACATAATATGCGTCACAACGGACGGAGGAGCGACGATGTCCTCCCACGAAGAACATCCAGACGCGCACTTATACGAGTCCGACCGACGGCTCTTTCGCGACCGGATTAGAGAAAATACTACCACGAACATGAACAACAGTAACGACGACCTGTTGGCGACCCATCGGAGAGAGACAGAGCAGTTATTATACGCCTCCGATGCGAGTTTATTTTCCCAAGGCGCAGATTTGTGGCTCTCGGACCGGCTGTTGTACCGAACGAAACGAGATTTTGATGATGAAAGTTTACGGAGAGATGTGGAGAGATTGAGAACAGAGAGTGGTTTCGTGTTTCATACTGCGAGTACGACGAGGAGCGAGAGCAGACGAGGATGTAATAGTAGTAGTAACAGCGGGGAAGGCGACGGTGAAGAAGTTGCTCACTTTTCTGAGTGCGCAATCTGTTTGGCGGAGTTCGCGAACGGCGAACGGTGCATAAAATTAAAGTGCAAACACGTGTATCACGAAACGTGCATAGTAAAAACGTTAGAGAGGGAGAAACGGGAGTGTCCTTTGTGTAGGAGCAAGGATTTGTGAGTGAGTGTAGCTATCGATTGTATCATCATAAGAGTTGTAACGCCGCGCGGCAAAGCTTAATAAAAAAATGCTATGTATCTATTCTATCTTTTATTCTCAGCTTTAACTAACTCGTCATGGAGAATATTAATCAAACCAATCGGATTGTCGCTATGAACCCAATGACCAGCTCTTTCCAATACGTGATAGCTTACTTTCTCCTCCTGTTTCAGCATCTCGATGCGCTTCATCGCGTCTGGCTTCCAATCGGATGACTTTTCAGCCTTTACGATGTGGACGTGCACGTCATCGTGATCTTTCTCTTCCAGCGCGTGCCACAAAGCAGTTTGTTGAAAGCTTTCGTATAAGTCTCTCAATATTTTTCTGTCAAATTGCCACGTCAGGCTCGTTTTAGTCGTATCGTCGTTACCTTCTACATGCGCGCCGCCGGGATTGGCGAGAACGAGATTGGAACCTAGCCAATCGATAATACCGCTGGATATTTGTAACGGCGCTAACTGGGCTTTTAGATACTCCCTATTTGGAACAACTTCTGGTAACTTCTCCGTCGCTTTTAAAATAAATTCAGCCCCGAACATATCCTTCTCCACTTCATACGGTACCGAATCTAGCGTAAATACCAACCGTCGTTTTTTTGCGCTCGACGACGACAACGACGTCAACGATTGACTATATTCTAACGCTATCTTCCCTCCTAGCGAATGCCCAATGACAACATCCGGAACTATTTCGTGATGTTTACTGTATCTTTCGATATCCTTCGCAGCATTTATAATCGTGTGTGGCGCGTAATCGTGAAATCTCGGCGAATTTCCGTGGCCTCTTATGTCAATCAAGTGAAAGCGAAACGCAGTTTTGGGGAGTGATTCTCTCAACTTTTCCGAGAGCATAGTGATCGGTCCCCGCCAGTTCTTTCCTTGGCCCATTAACCCGTGCAGAACGTACACGTTCCTCTTGTCCTCTTCGTCGTCATTTATCGCGTGCGTGGTTGGGATTATCTGAGAAGCGAGTACTTTTTCCGCGACTTTGTTGGTGGTGGTGTTGACAGTTGAGTACGAAGTCGACGCTCCCGAGTCAAAAGCGACTCTGCTTTTAACGGCAGCGGTCGTTTTTTCATGAACACTGTCTCCAAAAACGCACGGAGGAGAAAGCGCGGCAAAGATTCTCTTCTTCACTCCATGCTGCCGCCGGACGAGCATGAGTGTCGTGAGTATTGTGCGTGTTTTTGCGTTTGTGGAGATTCGTTTTGTTTTGTTCGAGGTGTTGAAAAAACTTGTACAATAAAAAAGTTCTACGACCAGTGTATGAGTACATGTAGCTGTCTTTTGTGTGTGTCTTTGACTCTTCTCCTTCTCTTCTTCTTTCTCTTCTTCTTTCTTTGCAACTCATCTCCCAACGAGTCGCTCGAGCACGTGAACCGCCCCGTCCCTGAGTTTCTGCAACGGACTCTGCTGTCGTTCTTTTTCTTCGCCGCTGAAATCCCAACCTTCTTCGTCGAGCGCTTTTTGCACCGCTGCTGGATCATCTATACTCTTCGCCATCTGCAATCGAGTGACTCCCTTGATTGACGCGTTTGGTGCTTTCTTCCTGAACAACGCGACCAAAACTTTGCGAGGGAGAAGTAGCGCATTTGCGTTTGCACCCGCACGAACCATGATTCTTTTGTGTTTGTATCGCACATCTTCAAAGTTCAATCCGGTGAAAAGCCCGTTGTGGAGAGCTTCGTCGAGCACGATCTTCTTCCATCTCCCGTAGCCATGCTTTTCGACACCATCTAAAAGTCTCTCATCATGTTCCTCTGCGTTCCACGCCAAAAACTTCTCGTCTCTCTTTCTTTTTCGAGCTTCTTCTTCCTCTTCCTCCTCTTCCTTTTCCTCTTCCGATTCTTCTTGTTCTTCTTCTTGTTCATCTTCTACTTCTACTTCTTCTCCTTCTTCTTCTTCTTCTTCTTCTTCTTCTTCTTCTTCTTCTTCTTCGTCCTCTTCCTCCTCCTCCTCTTCTTCTTCTTCTTCTTCCTCTGAAGGAGGAAATTCGTACGGATCGTCGTTCTGCAATTCTGTGTCGAACTGGATGTCCCGCGCGTTCACAGTTTTGCCGCCCTTTCTCCCGTCTATTTTGATTTTTATCTTTTTGAATATCTCCGGCTGTCTTTCAGCGTTGTTGTTCTTCGCTGTCGCGCCGAGTGGTCGTTTCTTATTGTCCTTCGCAAAAATGTTCACATTTTTTGGAGTGACGATTCTGTTTGGCGTTGCCGACGCGCCGAGTGGTCGTTTCTTATTGTCCTTCGCAAAAATGTTCACATTTTTTGGAGTGACGATTCTGTTTGGCGTTTGTTCGAACTCGTCCTCGCTATCATCGTCGACTTCTGGATCTTTACCACCTCTCATGCTCTCGAGGTTGCGTTCCAAGTCTTTGTCCGCTCGTATCAATATTTTATCCTCGTCCAAATTTGGGGAATACTTCTCGTGCGAAATATCCATGCTCGCCTCGTGTAAAAACGTGGGTCCCAACGCTACTTTCGCTCGTTTATAGTACGCTTTCAGCTCCACCAAAAGCTCGTTCACGCTATCTTCAAAGTGCGTTCCTGTTATTCTGCTGTTCTTGCCGCTCCTCTTCAGTTCATCCGTTGAGTTCAAGTTATCTTGAAGTTGCTTTCCTGGACTCAGCGGCCCGTCCCCGCCGAACGTGTCCAAGTCAAACTTTTCCGTCGTCTTCTTGTCCGTATTGATGCGCTCAATCTCCAGTAATCTTTGACCAATCTCATCTAGCCTCTCTAACTCGTCTCTGACCCCGTCCATTTTCCCTTGCGGCGTCTCCTTTAACTCCGCGTACACTTGAGACTCCCACACGCGTTTGAACTCGTTCAGTTGTCTCTCGATTACCAACTGCACCATGTGCGAAACAAACGCCAACGCCATGATTTTCTTGTGCGGACGCATGCGCTCGTCCAATTTCTCTTCTCCTTTCAAATCCATCGTGTATAAAATCTTCAACAAAATCGGATACAACTTCAACGACCGTTCCTGCCAATCCCAATTGGCTCCGTCCTCCCCACAAACGTATTTCATTTCCTCCAAAAGTATTCGGATTGATAAAACTCTCGGCATACCCAACGAAGAATCGTCCTCGTCTAATTGCTGCGTCGCAATCTTGCAATACTCAACTTTCAACGACCACGGAACGTGCTCGCTGTCCGTGATAAACTCGAGCATCCAGAGAATTTTCAACCGCGTTCGACTGACAGATTCGTTCAGTTGTTCTTTTCTCGAGAGGGGTTTCTTTTTTTTACCAATTTGAGGAGGAGGAGATGGACTCACTGCTCGCTCTGGTGGATCGACGACTGCAGGAGGAGGGTCAACCACCACCCGCGAGCTTCGCGGCAGGGCTTTACTCGAGGGTCCTCGCTTCGCGGTTTGCTTCACGCGCATCTTCTTCTTCTTCTCTGCTTAAATTATTAGTATGAATTTTGTGTGTGTGATGATGTGAATGAGTTTTGAAGAAGAGACTTTTGTTGAACGATTTTTTTTGACTGAACAGCTGAACCAGAAACCTAAATTTCGCCTCTTCTAAATTTTTCTTTTTCTCTCTCTCTCGTCACTCCAGTGTCAGTCTCTCTCTCGCTTCATAAACCCACCATCCACACAAATATGTGCTTTTCATCACGATGAGTTTAATACGTAATACATAAAATGAGCCTTCGAAGCAGAGGAGCAACTGTTAAACGCGCGTTCGTGTTTCTCGTTTCGACCGTCGCGACGTATTCTATTTTGCACTATTTAGGGGGACTGGAGGAAGAAGGTGATTTTACGTCGCACGCGTCATCATCATTCGACGACGTCGTCGACGCGCATCCTCACAACATTCGAGACGAGTTACATGCTGATAGTAATGTGTTCATGTCCTCCGCGTCACCTTCTCCTTCTCCTCCACCGCCTGTGCCACCGTCAACAACAACAACAACAACAAAAGAAGAAGAAAAGAAATGGTCCCATCCCACATCCATGAGGCGAAAACCAACCGCGGAGGAAATAGAACAAGGTAAGGGCAAATTTCACGTCATGCTGACTGCAAACGAGCAATCCTACGTCGCTTGGCAATCTAGAATTATGTACCAGAGATACTTGAAACTTTTGAGCAGCGAAGACTCGGGCGCGTTTGGCGGGTTTACGAGAGTGTTGCACAGCGAACGCGCAGATATATTGATGGATGAAATTCCAAGCGTGGTAGTTGATCCGTTACCGAAAGGTGTCGATGAAGGGTATGTGGTTTTAAATCGGCCATACGCAATCAAGCAGTGGTTGGAGAAGTATAATTTCGCGGAAGAGTATGTCTTCATGACCGAACCGGACCATTTATATTTAAGACCGATTCCGTTGTTGGCGCAACCAAAACTCGCCGCTGCTTTTCCATTCTTTTACATCAATCCGAAAGATCCGAAATTCACTCCTATTGTACAAAAATTTAACAAAGTAAACGCGGATTTGAAAGATTTTGCGCCGATTGGGAATTCGCCGGTGATGATTCACAAGGATGAACTGAAGAAAGTCTGTACGGTTTGGGACACTTTAGCGATTAAAATGAAACAGGACCCGGAAACTAACTCGGCGTTCGGATGGGTCTTAGAAATGTGGGCGTATAGCATCGCCTCCGCGCAAGTTGGCGTGAAGTACGATTTAGTTCCGGAATTCATGTTGCAACCGCCATGGGATAAAACCGAAGAAGTTCCGGGCGGGAAGAAAGGATACATTCTTCACTATACGTACGGCCAAGATTTCAACGAAAAAGGAAAGTTTACCCCAGGTAAAGTTGGAAAATGGCATTGGGATAAGAGAGATTTCACGTGGAAGAAACCTCCGAAAGAAGGCTTTGAGATGCCGCCGGAAGGGACTCACCCTTTGACCATCAAGCTGATGGAAATGATAAACGACGGCATACGATCCATCCCGAATTGGTGATTTTAGAGTATTAGTCATGTAGAAAGAGAGAGAGCTGCCTAGTTCACATAGATTCTTACTGCACGTGCTCTTTGCGCATTCGCCCTCTTCCACTAATCTCTTTTCACCAGTCTTTCTCCAGTTTTTCGTCATCGTCATATTTTTATCACATCTTTCTTTCTTGGAACACACGCTGCTGCAAAGAGAGAGAGTGAGTGAGAGCGAAATCTAGAAGAAGAAGAAGAAGAAGCATCAACATCTTCTGTAATGTGAACGCAGAGGCAATTGCAAGAGGAATACCAAACAAACAGTAATAGGAAGAAAAAGAGAGAGAGACAAGAAGAAAGTCGTTACGAGATAAAGAAGAGATGGAGGAAGATTTATTTCTAAAGCGAGAAGTTTTAGAAAAGTTACGGCGAAGAAACGAAGAAGAAGTCCTTCCGTTCGTAGAGATCTTCGCGTCTCACAGGAAAGCGCGCAAACGATGCGAAAAGTTACAGCACGAGGTTCAACAGTTGAGAAATAAAACCGCAGAGTTGAGCGGGAAAAATGTTGGACTGATGAGTGCTTTAACGAGAGCGCAAGAAGAAAACGCGAAAGCGAAAACGAGCAAAGAAAATTCCGCGAAAGTCTCGAGATTGCAGGAAGAACTGACCGAGGCGCACAAGAAAAATGTGGAAGTTATGGAAATGGCATCGACTGCGAATCGCGAAAAAGAGAAAGCAAAGACTGAGTTGGAAACAACGTCGAACGAGTTAAAAAACGCGAAAGCGGCTTTGAAAAATTTACGCGAGTCGTGCGCAAACTTGGAGAATGAATTGAAAACGGCGCAGAAAGCGGCGGAGATCGCCGGAGCAGAAGCGGAAGCGAGGAAGGAAGATAAACTGACGGCAATCGCGCGCGTAGAAGAATTGAAAAAGGAAAATCAACAACTCGTAGAAAGAGTGATGCAGATGAAAATGAAAGAAGCGGAGAAGATGAACGAAATCAATGAGTTATACGAAGACTTGCAGAGACAAAAGAAGGCAAGCGAATTGAAATCGATTGCGAACGAAATGAACGCGACGGCATCCGCAAGTATGCGTGGTCTATCGTTGGATTCGTCCTCGTCTCCTGGTTTTGGAGATTCGTTCGCGGGAAGTATTCCGAGTCGAGAACAGTTTCACTGTCAGGCGAATCAAGGCGCGACTCATCGAGTGTCTTTCTTCAGATCGGGTGAAATATTAGGAACGTGTGGAGACGACAAGCGCGTCGCATTGGTGAATGCAAATTCAGGGCAAGTTTCTTCGTATTTAGAGGGTGCTTTAGGAAGTCTTTTGGATCTCTCATTCTCCCCGGATGATAACTTCTGTTTGGGATGCGGCACTGATAAAGCTATTCAGCTCTGGGAACTATCGAGTGGACGCGTGCGACATCGAATGACTGGACACGCGGATAAAGTCGTCGGTGTGGAATTTTGTCGCATGGATAAGCAAAGAGCGATTTCGTGCTCGCACGATCGAACCATTCGAGAGTGGGATTTACACAAAGGCATATGTTTGACTTCTACGCCGTGCGCTTCAAACGTGAACACGGTCGTGTATGGGGACACTTCCCAATTCGTCTTGAGTGGTCATTTAGACGGTGGTGTGAGGATTTGGGATCTGCGATCGCGCGGTGGACTACCTACAAATGAGAAGAAAGCTGTTCACGAGCAGCAAGTAACCTCGATACAGCTGTTACCAAACGAACGCGAAATTTTGACATGCGGGCGCGACAACGTGATTCGAATATTAGATTGCAGAACCCTCGAGGTTTCCGCGGAGTTCTCTGCTTCGAATTTCCGCGTTGGAACGAATTGGACGAACCCGTCTTTTTCGCCGAATCAATCGCATATCGCTTGCGGCGGCGCAGATGGAGCCGTTTTTATCTGGTCGGCGACCGATCGCGTGCTGAGAACGATGTTGCGGAAGCACAGCGCTGTCGTCGCGACGACCGCATTTTGTCCAGCTGGATTAGCGAGGTGCGATAAAATCGGGAAATGTATCTTATGGAGCTG
>Ga0115569_10001179_pt1 | contig 20256 bp, 18 predicted proteins | sample COGITO_mtgs_1205_2_FD_87295 | JGI IMG/M metagenome (GOLD analysis project Ga0115569, IMG submission 87295) | Pelagic marine microbial communities from North Sea - COGITO_mtgs_120503 | ecosystem: Environmental > Aquatic > Marine > Epipelagic | place: Germany:Helgoland, sampling site Kabeltonne... | reverse complement strand
GCTGTTTTGCTGAGTTGGAAGACGGCGTTGAAGGTCTGGTTCACGTTTCTGAAATGGATTGGACTAACAAAAACGTTCACCCATCTAAGATCGTTAATCTGGGCGACGAAGTTGAAGTTATGGTTCTGGATATCGACGAAGAACGTCGTCGTATCTCACTGGGTATCAAGCAGTGCCACACTAATCCTTGGGATGACTTTGCCACTACTATGGTTAAAGGCGACAAGATTTCAGGCAAGATCAAGTCAATCACTGACTTCGGTATCTTTATCGGCCTAGACGGCGGCATCGACGGCCTGGTTCACCTGTCTGATATCTCTTGGAACGAAACTGGCGAAGAAGCGGTTCGCAACTTCAAGAAAGGCGAAGAAGTTGAAACAGTTGTACTCAGCATCGATGCAGAGCGCGAGCGCATCTCACTGGGTATCAAGCAGCTGTCTGACGATCCGTTCAACAACTATGTAACCGAGAATGACAAAGGCGCAATTGTTAAGGGCATCGTTAAAGAAGTTGATGCTAAAGGCGCCATCGTTGATCTCGGCAATGATATCGAAGCTTACCTCAAAGGTTCTGAGCTCTCTCGTGAAAAGGTTGAAGATGCCCGTCACGAATTGCAGGAAGGCCAAGAGATCGAAGCCAAGATCATCAATGTTGATCGCAAGACCCGTGCTATCAGCCTATCTTTGAAGGCTAAAGATGTTGCTGACGAAAAAGCAGTGGTTAAAGCTCACCGCAAGGTTGAAGCTGACACCGCCGCACCGGTGACTATTGGTGACCTGATCAAAGCGCAAATGGACAAGTAAGGTTCAGCTGAGATCAAAAAAGGGTGGCTATGCCACCCTTTTTTTTCGCCTGTAAAATGACATTTACTCAATTTTTGCTTGTATAAATTTAAAACTTCAATAAAATCAAAGATTAAAGTTAGTAAGACGGGTTTCAAATAAAACAATTTTCATTAATAAAAATCGATTACGTAATCCATGACTAAATCTGAACTAATTGAAAAAATCGCCATAAGCCAAGACCAGCTTCCTCCCAAAGATGTTGAGTTGGCGGTGAGAATGATTTTGGAGCGGATGACCCACGCATTGGTCACCAACCAGCGTACCGAAATTCGTGGATTTGGCAGTTTCTCACTTCACTACCGCGCCCCGCGCGTAGGCCGCAACCCCAAGACCGGCGATGCAGTGGATTTGAATGGAAAATATGTACCTTATTTTAAGCCTGGTAAAGAACTGCGTTTACGAGTTAACGATAGTCTGTAGTGGGTTCTACCCCGTTTTCACGGACGGTTTAAAAAAGCACTTACCTTCCAATCTTATCTTGCAACGCGTCGCCGCTCCATGGATTATGGAACCGTTCGATCGGGCAACTTGCGCACAGGTCACTCCAGCTTACTTGGTTTGTTCAACCTGCACCGCGTTTGAACTCGGCGCTAAACGTCCTTCTTTTTGACATAACAAACACTCCTTAGTCATAATTATGGCCTTCTTTGAAGTGTCCGTAAAATTAGGGTAGAACCCGTAATATGCCTCAAATCCACAAAGACTTTTTGTGTTCATTTTATAAGCGAGAGCCGCAGTGGGATTTATTGGCTATTGATGGAGCACAAGATTTGCCTGCTGTCCGGTGGCGTGAGCAGAATTTAGATAGGTCTGGTTCTGGTACAAAGGAGGATATCCTTAAAAAATTAGAACAAGTTATAGGGCAATAAGGGTAACCACGCTTGCCCTCACCATATTCATGTCGACATACACCAGACATTGAGAATAAGCCTTTGTATCAATCGCGGTTGCGTGGTAATGATCTTCCCAAAACGCGCCCGTTCATTCGCTGGGGTGACAATCTACCTATCCAAACAACGATTTCAACGCCGCCAATGATTCCTCACCCTTGGCCTGATTTTCTTCTTTGCTGATTTCAACACCACCGCCAATCCGTACTAAATCCTCCTCTGGCAATTCATCAACAAAGCGACTCGGCGTAGTTGCAGACGTTTCACCAAACTGCGTTCGCTGCCTGGCGCTGGTCATGGTGAGGGTGCGCTGGGCTCTTGTGATGCCGACGTAGGCAAGGCGGCGTTCTTCTTCGATCTGGCCGCCTTCTACGCTGTTTTTGTGCGGTAGGATATCTTCTTCCATACCCACCATAAACACATGTAGAAACTCCAATCCTTTCGCCGCATGCAAGGTCATTAGCTGGACTTTGTCGTCGGCGGATTCTTCTTTTTCGCGGTCGAGAAGATCTCTAAGGATCAGTTTGGCGATAGCGTTTTCGATTTTGCTGTCGCCGTTTTCTTCGTCGGTGGCGGTCTCGTCGTTCTTTAGTACCTGAGCGAGTTGGTTGAGCAGAAACTGCACATTTTCCCAGCGCTTTTGGGCAACGTGATCGCTGCTGGCATTTTGTCTTAGCCAGTCGAGGTAGTCGATGTCGTCGAGCATTTCATTGATGGCTTCAATGGGTTTGCCGTTGTAGACGTTGCGATTGATATTTTGTACCCAGTGTTTAAAGCGTTTGAGGCGCTCTAAATTATTCGCTGGCATGGTGGCGGTGAGGCCGACTTCATCGATGGCGTCATACAGTGACAGGTTGCGCTTGTTGGAGTACTCGCCGAGTTTTTCTAATGTGGTGGGGCCGATCTGTCTACGTGGGGTGTTGATAATTCGCAGCATGGCATTGTCGTCATCTGGGTTAATAATTAACCGCAGGTAGGCCATGATATCTTTGATTTCGGTCTTGGCATAAAACGATTGGCCGCCCGTAATCTCGTAGGGAATACTCTGGGATTGCAGCTTAATTTCCACTAGCTTGGCTTGGTAGTTGCCGCGATAGAGCACGGCAAAGTCGCTGTATTTACAGCGCCGTTTGAGGCGCATATCGATAATCTCATTAACCACACGTTCGCATTCGCCGTCTTCATTGTCACTGCTAATAAAACGCAGAGGGTCGCCGGGGCCCAGTTCACTCCAAAGCGCTTTGCTGATGAGGTGGGGGTTATTGTCGATCAAGGTGTTGGCGGCTTTTAGGATGCGGCCGGTCGAGCGATAGTTTTGCTCAAGTTTAATAACATTCAGGGTCGGGAAATCTTCCTGTAGTTGCATCAGGTTTTCCGGGCGCGCGCCACGCCAGGCATAAATTGACTGGTCATCATCACCCACTACGGTGAGTGCTTGCTTGTCATTGACCAGTGTTTTTACCAGTTCGTACTGGGCGAGATTGGTGTCCTGATATTCATCGACTAATAAGTAGCGTATGCGCCGCTGCCATTTAGCGAGGATCTCTGGCTGGCCGCGAAAGAGCAGTACCGGGGTCATAATCAGGTCATCAAAGTCGACGGCATTGTAAGCCTTTAGCGCTCGCTGGTAGCGCTCATAGAGCATCGCCACGGCTTGCTCGCCGGTACTGTTGGCTGCGCCTACAGTCTGATGGGGTTCAAGCAGACTGTTCTTCCAGTTGGAGATAGTGTTTTGGGCGGTATCGATAAGCTTTTCATCGAGTTCGGTGTGACGCACTAGCAATTCTTTAAGCAGGTTTTTACAGTCTTCTTGATCGAGAATCGAGAAGCCGGGTTTAAACCCTAGTGCTTTAATTTCGGTGCGGATAATGGTCAGACCGAGATTGTGAAAGGTCGAGACGGTGAGGCCTTTGCCATCCGCCTTGCTAAGCAAGCTGGAGACCCGCGCTTTCATTTCTCGAGCGGCTTTATTGGTAAAGGTCACCGCGGCAATATTGCGCGCAGGGATGCCGCACTCTTCGACAAGGTAGGCAATTTTGCGCGTGATCACACTGGTTTTTCCACTGCCGGCACCGGCGAGTACCAGCAGTGGGCCGTCGATATATTTCAGCGCAGCCTGCTGTTGGGGGTTGAGATTTTGGGCCATTAACGTGCTCTTTGTTTTATCGGTGTGGGTCGGTTGAATAGACCCTAGGCCATCTCAGAAATTACCCGGCGTTTCTCTTGCAGTTGAGTCAGCGAGCTTTCAAAGTCGCTGAGTTTTTGGCGCTCTTTGGCGACCACTTCTGCCGGTGCATTGTCGACAAATTTGGCATTGCTCAGTTTGCCAGAGAGCTTTTTCGCTTCGATCGCATTTTTGTCGATTTCACGGTCGAGACGAGCCAGTTCGGCATCGACATCAATAAGCCCGGCCATGGGCACCAAAATTTCCAAATCGCCAGCCAGTGCGGTGGCACAGAGCGGGGAATCTTCGGGGTTATCCAGCCAGGTAATTGATTCCAGGCTCGCAAGCTTGCTGAGGAATTGGCGGTTTTCTTGCATGCGACGCTGGTCGTTGGCGCCGCCTTTGGTCATGTAGATCGGCAGTGCTTTGGCGGGGGAGATATTCATCTCGCCGCGAATATTGCGCACACCGACAATCACGGCTTTGAGCCATTCGATATCGGCCAATGCATCTTGATCCACTTGGCTGCTGTCGGCTACCGGGTAGGGCTGCAACATAATGGTGTCGCCCTGGGGATTGAGTTCAATACCGGCCAGTGGGGCAATATTTTGCCAAATCTCTTCGCTGATAAAGGGCAGCATCGGGTGAGCCAATCGCAAGGTGGCTTCCAGTACTCGAACCAGGGTGCGGCGGGTGCCTTTTTTCAGTTCGGGATCACCGTTTTCATCCCAGAGTACCGGCTTGGATAGTTCCAGATACCAGTCGCAGTATTCATTCCAGACGAAGTCATAGAGGGCCTGTGCGGCGAGATCAAATCGGTAGCTATCGATGGCATTGGTGACGTCGGTCTCCGCCTGTTGCAGGCGCGAGATAATCCAGCGATCGGCCAGGCTTAGCTTGTAGTTTTCGCTACCATCCTGACCGCAGTCTTCAGCCCCTTGTTCTCCAGTAGCGTTCATCAGAACATAACGGGAGGCGTTCCAAATTTTATTGCAGAAATTGCGGTAGCCTTCGAGGCGTTTCATATCCCAGTTGATATCGCGGCCTGTGGAGGCCAGTGCGCAGAGGGTGAAACGCAATGCATCTGACCCGTGAGGTTCGATGCCGTCGGGGAACTGTTTTCTGGTGCGGCTGGCGATCTTGGCCGCCTGTTGCGGTTGCATCATATTGCCGGTGCGTTTGGCCAGCAGGCTTTCTATATCAATGCCGTCGATCATATCCAGTGGGTCGAGAACATTGCCCTTGGACTTGGACATTTTCTGACCCTGTTCATCGCGGATCAGGCCGGTGACATAGACGGTTTTAAACGGCACTTCGGGCTCGCCGTTTTCATCTTTGATCAGGTGCATGCTCATCATCACCATGCGTGCGACCCAGAAGAAAATAATATCGAATCCGGTGACCAGCACATCGGTGGGGTGGAACATTTTCAGGCGTTCGGTCTTCTCGGGCCAGCCCTGCGTGCCGAAGGTCCAGAGTGCTGAGGAGAACCAAGTGTCGAGCACATCTTCATCTTGTTTCAGCGTGATATCGCCGAGGCTGTATTTTTCACGGACATCGGCTTCGCTTCTGCCAACATAGGCTTTGCCGGCTTCGTCATACCAGGCGGGAATTTGGTGGCCCCACCACAGCTGGCGTGAGATGCACCAGTCTTGAATATTGCGCATCCAAGAGAAGTACATATTTTCGTACTGCTGGGGAACAAATTTAATCCGCCCATCTTCCACCGCTTCGATGGCGGGACCGGCGAGCTTTTTGGCGTCGACATACCATTGGTTGGTTAGCAGTGGTTCGATGACCACGCCACCGCGGTCACCATAGGGCACGGTCATATCGTTTTCTTCGATGCTTTCCAGCAGGCCGAGGGCTTCAAAGTCGGCAACAATCTCACGGCGCGCGGCAAAGCGTTCCATGCCGCGATACTTCTCTGGCAGGGTGGCGTCGAGTTCATTGTTGTCGCTGCCGTCGCTGTTAACGCATTCTGCACTCTGGCGAATATCGGCATTGGTGGTGAGGATATTGATCATCGGCAACTTTTGACGCTGACCGACTTCGTAGTCATTAAAGTCATGGGCTGGCGTGATCTTGACACAGCCGGTGCCTTTTTCCATATCGGCGTATTCATCTGCCACGATGGGAATTAAACGGCCCAGCAGGGGTAATTCGACAAACTGGCCAACGAGGTTTTGATAGCGGGAATCTTCTGGGTTAACCGCAACGCCGGTATCACCAAGCATGGTTTCAGGACGCGTGGTGGCGACAATAATATAGTCCTTGCCATCCACAGTTTTGGCACCATTGGCTAGCGGGTAGCGCAGGTGCCACATCTTACCTTTGACTTCGCGGTTCTCAACTTCGAGATCAGAAATTGCGGTGTGTAGTTTGGGGTCCCAATTGACCAGACGCTTGCCGCGATAGATCAGTCCGTCGGCATGCAGGCGAATAAAGGCTTCTTGGACGCCTTTGTAAAAGCCTTCATCCATGGTGAAGCGTTCGCTTTCCCAGTCTACAGAATTGCCCAGGCGGCGCATCTGTTGGGTAATAGTGCCACCGGACTCTTCCTTCCATTCCCAGATTTTTTCAATAAATTTTTCACGGCCCATCTCTTCGCGGCCGGGCTGGTCTTCGGCGGCCAGTTTGCGTTCTACCACCATCTGCGTGGCGATACCGGCGTGGTCGGTACCCACTTGCCAGAGCGTGTTTTTGCCTTTCATGCGGTTGTAGCGAATCAGGGCATCCATAATGCCGTGTTGCAGGGCGTGGCCAATATGCAAGCTGCCGGTGACATTGGGTGGTGGAATAACTATGCTGTAAGAATTGTCTCCGTTGCGACCATCCATATTTGGGGCAAAATAACCACGCTCTTCCCAGGTTTTATACCACTTGGTTTCTATGTCCTGGGGGGCAAATGTTTTTTCCATTATTGAGCTCAGTTATCGAATGTGGAGGTTACTTTTAGGGCTGCGAATGCCAGCAGCAGATTATAGGGGCTGGTAGCTTTTGTCGCTAGCGCTGAGGCGTAACAACTGCTCTGTGAGCGCATTAATTTTGCTAATTAAAACGCTCAATCACCAGGCCGCGAATTTTGTCGCGCAATAGCTGGTCAATTCTGGGGCGCATTTTAGTCATTAGGGAGTTGACCAATGTATTGATTTGTTCATCGGTGATTGGTTGAGCGGAAGAGGTTTTTTCAAACAGATGTTGCTGTGCTTGATGAAATTGCTCGCGCAGCTGCCGCTCACTATCAATTGCATCGTCGACGATGTCACTGAGAAAGGGTATTTCAAGATTGTGGACGTTTTCTTCGGCCAGACTTTTTGGTAACGGTCGCGCGGTTTTGGTCGCGGGTTTATCCGCTGTATCGGAGAGTAGATTGTTTTGCAGGGAATCGAGGTGGTCGAGTAGGTCTTGGAGGTCGGGATAACTGTCTAGATCGTTGTCTAGATCGTCGTCGCTGGCGGTTTCGTTCTGATCATTCATCAGCGCTTAAATTTTTCCGTAAGATCGTGAAAGCTGAGCGGATAGCCGCGTTCTTTGTAAAACTTGAAGTTCTCGCGCTTGGCCTGCTCGTAGTCAGGCTGCGCATAGATAATTTCCATGACGCGCTCAAAGCGACTAAACCAGGTGGGTATCTGCGACCGCAGATTAATCAGAATGCCGTGATGCTCGCCCGGGTCACTGTCTACCGTAATAGCAATTGGGTGATGCTGATTGCCAATGCCGTGGGGTACAAAGGCGCTGGCCTGAAAGTCCCAGAGCAATTTATCCAGCTGCTGCGCGGAGTCATTGTCGGCAACCAAACACAAAACCTGCTGATTCGCCGCCATGGCTTTTTGCGTCAACTGACATACCAGTGCCAGGGCAACCTGAAGGTTGCCCGACAACTTATAAAACGAAACACTGGTCATGTTGCTGTTATCCCGCCTTGCTGCGCAGGTAGTCCATCAAGATTGGCACAGGTCGTCCAGTGGCACCTTTGGCTGCGCCAGACACCCATGCGGTGCCAGCCACATCAAGGTGTGCCCACTTATAGGTTTTGGTGAAACGGGCGAGGAAGCAGGCTGCGGTAATGGTGCCGGCTTGCGGACCACCGATATTGGCGATGTCGGCAAAGTTGCTTTTTAGTAGCTCGTCGTACTCTTCCCACAGAGGCATTCGCCAAGCGCGGTCGCCACTGCGTGTGCCACTGCTCAGCAACTGCTCGGCGAGCTCATCATCATTGGAGAGCATGCCAGCGGTAACCTTGCCCAGTGCGCCGATTACAGCGCCGGTCAGAGTAGCGATATCAATCACCGTGTCCGGCTTAAAGCGTCCGGCGTAGGTGAGGGCATCACAGAGAATTAGACGACCCTCGGCGTCGGTATTTAAAATTTCGATAGTTTGACCAGACATGCTGGTCACCACATCGCCGGGCTTGGTGGCATTGCCGTTAGGCATATTTTCCACCGCGGGAATAATGCCCACCACATTGATTGGCAGCTGGGTTTCAATTAGCGCATTCATCACGCCGATCACTGAGGCGCCGCCACACATATCGTATTTCATTTCGTCCATACCGCTGCCGGGCTTGAGGCTGATGCCGCCGGTATCAAATGTTACTGCCTTGCCCACTAGCACAACGGGTTTGGCACTGGCTTTAGCACCCTGATATTTCATCACGATTAAATGGCCAGGCTCATCTGAACCGGCGCTGACTGAGAGTAGCGAACCCATATTGAGTTTTCTCATCTGCGCTTCGCTCAAGACCGTGGTGCTGACCTTGGCGCGATTTTTCGCCGGCCCTTTAGCCAGTGCTTTCGCTTCAGCGGCAATAAAGCTGGGGGTGCAGATATTGGCTGGCAGATTGCCCAGCTGGCGCGCGGCATTCATGCCATTGCCAACGGCGGCGCCATAGCTGAGGCCTTTTTTCGCAGCAGTCATTTCGGTCTTGCTGGCTGCCCAGTAAGTCACCGCAGTTAATTTTTTCGGCTTGGATTTTTTAATGCTTTTTGGTACATGCGCATATTGGTAGCTGGCTGTTTGAATGCTGCGAGCCACTATGCCTGCCTGCCACTCGGCATCGTCCGAGAGGCCCTCGCCAACCCAAACCGCTTTGACACTGGGTGTCTTTAACAGCGCAGTGGCACCAGCATCAATCACTTTTATCTGCTGTTGTGTGGTGGTTGCCCCCTCAGTGCCGAGCAGAATGATACGCTTGCCGCTGGCGCCAGGTATGTGCATAACTAACGTCTCTGAGCTCTTGCCAGTAAAGTCACCCGCTTTAATCAAGGAGGAAATGGCACCGTCCAGAGATTTATCCAATGCCTCAGCACTGTCTTTTAGTTGTGGGCCAGTCGGTAGAATGAGAGAATCCGCTTTAATGTTTAACAGCTGTGCTGAAGATGCAGTAAAATTCATAGTTGATCCATTGTATTGATGTATTTTTTTGAATGTAAACAGTTGGCGAACGATAGCATTTTGCGCCAGCGCACCCAAGGGTTATAACTGCATCTTGTGATTATTTTTCGTTACCTCTGCCGTGAAATTTTATCCGCCACCCTGGCGGTCTGCGTGATCCTGCTGTTGGTGTTGATGAGTGGCCGCTTTGTTAAATATCTGGCCAAAGCAGTGGCTGGGGATATGGACTCAAACGCTATCTTCGCCATGATTGGTTACCGCATTCCCGGGTTTCTTGAACTGACTTTGCCGTTGGCATTCTTTCTCGCCGTGTTGCTCTCTTTTGGCAGACTCTATGTGCAAAATGAGATGAGTGTGCTGAAAGCCTGTGGTGTCTCGGAAAGGCGCCTGATGGGTTATACCTTGATCATGGCATCGGCCTTTGCCGTGCTCACCGGCTGGTTGAGCCTTTCGGTTTCTCCGACGGGCATGGCCAAAGCCGAAGCGCTCTATGAAGCCGAAAAGTCGCGCAGTGAGCTGGATAAGTTGATGCCGAAGAAGTTCTACTCGCTATCTGGCGGTAAAGGTGTCACCTATGCTGAAGCCGTCACAGACGATCGTGAGTTGGATGATATCTTTTTAGCCATGACAACGGGCAGTGCGGAAAACGCGGATCGTCGTTTGATTTTGGTACTTGCCGACAAAGGGCGCCAGCAGCAGGCTGAGGGCAGTAATGAGCGCTATCTGGTGATGGACAGCGGTTATCGAATTGAGGGCGTGCCAGGGCAAAACGACTACCAAATTACCTATTTTGAAGAATACGGCTCGCGTCTGGAGGCGACTCAGCCAGATTTGAGGAAAGCCAAGACTGATGCCGTGCCCACGGCGCTACTACTGGGTTCAAATGACCCCGAGTTGCAGGCGACTCTGCAGTGGCGCTTATCGATTCCGCTGATGGTTATTGTGGTGACCCTATTGGCTGTGCCTCTCAGTCGCACCAATAATCGTCAGGGCCGCTATGGGAAATTGTTACCCGCGATCGTTCTCTATTTCACCTATCTGGTCGCTCTAAATGCGATGCGCGGGGCGATTGAATCTGGTGCTATTGCGATCTCGGTAACGCTGTTGCCAGTGCACATGGTCTATCTCGGTATTGCGGTTTTATTACTTAAATCCGGTGGTCCGAAAAAACCGCAGTCGGCTCAACGGATAACTAATGGCGGTGTGGCCGCATGATGAGTCGTCTCTCCTGGCATGTGGGCACAACGGTGTTTGCCGCAATCGCAGTTGCTTTGATAGTGTTGGTCGGGTTGGATGCTGTCGGCGCGATTATCGATCAGTCTGGGGATGTCGCGCGCAACTACCTATTTACCGATGTACTGATTTACGTCTGCACATTATTACCCTCGAGAATTTATGAATATATTCCTTTCGCGTCGCTTATTGGCTGCCTGATTGGTCTCGGCCTGTTAGCGGGTAATAGCGAGGTCATCGTGATGCGCGCGGCTGGCGTTTCGCCCCTACGCATTGTTGGTTTTGTACTTAAACCGGTACTGGTGTTTATTGTTTTAGCGATGACCATTGGTGAATATTTTTCACCTTATCTCGATCAGCTGGCCGAGGGGCGGCGGGAGTATTTGCGCAAGGGTGAAAGCGCTCAAGATTCTGCGTCTGGGTTGTGGAATCGTGAGGGCAATCAGTTTATGCATTTTAATGTGGTCTTCCCCGGCGGTGTTTTATATGGGGTGACACGTTACCAGTTTAATGATGACAGGCAGATCGAAGAGGCGAGCTTTGCGTCGCGGGCGACCTTCAACGCCAGCGAGCGCTATTGGATCGAAGAGAATGTCTCGGTCACGCGTTTCTTAGAAAACCGTACTGAAAAAGACAAGCTGCTTACTCGGCGCTGGGAGTCTGAGTTGACGCCGGATGTTCTAACGCTGAATATTTTGCCCGCGGAATCACTGTCGATTGAAAGTCTGTACAACTACATTCGTTTTCTCGATCTACAAAATATAGAGACTGCCAGTTACGAGGTCGCCTTTTGGCGCAAGGTTCTGCAACCATTGGTTATTATCGGGCTGGTATTGCTTGGCATTTCATTTGTGTTTGGCCCGCTGCGCGACTCGACCATGGGGTTCAGGATTTTTATCGGTGTGGTGGTGGGTATTAGCTTCCGAATCTTTCAGGATATGTTGGGTCCGCTGAGCGTGGTATTTCAGTTTCCTCCGCTGCTGGCGGTGTTGGCGCCGATTCTTTTCTGTGTCTTAGTGGGGTTGTATTTGCTTAGGCGTAGCGGTTAGCGGAGATCCTTCGGCTCCGCCCAGAATGACAGTTTAAAAAGCTCAGCCTGACAGATTCAAGAAACCTCAGGGCGGCGTTTCACGTGAGTACTCGCTGAACCGCCTGATTCCAGCCGGCCACTTTTTTATCACGCAGTGCAATCGGCATGCTGGGTGAAAAGTTTTTATCCAACCGCCAATTGTCGGCAAAGCCCTGTTGATCTGGCCATACACCCGCTCTCGAGCCTGCCAGCCAAGCCGCGCCAAGTGCCGTTGTCTCGGCAATCACCGGACGATCAACCGGTGCCTGTAAAATATCTGCCAGTCGCTGCATGGTCCACTCGCTGGCGACCATACCGCCATCAACGCGCAATACCGTCTCTACACTTTGATCCCAATCCGCGTGCATGGCGTTGAGCAAATCGAGAGTTTGGTAGCACACCGACTCCAGTGCCGCGCGGGAGATTTCCGCCGCGCCGGTGCTGCGGGTCAAACCAAATAGTGCGCCGCGGGCATCGGCATCCCACCAGGGGGCACCGAGTCCGGTGAAGGCGGGAATCATATAGACTTCTTGATTGTCATCGGCCTGGTGCGCAAGACCACCTGACTCTGCGGCGCTGTCGATAATGCCGAGACCATCGCGCAGCCATTGCACGGCGGCACCGGCAATAAAGATTGATCCCTCAAGGGCGTAGGTGACTTTGCCGTCGAGTTGATAGGCGATAGTGGTAAGTAATTTGTTCTTCGATGTAACTGCGATTGAGCCGGTATTTAACAGTGCAAAACATCCAGTGCCATAGGTGGATTTCATCATCCCAGTTTTAAAACAGGCTTGCCCTAGAGTAGCGGCTTGCTGGTCGCCGGCAATGCCGAGAATGGGAATGTCGCTGCCTAGTAAGCTGGTTGAGCCGAAGTCGGCGGCGCAATCTTTAACCGCTGGCAGTAGCGAGCGGGGAATATTGAAGAGCGCTAATAACTCGTCGTCCCAGTCGCCGTCGTGGATATTGTAGAGATTGGTGCGCGAAGCATTGGTGGCATCAGTGGCGTGGATCTGACCTTCGGTGAGGTTCCACAGTAGCCAGCTATCCATGGTGCCAAAGGCGAGTTCGCCGCGCTCGGCTCTGTCGCGGGCACCGCTCACATTGTCGAGCAGCCAGACGATTTTGGTGGCGGAAAAGTAGGGGTCTAGCAATAGGCCAGTTTTACTACTGACCATTTTTTCCAGCCCCTGCTCTTTAAGACCGTTGCAGTACTCTGCCGTGCGTCGGTCTTGCCAGACAATAGCATTGTAGATCGGCTCACCGGTTTGACGGTCCCACAGCAATGTGGTCTCTCGCTGATTGGTGATGCCGATGGCGGCAATCTGTTGGGCACTGATTCCTGCTTTAACAAGTGCCTGTCTGGCAGTATCAATAGAGGTTTGCCAGATATCCATGGCATTGTGTTCAACCCAACCGGAGTCGGGGAAGTGCTGTGCAAACTCTTGCTGTGATTGGGCGACGATGGCGTAAGTCTGATCAAACAGTATGGCTCTGGAGGAGGTGGTTCCCTGGTCCAGTGCCAGGATCAATTTTTTCACAGTATCCATAATGACGCCTTTTATTATTTTGTTTTTGGCAACACCACGACTTCAGTGGCGCTGTAAATATCATGCAGGCAGGCTTTGGCTGGCGGCACAAGGCACCACAGATAACCAATACCGGCGGCGCCAAGAGATAGAGTGGCGAGCACGCTGCGTTTGACGCATTGCTCGGGCGTGGCCAGTGAGCCATCCGCTTGCTGCAATTTGAGCCGCCAGGATTTCATGCCCAAGGTCTGGCCCTGTTTGCGCCAGCTAATGTAGTAATAGCCCATTAGCGTCGCCAACCAACCGGCAATGATTAAGCATTGGAGGAGGAGGCCAGGCTGAATCTCCTCAAGTTGTTGGGTGCCGTTAAAAATAACTTTAATCACCGTTAGCAACAATCCATAGGCAAGCGTAATGGCAAATAGCAAAAAGGCGTCGTAGACAAATGCTGCGATACGGCGCAGTAAACTTGCAGTGGGGTGGGGGTTGGGCGAGGGTAGGGACATATATTATTGGTCAGCGCAGTGAATCATCTTCGAATTCTGCCGAAAGCCAGTACAATGCGCAATCAATAGAATATTTATCGGGAGATTGCAGTGGATTGGATCTACGGCATACATGCTGTTCAAACCATGCTTAAGTCAGCACCGCAGCGCGTACGCGAGCTGCATGTGCAGCGCGGTCGTCAGGATGATCGACTACAAAAAATTCATAAGTTGGCCGAGCAGCATGGCGTGACGCTGCAGTGGGCGACGGTGAAGAATCTTGACGATAAAGTCGATGGTCGCCATCAGGGTGTTATCGCACTGTGCGAATCCGGCCAAACTTACGATGAAACTTATCTGCTAGAGGTGGCCGAACAACAGGGCAGTAAGGCGCTATTCTTAGTCCTTGATGGTGTCACTGATCCACACAACCTCGGTGCCTGTTTGCGCTCAGCTGATGGCGCGGGGGTGCAAGCTGTCATTGTGCCCAAAGATAATTCAGTGGGCTTGACCCCGGTAGTGCAAAAGGTCGCCTGTGGTGCCGCAGAGTCGGTACCGCTGGTAATGGTGACTAATCTCACTCGAACGCTGGAAAAACTGCAGCAGCAGGGCGCCTGGGTGGTTGGCGCTGCTGGCGAAGCAGAGCAATTCATCTATGATATCGACCTCACTGGCCCGTTGGTGCTGGTGATGGGCGCTGAGGGTAAAGGTATTCGCCAGCTGACTCGGAAGCAGTGCGACTATCTGGCGAAATTACCGATGGCGGGCGAGGTGAGTAGTCTAAATGTCTCTGTGGCGACAGGCATCTGCCTGTTTGAGATTGTCCGTCAGCGGCGCGGTTGAGTTTGCTCTGCCATCAGATAATCCCGCTAGCGGTATTTTCGTCTATGCTATTCTTTAGGCATGCGTTTGCGTCAAATAGCTTTAAATAATAATGCAAACTCTGCTGGGAGAAACGCGATAGCGACAACTTGGTAAGGGATATGGCAGAGTCAACACTTTATTCAATACCTAATATGTTAAGCCTCACAAGGCTGGCATTAGTGCCGGTATTGATTGGTTTGGCTTATTTTGCCCAAGCGCAGGTCTTTCTGGCGGTGCTCGCTATCTCTCTGTTGAGTGACGCCTTTGATGGCTATCTTGCACGCAAGTTAAATCAGGCCTCGGAGCTCGGTGCGAAGCTGGATAGCTGGGCTGATGTGCTCACCTATAGCGGTATGATTCTCGGCCTTTACTGGATCTGGCCTGAGGTGTTTGCTAAACAGGCTTGGTTTTTACTTGCTGCTGCGCTGTCTTTTCTGCTCCCGGTGGCTTATGCCATGGGCAAGTTTGGCGAATATCCAAGTTACCATACTCTCGGGGCGAAGACCGCCGCGGTGCTGATGGCACCAGCTTATTACCTGCTTACCTTGATGAGCGCCGATCTGTTCTTTAATGCAGTCATTGTCTTTCATATCATCGTTGCGCTCGAGGAGATAGCGATCACCTCAATTCTGACGCAACCACGCAGCAATGTGCGTTCAATTTTCACCCTTATCAACACCTCGAAAGTGATTGAAAAAAGCCGCTAAAAAGCCGCGAAAATGTCGGTTGCAACGGGCAGGTCAAGTCACTACAATAGCGCGCCTTACAGCGTCTGGGCATAGCTCAGGCACTCCTTGTCTCACTGCAGTGACCGATAGGCGCTAGCAGGAGACTGTTTAACCCACGAGGAGATACAATGCGTCACTACGAAATCGTATTCCTGGTTCACCCGGACCAGAGCGAGCAAGTTTCCGGTATGATCGAGCGTTACTCTGCTTCTATTGAAGCAGGCGAAGGCAAGGTCCATCGTCTAGAAGACTGGGGTCGCCGCCAGCTGGCTTACCCAATCAACAAAATTCACAAAGCTCACTACATTCTGATGAACGTCGAATGTGGTCAGGAAGTCCTTGACGAGCTTAACTCTACTTTCCGTTACAACGATGCTGTTTTGCGCAGCATGGTTATTCGTCGCGACGAGGCTATCACAGTTGAATCGCCGATTATGAAAGCTGAGAATGCTGATAAAGCAGACAAAGAAGCCCGCGAGCGTCGCAATGCTGCGAAAGCCAAAGCAGACGAAGCTAAAGCGGCTGAAGATGCTGCCAAAGCCGCTGATGAAGCTGCCAAGGCCGCTGCAGAACCTGCAGTTGAAGCCGAGGAAGTTGTTGAAGCAGCGAAGAGCGAGGGAGAAGAATAATGGCTAAGTTCGTACGTCGTAGAAAGTTTTGTCGTTTCAGTGCCGAAGGCGCACCGGAAATTGATTACAAAGATTTAGATACGTTGAAGGGCTATGTTTCTGAGAGCGGCAAGATTGTACCGAGCCGTATCACCGGAACTAAAGCGCGTTATCAGCGTGAATTGGCAGAAGCGATTAAACGCGCTCGTTACATTGCGTTGCTGCCGTACACCGATAGCCACAAGTAATAGAGGTTAAATCCTTTGCGAGCCCTGGCAGAGTTAATTATGCGTGGGCGTGTTCAGGCATGTGCTGCGGCAGTCTTTGGCAGCTTATTGCCATTGATAAGCCCAGCTACCATTGGTCTGGTCACTCTTCGCAAAGATAGCTCGGAAGGATTGATTGTCGCACTTTGGGCGCTACTGCCCTGGTTGGCACTTTATCTGACCAGCAGTATGAGCCCACTGTTGACTCTGGCTCCCTCTGCGGCACTGGTTGTTATAGTTGTCGCAGCGAATATCTTACGCACGACCGTGTCGTGGCAGTGGACATTGATTGGAGTAGGTATCTGCAGTGCTGTAGCAGTTTCGATTGTCGGATTTGTTGCTAGCGCGGATATCGATCAGGTGGTTGCAGAGGTTGCTGAGCTTGTTGCGCAAATCAGCGCGCAGGCTGGTGTGTCGGAGGAGCTAAGTCTGGTTCCCGACAGAACATTTGTGCTCGGTTTATTGGCATGGATGATCGCTCTGACTGTGGTCTGTGGCTTGTTTGTTGCAAGATGGTGGCAAGCGCTGTTGTTTAATCCCGGTGGATTTCGCGAAGAATTCCACGGTTTTCGATTAGATCAGCGTGTTGCGCTTATCTTGTTTGCGATTGTTGTTGCTGGTGTGGCGTTGCCCCGTGAATACACGCCTTGGATGGAGTTGTTGTCACTGCCGCTGTTGATTGCTGGCGTGGCATTGGTTCACTCAAGTGTGGCGTTGATGAACTGGGGTGGGCATTGGCTTGGATTAATGTACTTTGGACTGTTTTTTATCGGTCCAACAGGTACTGTGCTGGTTGGCCTCGGATTGGTTGATAGCATATTGAATTTACGCTCTCGTCTTGCGGCGTTCAAAAACCGCAAACCTTGAGCCAAGTATGAAAAGAGGATATTAAGATGGAAGTCATTCTGTTAGAAAAGATCGGTAAGTTGGGCGGTATTGGTGACAAGGCTAATGTAAAGGCTGGCTTCGGTCGCAACTACCTGATCCCGCAGGGTAAAGCTGTGTTTGCAACAGAGTCAAATATTGCTGAATTTGAACTGCGTCGCGCAGATCTCGAAGCCAATGCTGCGGCCAAGTTGGCTGAAGCTGAAGCGCGCGCTGCGGCGCTGGTTGCAATCGGTACGCTGACTATCTCAGCGGTTGCTGGCGACGAGGGCAAGCTGTTCGGTTCGGTTGGTATTCGCGAGTTGGAAGATGCAATCGCGGCTGCAGGTGGCGATATCAATAAAAGCGAAATCAATATGCCTGACGGCCCGATCCGTTTTGTCGGCGAGTACAGTGTTGAGTGCCAGCTGCACGTGGATGTGACGCAAAACTTCACTGTGGTTGTTGAAGCTGAATAAATCCCCGCTCAATCCGGGTAAATTTATTGCAAAACGGCACTGCTTCTGAATAAGATGCAGTGCCGTTTTCGTATCACCCCTAAACAGGTTATCAGTTAAAAATATGAACGAAGCATTATTTGCAGAGCCTACAGCCAGTCAGCCGCTGCCGCATTCCATCGAGGCGGAACAGGCTGTACTCGGCGGCTTGATGCTAAAAAATGATGCCTTTGATGCTACCGCGACGGTATTGTCTGACAGCGATTTCTACAGTCAAGATCATCAGCTTATTTTTAACGCCATGTCCAAGCTGGCCGAAGCTGGCCAGCCGTTTGATGCCATCACCCTCAGTGAGTCACTGCAAAACAGTAATGAATTGGCCAGTATTGGTGGCGCTGAGTACCTGGTTGAGCTCGCTCATAGCACCCCAAGCTCGGCCAATATTCAGGCCTATACACAGATTGTTCTCGAACGCTCAATTGTCCGCCAGTTAATTGGTGCGGCCAGTGAGATGGTGCGTAAAGGCTACAATCCGCTCGGCTGGGACAGTTCGAAGCTACTCGCGGAAGCTGAGAGTCGGTTGCAGGAGATTATTGAAAATCGGCCGAAAAAAGGCGGCTTTAAAGAAGTTAATGCGCTGCTAAAAGAGGCAGTTGAACGCCTTGATGAGCTGTTTAGAAACGATGCCGATATCACCGGTATGGGCACTGGCTTTAAAGATCTCGACGAGATGACTTCTGGTTGGCAAAAGTCTGATCTGGTGATTGTCGCGGGTCGACCGTCGATGGGTAAGACCGCATTTGCCATGAATATGGTTGAGTATGCGACCTTGAATCAAAATCGTCCGGTGCTGGTGTTCTCACTGGAGATGCCCGCCAATCAGTTGATTATTCGATTGCTGTCGTCGATCGGCAAGATCGATCAGACGCGTATGCGCTCCGGTAATCTTACTGAAGATGATTGGCCGCGCCTGAGTAGCGCTGCGCAGCGTCTGAAAGATCGCCCGTTGTTTATTGATGACACCTCAGGCATTACGCCGCTTGAAATGCGCAACCAAATCAAGCAGTTTACTCGTGAGCGGGTTGAGCAGTTGCGTCAGGCGTGGCATCAGGAGCACGGTGCCGACACGCCTGCAGATACTGAAAAGCTCTACGAGCAGGCTCAGCCCGGCTTGATTATGGTCGATTACCTGCAGCTGATGAGTGGTAACAATCCCTCGGAAGGGCGTGTGCAGGAGATCTCGCAGATCTCACGTGAACTGAAAAATCTCGCACGCGAATACGAGTGCCCAATGATTGCACTCTCGCAGTTGAGTCGTAATCTTGAACAGCGGCCCAACAAGCGGCCAATTAACTCAGACCTCCGTGAATCCGGTGCCATTGAGCAGGACGCCGATGTGATCGTATTTCTCTATCGCGATGAGGTTTACAACGAAGACAGTCCCGACAAGGGCAGTGCCGAAATCATCATTGGCAAGCAACGTAATGGCCCGATCGGCACCTGTCGATTGGCGTTCCTCGGCAAGTACACGCGATTTGAAAATCTGGCTGGCGACTACTTCGCCGACAACTGAGTTTCCAAAAGGGTATCGATCATGAGAGTTTTCCACACCGTCAGTGGTCTTCGAGATGTATTGACTATTCACCGCCGTGAAGGGTTGCGTATTGGCTTTGTTCCGACCATGGGCAATCTGCACCAGGGCCATCTGGCACTAATTGAACAGGCGCGTGGCAGCTGCGACATTGTAGTTTGCTCAATCTTTGTCAATGCACTGCAGTTTGGCCTCAATGAGGATTGGGATAAATATCCGCGCACCTATCAGAGTGATTGCGATCAGCTGGCAGCTGCGGGCTGCGATTACCTTTTTCATCCGGATGATTCAGAGATGTACCCCAACGGACTGGATACCCAGAGTCGCGTTATCTGCCCAACCATGACCGATGTATTGTGTGGCGCCAGCCGTCCAGGTCACTTTGAAGGTGTGACGACCGTGGTGACTAAATTATTTAATATTGTGCAGCCTGATGAGGCCATCTTCGGTATCAAGGATTACCAGCAGTTGGCCGTGATTAGACGTATGGCGGAAGATCTCTGTATGCCGGTGCAGATTACGGCAGCACCGATTCATCGCGAAGCAGACGGTCTTGCTATGAGTTCTCGCAACAGCTATATCACTGAGCAGGAGCGTCCCAAGGTGGTGGTGCTGAAAGAGAGTCTGGAGTGGATCGCACAACAGGTTCAAGGCGGCGCACGCAATTTTCGCGAGCTGGAAGCTGTGGCTATAGAGCGCATCGCTAGCGCTGGCTTTAAGACCGATTATATTACCGTGAGCAATAGCAAAACGTTGTATCCGGCGGCAGAGGATGATCTGGAAATTACCGTGTTGGGTGCTATGTTTACTGATGCGGCAAGATTGATTGATAACCTCAGCATTCGCCTCGACTGAGACTGACGGGTAAAATTATTTAGGAGCGTACGGATGTTGTCTACTTACCTGAAAGCCAAATTGCATATGGGGTCTGTTACTCAGGCAGAACTTTGGTACGACGGTTCATGTGCCATCGATGCAGACTTATTAACGCTCTCTGGTATGCAGGAATTCGAGCAAATTGATATTTACAATGTCACTAATGGTGAGCGTTTCACTACCTATGTGATTGTTGCCGAGGCCGGTTCCGGGATTATTTCCATGAACGGCGGCGCAGCGCGCAAGTGCCAGGTTGGCGATCGCATTATCATTGCCAGCTACGGTCAGTTCTCTGAGCAGGAGGCCGCTGAGCACAAGCCCAAATTGGTTTATCTCAATCAGGATAATAGCGTTGAGCGCAGTGCCAACACGATTCCAGTGCAATTGGCGGG
>Ga0115569_10001172_pt1 | contig 20330 bp, 20 predicted proteins | sample COGITO_mtgs_1205_2_FD_87295 | JGI IMG/M metagenome (GOLD analysis project Ga0115569, IMG submission 87295) | Pelagic marine microbial communities from North Sea - COGITO_mtgs_120503 | ecosystem: Environmental > Aquatic > Marine > Epipelagic | place: Germany:Helgoland, sampling site Kabeltonne... | reverse complement strand
TTGTCCACCGGCAGCGCCTGCTGCTGACACTTCTCACACCACGCGGCACAAGAGTGTACCGCCTCCGCTGGATCGTTTACTTACTCAACAGGAGGGTGGACACTCTTGTCCACCGGCAGCGCCTGCTGCTGACACTTCTCACACCACGCGGCACAAGAGTGTACCGCTTCCGCGGGATCGCCTACTTACTCAACAGGAGGGTGGACACTCCTGTCCACCGGCAGCGCCCACTGCTGACACATCTCGCACCACGCGGCACAAGAGTGTACCGCTTCCGCGGGATCGCTTACTTACTCAACAGGAGGGTGGACACTCTTGTCCACCGGCAGCGCCCACTACTGACCTCTCACACCACGCGGCACAAGAGTGTACCGCCTCCGCTGGATTGATCAATCGCACACCACTCCACGCACCCGACTTAGTCTGCGCTTTGGGTTGATTTGCGCGTGCGTACACCCGGCTTTGCCAAAATTTCTAAGTACACGGCACCCCATTTATCGCTGAGTGCATGATCAATGGCGGCATTCAGTTCAGCCACATGCAGTTCGGTAGCTGCTTCCGATGAAGGACCCACCCGACAGGCAAAATCCCAAAAATCGACACCTTCAGGTAGCTTCTTTTTACGTTCCCGCTTCAGATATTTCCGTATCTCGGATTTTATAGATTCCACCACACGTTCGGGCGCATTTTTTGGTACTTCCAATGGAAAGATTTTTTTCATGATGGCTGTTTAGCGTGTCCTGCGCAGCTTGTCGCCTCTTATTAGGGAAAAACTCTGCGTGGTAGCTATCGCACGATAGCTGAAAAGTGAACTGTTAAACTGTCGATCGAATGAATCGATCGCAATATACGAAATGAAGAGCTTGCCTCAAGCTTTAGGAAACCGACTTTCCGAGATAGGCGAGCAGCCACATTTCTTTCCAGAGACGATAGCGACCGTCATAGGAGATTTTGCCAGCTTCTTCCTGATGCTGGCGCGGGGTCAAAAAGCCAGTGTCCAGATTGAGACGTTCGAGCACTCGTTGTTGATCGTTCAAATCGTGCAGCGGGTCGTCTTCGAACGCGACTGGTTGCAGGGTGCTTTGGATCAACCGTTGGCGATGTAGCTTGAGCAGTCGTTTGAGTGAACCGATCAATGGCTTGCGCACAAGATTCCACCCTTCCGGATAATAGCCACCAAAGGGGAGAAACAGATTATCGGTGATCACGCGGCGGTCGTCCTTACCATTGGTGCTAAGTGTGTAGCATGCAGTCGCGCCCCCTTTACGTTTTGGAATAAAAAGTACTTGGACGCGGGTGAGTTGATCAGCACTCTCGTAGATCGAAACACGTAAAAAGGTGTCTTCAAACAACTCTGCTTTCAGCGCACTGAGACGTGAAAACTTCTCGTTGCGTAACCATTCGCGTACTTCAATCAAGTGCTTGTCTGCAGGCCATTCGTCACCATCCCCGTTTGTCTTAAAGCTTGGAAACAATGGGATTTCACTTCGACTGAGCGCTTTGATCGCAATCCAATAATACCCGGTTTCCAATAGAAACCATACTGCCAGTCCGGTCACGAAATGCACCCAGTCCGGTCGGAAAGACAATCCAAACGCCTTGAGAAAGAATGCAAACAGTGCAGCAATCAGCACCCAGCGTACCCAACGGCCGACTAAAATGAGAAACGGTATGCCTTTGCGCAGCCCTAAGCTGGGTAAAATGATGGATAGCAACGCAATTCCAAATAGGATCCATTCGTTCATCGATGTAGTTGTATCGATCATGTTATTTAAATGATTGGTCGGGCGTTAATGAGGCACATTTAGCAATGGGATACAGAGATCCGTCTAATTGTTCCATTTGTCTGTTTCTACGATTTGAAAAAAAAGAGCGAGCGAGCCAAGGACTCACTCGCTCGAAAGCGTACTAGTGTACTGTAGCTAGGCGCGGCGCGCAGCTACTAGTTTAAGCGCAGGGGCATGACCACGCAGATGAAGTTGTCCAGCGTCTTGAACAGTCCCGGGCTAAGTTCGTCTTTGAACTCAAAGAAGACTTCGTCCTTGGTCAGCGCTTTGAGTGGCTCCATTAGAAATTGTGGATTGAATGCCACCTGCACTTCAGGACCATCGTAGGCAATCGCCATCGATTCGTGGGATTCGCCGTATTCAGCACTGGAACCAGAAATTTCGAGGAGATTCTTGCTAACCTTGAGCTTCACCGAATTGCTCTTGTCGCTAGTGACCAGCGCGGCACGGTGGACACATTCAAGCATCAACTCGCGTTCGATCTTCACGCGGTGCTCAGTTTCCTTGGGGATGACCTGACGGTAATTCGGATAGTTGCCCTCTACGATCTTGGATACCAAATAAAGGTGGTCCACTAAACCAGTATCGCCGGCATCGTTGATTCCTATCTCAAACGCGGCCTGTCGGTCATTGAACGCGATTTTCACGTTCTCGCCTTTGCCCATCAAGCGTTCGAGTTCAGCGACGGTCTTGGCGGGAAGAATAAGACTACCGGCATTGTCTTCAGTGATCTCGGTATCCAAAGCGGTTAACGCGAGGCGACGGCCATCGGTCGCGACTAGAGTCAGCTTTTGGTCTGCAAAATTGAAATATACACCATTGAGAATGTAGCGGTTTTCATCGTTCGATTGGCCGTACGAGACACTTTTCAGCATACTGACGATTTGTGTCTGCGACAGTTCGAAGACGTGGCGATTTTCAAACGTGGGCAGTGGCGGAAATTCCTCAGTGCCGATGCCCATAATTTTGAACAGTGAGCCGCCGGATGTAATCTTGGCTTGGTTGTTGTCACCGGTTTCGATGAAGATGTCGCTTTGCGGCAACTCACGAATGATGGTGGCCAACTTGCGAACCGGAAGCGTAATCCCACCGGTCTCCGCAACGTCTGCTTTGATTCGGCAACGAATACCAAGATCGAGGTTGGTCGTGGTCAGGGAGATGTGTCCATCCGCTGCTTCAATCAGCACATTGCTGAGAATGGGCATGGTAGCACGAGCCCCAACAACGTTGAGAACTTGTTGGAGGCCGTTGCTAAAGTGATCCTGGTTGATCCTGAACTTCATGGTGAGAATTTGTCGGTGTTTTTGGAGTTACTGGCAATGCTTATATATTAGTACCTATTTTAATATATAAATCTCTTCTTCTTAATAAGCGTGTGGACGGGTTATAATAACTCTATAAGTAATTATTTTTTAATCGTTTATGATAGATTTAGAGTGTGAACGGCTAAGTGAAATAGCTGTAACTGAGGTGAATGATTCGAGAAACTTTTTCTCAGTTCACACTGAATTAACAGTTGTTCACGAGTTATTCACCGTCTTTCGAATTAGCGTGCTTAAGGAGCTTTTTAGCTTGGTAGAGGCGGTAGAAATGCCGAATCGGTCCGTATGCGATATAACCGAAGAAAAGAATCGCAAAGGAGAGCTCCTTAAAGGTGAAGGCGATACCGAGTCCAAAGATCAGAAAAATGAACGTGCGGAAGCGTGTGCTGGTATGCCAGTCGATGTCTTTGAAACTTGGATAGGGGATGTTACTGATCATCAAAAACGCAATCGCGAGCATCAGAGGTGGCATCAGAAGCGCGAGCCCTTGGATCTCAAAGCTGTTGAAAACAAGTACCAACGAGGCGATCATTCCAGCGGCGGCAGGCACCGGCAGTCCGAGGAAGTCTTTAGTGCTACGGAGGCGTTCCCCAGGCGGCAGCATGGGATGCGTCAGGACGTTGAAGCGAGCGAGTCGAACGCCCGCACAGAGTAAGTACACGAAGGCGATCAGCCAGCCAATCTGTAGGAAGAAAGGATACTCCTCGGTCGGCGAGAGGATCAGAAAGATCATCATCATCGCTGGAGCGACACCGAAGGAAATAATATCAGCGATCGAATCGAATTCTTTGCCGAACAAAGATTCGCGTCCGCCTAGACGCGCGACCCGTCCGTCTAGGGCATCACAGATCACGCCAAACAGGATAAACCAAACGGCATGAGTGAAATGACCCGAGACGACTTGAGGATCGGTCGCGTTATTCGCTTGAATACAGCGCAGGATCGCTAGGAAGCCAAAGAAGAGGTTTCCTGCTGTGAGACTATTAGGAAGCAAGTAAATGCGACTCGCTTCTTCGGAGTCAGCATACTGTGCGCGCGGCTTTTCGGGGGATTCTGTCATTTAGTAGCGACGTTTTATTCGACCTCGTCTTCTTTGTGGCGAATCGATTCGAGATATTTCCAAAATGAATCGTGTTGTTCGGCCATAAATTCTTCGGTTACAGGTAGTTTGAAACGAAAGATAAAGTCGGAGAGTGTATTTTTGTGCAGGATGTAATGGGCAAACAGGGCATCACGATCTTGTTCGAAATAAATGCGAAATTCACCCGCACGCACACGATAGTACGTTTTACCATTTCGATGAAAACGCCCTATTTCGTCGCTAGGGTGGTCGAGTTGCTCTTGTTTGACATTACTGACGACCTCGACGAGGTCCATCTGTGAGAGCGTGTCGAGCTGGTTGAGCTCGTGCATGCTTTGTTCGCTGAAATTGACCTGAAACATAATGGCGATGGCTGACGCTGACTGTTTATAGAAAGATGTAGATTAGAAAGCATACGACTGTGTGCAATCGCAGAATACGTTTGATGAGTTGTTACCTGAAGTTGACCCTGTCGCACAGGTCAGGCAATCTGTGTGGCAAATGGGTAAAGTGAAAATCAATTATGAGGGCGCGCTGCGTTGTGTTGTAGAGCATGAGCAGTCGGGCAAAACGTTTTACACCGATGCACCGGTGGACAACTGCGGCAAAGGTGAGAGCTTTTCACCGACCGATTTGTGTGCATCGGCACTAGGTTCCTGCATTGCGACCATCGTTGGAATGGAACTCGAAAAGCTTGCGGTAGACCTGACTGGTATGCGCATCGAAGTGAACAAAGAGATGTCGGCAAATTTACCACGTCGGATCACTCGCTTAGAAACCGAGGTATGGCTGCCGGTCGAGTTGAGCGATGATCAACAGTGGAAAGTAGAAATCGCTGCTAAAAATTGTCCCGTGCACCATAGTCTGAGTGCGGAAATTGAGAAACCGATTATTTTTCATTGGAAATAAGCCGGAAGTTGAACTTCTAAGTATATGGCGACTCTAGAGACTTCTCTGATTTTACTTGTATTTGATGCGCGTAACCGACTGCTGGTTTCGACCAACGCCACCGGGCAGGCCGATGTCACGCATTTCAGCGAGGCTACGAATGCACACGATATTCCATCTGATTGGGTCGAAAGTGTGATCGGAACAGAAGGCAACGCGCACCTGCTGACTGAAGTGCGGATTGCGAACAAGCCGGCAGCCATTTATTGCGCTCAGCAAAGCGATGGTCTGTATGGCGGTACCTACTGGAGCCTAGATCAGATCCAGGACGCTGTGACGAATGGCGCGTTGAGCCTGTCCCCTATGCTCGCTGAAGTGTTACAGGCGATCGAACCACTGCTCGTACGCATTCCTTACTTGGGACTCGGTGAAAACGAATACATTTATCGTTTTCGCACTGCCAAACAGCGCAATCGTGACATTTACATTGATCAACAATCGGAGGCGCTGTATCAAAGCTCGCTGTGCAAGGCGATTAAAGCGGCTCGACGTACCAAAGAAAAGTCTTCCGGTGAGCCCGCAGTGCTTGATTTTGGTGCAGTAAGTTACGTCATACCGAGCCACTTCGGATTTTGCTTAGGGGTACAAAATGCGATTGAGCGCGCCTATGAAACGGTCGCGGCTAATCCGGACAAACGCGTTTTTATGCTCAGTGAGTTGATACACAACCCATTTGTAAATGAGGACTTATTGGAGCGTGGGCTGCGTTATCTGCAGACTGATAAAGGTTTGCCACTGTGTATGGATGGCCAAGTTGCCAGCAGCTCTGAGGATCCGGCAGCGCTGTGGAATCAATTAACTGACGAAGATATAGTCATCATTCCGGCGTTTGGTGCGACCAATGAGGACAAGGTGCGTTTACTGCGCCGTGGTCTCAGCATTCGCGAGAACGATGCCACCTGTATGCTGGTCGAAAAGGTATGGAAGGCTGCACGTCGCTATGCGCAGGAAGGATTTACCGTGCTGATTCACGGCAAGTCAGAGCACGAGGAAACCAAGGCGACGTTTTCCAATAGCTCGAGTTATGGCCCGGCTTTGATGATTCGTAATATCGAGCACGCCAGACTGTTGATCGAGGTGATTCAGGCTGAAGGCGCTGACAAGCAACATCTGTTTGAGACTTCCTTTGCAGGTCTCTATTCGGACGGGTTTGATCCCGCGCGGGATTTAAACAAATTGGCGGTGGTCAATCAAACCACGCTGCTGCGCAACGAAACAGTTCGAATTATTGACTATTTGCGTGCCTACTTAGTCGAGCGCCACGGTGAGGATCAAGTCGCCGAGCACTTATGGTCAAAAGGCAAAGGCGACACTCTGTGTTATGCGACTCAGGTCAATCAGGATGCCTTGCATAAGGCTGTGGAGCAACCGATCGACGCAGCGCTGGTGGTGGGTGGTAAGAATAGTTCGAATACCTTCCAACTCTACCGAGTGTGCTTGGAGCGTTTCGGAGAAAATGCGCATTACATTCAATCCGAGGAAAATATAACCGCATTGGATGAAATCCGGCACTATATTTTTCCTTACAATCAGAGTGGTATTCCCAAAGCGAGCGAAGTGGTGCGGCCGTTTCTGGATGCTGGAGCACCTCAACCGAAGCGGATTCTTCTAACTGGTGGCGCCTCTTGCCCGGACGGTATCATCCAGCAAGTCATTCATAAAATAAACAGCTTTTTTCCCGCCGAATCCATTCGTCCGATCGAATCGATCTTAGACACCTTTGAATCGGAAGGTTGAGCAATCTGCGTTTGTCTTATGCGCACACGCCTTAGACGTCTGGAGACACACTGGCAGTGGCCGCGAGGGCATCGCTTTCTACTCCTTGCAGCACCAGTTCGCCAAACAGTGTACTGGCGGTGACTCGATTAAAACGAACCGGCACGATTTGACCGATCAAGCGCGGGCTGGCTTTGACCAGCACCACACGGTTGCCGGCCGTGCGTCCGAGGAACATATCTTCACCCTTTTTAGCAGGCCCTTCAAAAAGGACTTCCTCGACCTTGCCGATCAACCCTTCATTGCGTGCCAACGAGCTGCGACTCAAGATTTCGAGTAACACTTGATTGCGCTCTTCTTTCGTTTCTTTGCTGATGGGATCACCGAGCGGTTCGGCTGTGGTGCCCGGACGCACACTGTATTTGAACAGATAAGCCATATCGAAGCCGATGGATTCAAATGCCTGACGTGTCAGTTCAAAGTCCTCTTCAGTTTCACCAGGAAAGCCGACGATGATGTCGGTTGAAATATACATTTCCGGGCGCACTTTTCTCAGTTCAGCGATGATCGACTTGAACTTTTCAATCGTGTAAGGACGGCGCATGTCCTTGAGGATACGATTGCTGCCACTTTGCATTGGGAAGTGAATATATTCGACTAGCTTCGGCAGACGTCCGTAACAGTCGATCAGGTCTTGTTTAAAGCCAACTGGGTGCGGACTGGTAAAGCGGATGCGCTCGATCCCTTCGACGGCGTGCACGCGTTCCAACAATTGAACAAACGGACTCTTTTTATCTACAAATGGAAACTCCCGAATGCCGTATTGGTTGACGATTTGTCCAAGTAGCGTGACCTCGCGGGTACCGTTGGCGGCGAGTTCTTTAACTTCATCGATGATTTCATCCATCGGACGGCCACGCTCCGCGCCACGCGTTTTCGGCACGATGCAGTAGGAGCACTTCATATTGCAGCCCTGCATGATGCTGACGAAGGCGGTGACTTGGCGCGTATCGCTGGTGTGGGACTTGATCGTGTTTTGCGAATCTGCTTCTTCAGCCAGATCGACGATCGAAGCCGCGCGCGGGCCCTGCCCCTGCATTGTCGCAATCATATTACTCAGATGATCGGGTACGCGGTGAAATTTCTGTGTGCCGACGATTAAATCGAGATCCGGCAGGCTATCGAGCAGCGAACTGCCACGATTCTGAGCCATACAGCCCATAATTCCGATAATGAAGTTCGGGTCTTTGCGCTTACGTTTACCTAAGTGCCCGGCCTTACCGATCGCTTTTTGCTCCGCCTGGTCGCGCACGCTACAAGTGTTGAGTAGAACGACATCCGCCTCCTTCTCGTTGTCAACGAGCGCATAGCCTTTACCGCGAAGCATCGCAGCGACGGCTTCGGAATCTCGTTCGTTCATTTGGCACCCGTAGGTTTTAATATAGACCCGATTCATGAGGAGTGTGGAGCATGTTGAGCGCGCGCTGATTGTAAACCTAGAACTGGAGTGCAAGTACCGCAGTGATTGGTGGGATTTTTGGAAATCGCCTTGCTTGACACGCCTTGATCCATTTCCAAGCTGCTGTTCTTCTTTTTAAATAACTTAAACACAAAGCAGCACAATGATCACAGTCGGTGAAAACTTCCCTCAATTTAAAGTTAAAGCCTGCAATGGCCTAACCAATGACGACCTCACAGAGTTCACAAACGAAAGCTTTGATGGCAAGTGGCAGGTCTTTTTCTTCTACCCGAAGGACTTCACTTTTGTGTGCCCAACTGAAATCGTTGAGTTCAGCAAAAACGTCGAAGAATTCGAGGACCGCGACACCGTCGTGATCGGTGGTAGCGCTGACAATGAATTCTGCCACCTTGCATGGCGCAACGAACACGAGGATTTGCGTAATCTGAAGCTCCCTTTGATTGCAGCGCCAAAATTGGCTCGCGAGCTCGGCATCCTCGATCAGGAAGAAAATGTCTGCCTGCGCGCGACCTTCATCGTTGATCCACACGGTGTGGTTCAGTATGCCGCAGCGAACAACCTTAGTGTTGGCCGCAATGTGAAGGAAATTATTCGTATCCTCGACGCGATTCAGTCTGACGAGCTTTGCCCGTGCAACTGGAACAAAGGCGACGCAACGATTAAGGTTTAAGCCAATTAGCACCGATGGAACAGATCAACGAATTGCTCGCCCGGTTGCCTCAGGAGGCGAAGGACCTACGTATTAATGCTAAACGTGTGCTCGGGGGGGAATCCCTTGACCCAGAGCAAACCGCGGGCACAGCGCTGGCGGCAGCCTACTATATTCGTCACCCTGAACTGACTGCAGCTCTGTTGGCGGATGCCAAAGCAGCGGGTATTTCGGATGCGACGCTGGAGGATGCGCGTGCAGCGGCTTCGATCATGGGGATGAACACGATTTATTATCGTTTTCGCCACCTGATGAATACCGATGCGTATAACCAGCGCGCCGCGAACCTTCGTATGATGCGAATGAAGCAAGTGGCCACCAGTCCGGCAAACTTTGAACTGTTCTCTATCGGACCTGCCGCTTTGGCTGGCTGTGAAATGTGCCTCAAAGCACACGAAGCTGCGGTCAAACAAGGTGGTTTGAACGAAGAAAACGTGCACGATGCGGTGCGTATCTCGGCGGTCCTCCATGGGGTGGCAGTCGGGCTCGACGCGGTCGTTTAGAATTTCCCAATTCAATTTTTTTGTTAGAGGCGTTGTTTCGGCAGCGCCTCTTTTTTTGGGCTTATCGCCGAGTCGCGGTCGAAAAAAGTGATCACAACGGCTGTCGCCTTCGTGCTATATCAATTACACCGAGTCCCGCAATATCTGGGTTTGTAGCGCGACCGTTTCAGCGGTTGCTCAAGCGCTTATGTATATTGATAAATGACGTACATACTGTTTTTTTTGTGACTGATGTCCTCTGGGTGCTAGTATCGGCGCATGTCTTTTTGTGATCAGTCCGTTTTTGTGTATGGCACGCTCAAGCCAGGGGGCCATTATTGGAACCAGTTTTGCGAGGGGAAAGTCTCTGTGGCGCTGCCGGCAAGGATCAGCGGGCAGTTGTACGACTTGCAGGTGGGCTATCCTGGTGTTTTTTTACGCGGCGAGGGATGGGTGCAGGGCTACGTGTTGAGTTTTTCAAACAGCGTAGACTTTGAGCAGCTCGATGTGCTGGAAGGCTTTGTACAGGGTCGCCCTATTGAACAAAATGAATACCTGCGTGTGCGCTTGGACTGCTTTAGCACGGAGAGCGACGAGCGACTCGGCGAGGTCTGGGCTTACGAAATGACAGAGTCCACTTTTCGACGTTACAAGGCTATGCGGATTGAAGATGGCAACTGGCCCGTGAGTTGAGCCAGCCCTGGGATTTCCGTAAACTAAATATCACAAGGGCTTGAACTTCTTTTGGTTCTCAAATGCGTTGAGCTGTGATGATATTTAGCAAGCCCACCACCCTACTCTTTGTTGGCGATTCCATAACCGATTGCGGCCGTGACCGTGACTCTGGCGGCCGCGACCTCGGAGCGGGCTATGTTGCGCAGGTGCACGCCCTACTCGGGGCGCATCACCCGCAGGCGCGAGTACGTTTTCTGAATACGGGCATCTCCGGCAACCGCGTGACGGATCTCGAGCGACGCTGGGACCAAGATGTGTTGGCGCACCAGCCGGATTGGGTGTCGTTGATGATCGGTATCAACGATGTGTGGCGCCAGTTCGATGATCCCCTGTCTGAACAAGTGTCCCAGCAGGCGTATTCCGAGAAACTAGAGGCCCTGATTCAACGCACTTTGCCAACTGTTGAAGGGATGATCGTGCTGTCGCCCTTCTTTCTCGAAACCAATCAAGCCGATCCTATGCGTGCGATGATGGATCGTTACCGCGCGGCGGCACAGGCGGTGGCTGAACGCAATGGCGTGCGCTTTGTCGATATCCAAGCGGCTTTTGACACATGGTTGTGCCATAATCCGACACAGTTGTTGTGCGGAGATCGCGTGCATCCGAATCCGGTTGGGCACAACATCATCGCCAGCGCATTTCTCAATGCGCTGGGTTTTGAATGGTAGCGTCGACGGCGTGCGCTGCGACTACTCGGCGGTCTCGTCCTTCTTCACTGCCTTCCTGGCCGTCTTTTTAGCCGCCTTCTTGGTCGCAGATTTTTTAACTGCTTTCTTCGCGGCGACTTTCTTAGTGGCTTTTTTGGCCGGTGCCTTTTTTGCAGCGGCTTTCTTAGTCGTCTTTTTGGCTGCCTTCTTCTTTACCGCTTTGGTTGCAGGTGCTGGCTGTGGTGGTTGCACAGTTAGCGGCGCTGGTTTCGATTCTACCTTGGCAGCGGGAACAGCCTGCTTGGGTTCAGCTTTAATCTCCCCTGGTTGGAAGGCATTGGCTTTAACTGGATCCGGTGTGACCTTTGGCTGCTCTTTAGCGGCAGCGATTGGTTGCTCGTAATCCGCGTATCTTTCCTCCGGACGGACGACTGGCTTGCGGCTGCGATTTCGACCGGGCTTTGGTGTTTTCTCCTTATTTGCAGCGCGGTGCGGCTCTGATTTGGACTTTTTCTCAGCTTTGGGTGATTCTTGTCCTTTTTCGGAAACTGGGCTGTGGCCGTCAGGCTGTTCAGCAGGCGTCTTGCTGGGACGTGGTTCGCCCTTGGAAGTGTCAGAGCGCTCGCTGTGGCCGTTTTCGTCTTGTTGATTACGGTTACGACTGCGTCCGCCGCGGCGACGACCACGTCGCGGTTTCGACGAGTCGTTCTGCTCGGAGTTTACCTCGTCCTGTTTGTTCGAGTCAGTCGGTTCAGTTTCGTCCGGCTCTGACTGAGGTTCGCTTCGCTCTGCTCGGGGTTCGCTTCGCTCTGCTCGAGGTTTACGTTCATGACGCTTCTTCTTGCGCGACTGCGGTTCCTCGTAGCGCTCCGGGTGCGCTTCGTAGTCTTCGATGGCAGAGCTTATTTTCTCCTCCATTTCCTCGTCGGTGTAGGGAATGGTGCGCTCGATTTGATCCGGTGCTTTGGTGGTAATCGCTTCCTGTTTGGGCGGGAAGTACTCCTTTGGTGGCAGTACGACGGAGCTGTACGGGTCGATTGGCAGCGCGCTTTCAGGCAGCGCAGCCTCCGCGGCAGCACTGAGACGCGGGTACAAAGTGATTTCGTTGGGCACGTTGGGCTCGTTTGGATCGAGCAGGCGCTCGACGGTGCGGGCGACGTGTTCCGGGTCGATGCAGGTCTGGATCTGTTTCTCGCTGCCTGCAGCGTCATCGGTGGTGGTGTTTTGACGCAGGATGAGGTTGGTGACACGCAAGCCGGCGTCACGGGCTTGGTCGAACAGTGCGGTGTTCATTTCACGCAGACCGCCTTCGATCAAAGCATTCACGGCACTGGCCACATGGCCGCTCTTGTTGGCGGGAATGATGTTGATTAATTGACCGCGGAAACGCAGCAGATTCGGCAATGCCAGCCGGGTGAGCATGATGGGGCCGAGCAGGCCAACTTTGAGAATCGCTTCGAGGTTGCCGACCGGGAGTTTCTCAAAGGGTGCTCCGGGGGTCACATCAATTGCGTGAATGAGAATGTGCAGGCTCTGTTCTTTTTCCAGTATCTGCTCGGTAGTGCGAGTAACCGCTGCGAGGTCGCTGAGGTCGACTGCGTGCGCGACAAAGTGTCGATCGGCGAAGGTGACGTTGGAAAAGTTGTTGCCGATGCCGTGTACGCGGCAGCCTTGGCGGATGAGCTCTTCGATAAGTCGAAGTCCGAGCGGAGTTTCAGCTCCGGTGACAATTGCAATGTCCATAAAATGTATAAAGTGGCTCTGTTTGCGGAGAACGCCGGGAGTCGGGTTCGTCAAAAACGCGGAGGAGAGTTTCGGTTGAAAGTTCCGAGGTAAAAGTGAGAGGGGTTTGAACTGTCAGTCAGGATTGCTGAGGTTCAACAACATGTATAAAGCAGTTTCTAAAGCGATTTGAGGCAATGGAATTCTTAATCCAGTGTTTTTTAGATCGATTATGGATGCAAGATGCTTAGCGGGGTCGAAAAGTCAGGCAGACTGGTTGTTTTCTTAGAAGGTTGTGAGCGCTGCTGATCGATTCAAGACAGTCGCCGTGTTGTGGAAGTTGTGGGGGGCTTGGTGATTCAGATGTCCAATGGCATCCTGTAGTACGTTCTAAGCATTCTGGAGTAACTGCAGCAGCTCGCGCAGCGAGTGAGCAACAGGAGCGCCGGTCTCGGCGAGACGTTCAGCGGTGTGGTGCCCGTGAGCCATCAGAATGCAGTGAGCGCCAATGGCCTCGGCAACCTCGAAGTCGTGTAAAGTATCCCCCACGAGGACGACTTCCTCCGGGCTCCAGTCTAGTTGTTTGATCCAGCGAAGTCCCTGCGCCACCTTCCCGTCGGCGTAAATGTTGTCGGTTCCCACCAGACCGATGAAGTGCTGCCGAATACCGAAGTGCTGAATGCCGGAATCAAGCGCTTCCTGCGTGGCCGCAGACAGCACGGAGTGTGACATGCCGAGTCTGGTCAGATCGGCCAAAACTTTTGAGGTCTCGGCGTGTAGTGCGCATTCTTCAAACCAGCGTGCTTCGTAGTCGCTGATAAATTCGCTGCTGATTGCATGGAAGCTGTCGGTGTCGGTATCAAAGCCGAGGTAATCGTAGAAATGTACCACCGGGAAACCGAAGTTTTGCTTATAATCTTCTTCCGAGATTGGTTCCCTTCCCCGCTTTTCCAGCAGACCGTTGAGCACTTCCACACACAGCCAAGCGTCGTTGAGGAGCGTCCCGTTCCAATCCCAGATGACGTGCTTGTAAGCTGCGGTCATTTAATCGAGCAGGTCGGGTTTACGTTGAAAGAGCACAGCGGGCACTTGCATCAGCCCGAGGAAAATTAGCGAGCCTTCTAGCCCCGGAACCCCAAGCCGTTCGCCGCGATCAGCGGCAGCCATGTAGTCAAACATGACAGACACGACCATCACAAAAACGAACGCGACCGAGCAGAACGCCAGCAGCGCAAAGGTCGCCTTCCAACGAGCCTCGGAGATACGTGCATAGGGCAGATTGAGCACGCTGCCATAGACTATGAAGTAGATGGCTTTGAAGGTCTCGTAAAATCCCTCAAGCCCGCGTATTGCAGATAGGATTCCTACAAAAATTAATATGGAACCCAGCGCATGGCCTGCCCAGCGGGCATAGCGCACACCATCGGGTACTTGGTTGTTCGGTGCGTTTGTATGTGTGACCATCTTTATTGAAATAGTTTACAGAGATCAGAACCGTGCGCGCGTTCGGCGTCAAGTAGTACGCGCTTGCGGTCCCTGCCCCAACGATAGTTTCCGGTCGCTCCAGACGATGGGACGATACGATGGCATGGAATTAACACGGCAATCGGGTTGGCGGTAATCGCCGATCCGACCGCGCGTGCTGCCTTCGGCTTGCGGATCTTTTTAGCGATGTCTTGGTAATGCAGCTGTGTGCCAAAGGGTACCTCAAGCAGTGCTTGCCACACGGATTTCTGAAAATCGGTGCCTGTAGCGGCGAAGTAGCTCCATTGTGCAGCGGCGGAGCGCTTCTGAAAGCTTGTCAGCCATTTCATAAACGCTTCTTTGAAGACAGGATCATCGGTTGGCTGTGCGCTGTAGGTGGCGTTGAAAGTCAAACGGTCAATTCCTCGCTCACTGAGGCTCGCCTGCATCAGTCCCCACTGTGTTTTTAGCGTTCCAGTGAAATGGTGCCCACGACTACAGCCAACCAATCTAGTGAACAAATTATCATTTAAACTTGCCATGTTTAAAGCTGTGACCTATCTGTGATGTATCCAAAATTAATCACTGAATCATTACGAATATGGCCGCAAAAGCACAAATTAAAAAAACTGAACGTAACCCTGAAGCGGATCGCAAGAACCTCGATCTGGCCATTTCGGGGATTAACAAGCAATTCGGTAACGGTGCGATCATGCGCTTGGGCGAAGCCACCAAGATGGAGATCGATGTGATTTCGACTGGTTCGATTGCGATCGATCTGGCTACAGGGATCGGAGGTTTACCGCGTGGCCGTGTGTGTGAAATTTACGGACCGGAAAGCTCGGGTAAAACCACGTTTTGCTTGAGCATCATTGCGCAGGCGCAGAAGCAAGGCGGCAATGCCGTCTTTATCGATGTAGAGCATGCACTGGACCCGCGTTATGCAAAGGTGGTCGGGGTCGATCTGGAGAATTTGATGGTTTCGCAGCCCGAGAGTGGTGAAGATGCGCTGAATATTACCGAAACCCTGATCCGTTCAGGCGCGGTTGACATTATCGTGATCGATTCCGTCGCAGCACTCGTTTCAAAGAATGAATTAGACGGTCAAATGGGTGACACCACGGTTGGCCTGCAGGCGCGTATGATGAGTCAAGCAATGCGCCGCCTCACGGCTGCGATTAGCAAGTCACAGTGCGTGGTGCTGTTTACTAATCAGATTCGTGAGAAGATTGGAGTGATGTTTGGCAGTCCCGAAACTCAGCCAGGTGGCCGTGCACTGAAGTTCTTTTCCTCGGTGCGTATGGACATTCGACGTATTGGTCAGATCAAGGAATCGGCAGGCAAGGTTGTGGGCAATCGTACCCGAATCAAGATGGTCAAGAACAAGGTGGCGCCACCATTCACAGAGACAGAATTCGACATCATGTTTAACGAAGGCATCTCCCACTCCGGATCACTTGTTGACTTGGGAGTGGAGCATAAGATTTTGGACAAGAAGGGTTCGTGGATTTCGTATAAGGGTGAAATGATCGGGCAAGGGCGTGAAGCGGCCAAGCAGCACATCAAGGAAAGCGTCGAACTCGCTAACGAATTGACTGAATTGATCATGAACAAAGTCAGTGTACGTGGCGGCGAGTCGCTGACTGGCCCGAGTCAATCTGAGGAAAGTTAACCCAGAGAATTTTGGCATATAAACAGGGGTGATCGTCAGAGCATTCGTCAACTAGTAGTGCGTCCGTGTGAGCGGTAGTATCTACGTGATTACGATCATCCCAGTTTTTGCTGTAACCGTGCGGATCGCATAGGCTGTCGAAGTCATGCAGTAATCGTCGTGCGGGCGTGGCAGTATTTTCGAAATGCTCGTCAGTATGTAACATGACCGCGTTAGCGGCTGCATCCATGAGTTTGTGTTCAACCTAGAGGTTGCTCCAACCGTGCGGACCGCAACGGCTGTCGAAGTCATGCAATAATCGTCGCGCGCGGGCGTGGCAGTATTTTCGAAAAGGTCGTCAGTATGTAGCGTGACCGCGATAGCGTTTGGATCTATTGGCTTATGATCAATCACTGATGACTTCAAAGGTCCTGCTCATCGCAATACTATCCAGCATGCGAAAATCTGCTATTGTCAGAAATGACCAATTTATCCTAGCCCATTCCTGTAGTAGACTGCTTTCGCTTTTTCTCACTATCTTATCTGATGCGGATCTGCGGGTCTTGTGTATCGCCCTTTCTGGTTAGGTGTCGTTTTTTAAGATGCAAGGTCGTTGTCGTTCTTAGATTACACGAATTTCACCGATTAATTTCTTAAAGTACTCATAATTAGCACTTTCAGTTTATTTAATCGCGTAGTGTTAGAGTTTTCGTCGTGTACGAAATCTACTCATCGCAAATATAGCCCTAAGTGTGATGTTTATGCACCCTAGCGGTCGGTTTTTTGGTTGTTTTGGGCCTTTTAAATGGCTTTATTTGAGAGTATGTGTCCCCTTCTCCGTGCGAGTGTACGTCTATTCTCATTTGAAGGCCTTTAGATGTGTACTTGACCCCGCGTCGGATGTGACGAATTTATCCAATCTATGTCAGCTACCGATACAATAGTTGCTCTTTCAACTCCTGCTGGCGAATCCGCCATAGCGGTGATTCGTTTGAGTGGTCCCGCTTGTCCTGAACTTTCGGGTCAAGTGCTCGGACGTCAACAAGCACTTCGTCCGCGTTACGCGCACTTTGGACATTACATCGATGCGGCTGGAAAGACCCTCGATGACTGTGTCTTTACTTACTTCGAACAGGGCAAGTCCTTTACCGGCGAGTCGATGCTTGAAATCGCGCCGCATGGTAATCCCTTGATTGTGCAGAAGATCATGGAAGATCTCTTTGCGCGCGGCTGCCGCCCTGCCGAACCGGGTGAGTTTAGTCGCACGGCATTCCTAAATGGTAAGATGGATTTAAGCCAAGCGGAAGCGGTATCGGATCTGATTCGCGCCCGTTCTGATCGCAGTATCGAGGTGGCACAGCGCCAATTGCATGGTTCAGTTGGTCGAAAGATGAGTGAGCTAACTGATCGGTTGCTGAGTGTGATGGCGCACCTAGAGGCTTATATTGATTTCCCCGAAGAGGATCTGCCGAGCGAGGACCAGCAAGGTCCTGCCTCCGATCTGCGAAAATTAATAGTAGAGATTTGTGATCTGATCGATACACAACACTACTCCTCACTGCTGCACGAAGGGATTAAGACGCTTATTATTGGTGAGCCCAATGTGGGGAAAAGCAGTTTGATCAACGCACTGACGGGCTCCGATCGTTCGATCGTCAGTGATATACCAGGTACAACGCGTGACTATATATCCGCGTTTCTAATGGTCGGTCCGTGGCGGATTGAGATTTTAGACACGGCGGGTCTGCATGAGGCGGGCGATGCGATTGAGCAAATCGGCATCAACCATACGATCGAGCAGGCTGAAACTGCCGACTTTTTTCTGTTGGTTTTGGATGCAGCCTCCCCCTCCCCTACTCTGCCGGATTCATTGCTGAGTCGCATGACTGCGGACAATACGATCGTGATAGAGAACAAGATTGATCTAGCGCTTGCTCGACCGCACGACGAATTTATGAGCGCGTTTAAGCATGCTCGCATCTCGTTGCAAGAGCGTGCGGGCGTACAGGAATTTCGCCAGCTTTGGGTAGATGCGATTGAGTCCAATCTACAACAGCCCAGTACAACCGATGGTGTGGTGGTGAATGCGCGGCATGCCAGTGCGTTGGGTGAAGCCCGTGACGCGCTTGAATTGGCGGCACAGAAGATGAGAGACGATGAACTGTCTGAGCTGATCGCTGCGGATTTGCGCGAAGCGGTAGAATCGATTGGCAAGGTGGTCGGAAAAGTGGATAATGAACGAATGCTGGACAGCCTATTTAAACAATTTTGTATCGGAAAATGAGTAGTGGACTAAAATTCGGGCCCAATCAGCCCTATGATGTGATTGTCTGTGGCGCGGGCCACGCAGGCTGTGAGGCTGCACTGGCGGCGGCGCGCTTGGGTGCGGATGTGCTGATGCTCACTGGCAATTTGGACACCATCGCACAGATGAGCTGTAATCCTGCTATTGGAGGCCAGGCTAAGGGGCATATGGTGCGTGAGATCGACGCGCTCGGCGGTGAGATGGCGGTTAATGCCGATACCACTGCGATCCAGTTTCGCTTGCTCAACGCGTCGAAGGGACCCGCCGTGCAGGCGCCGCGTGCTCAGTGCGACAAGAAGGCGTATCAGTACCGGATGAAGCATGTTCTCGAGTTGCAGGAGAATTTAGATCTGTTTCAGGCGATGGTGCAGGGCTTAATTTACAAGGATGGACGGGTAGTTGGTGTGAAGACCAACCTCGACGTCGATTTCTATGCCAAAACCGTGATCGTCACCACTGGCACCTTTTTGCGTGGTCTGATGCATGTCGGTAAGAATAAGAACGAAGGCGGGCGCATGGGCGACTTTTCCGCCAACGGCCTGTCGGGGTCGTTCCTCGAGGCGGGCATTGAGCTCGAACGCTTAAAGACTGGCACCCCCGCGCGTATTTTGGGTAGCAGCATAGATTTCTCATCGCTTGAAGAACAACTCGGTGACACAGATCCCACTTTATTTGCCTTTTACGACACGCGTGGTGGCGAGGACTTGTTCCACGTGGAACATTCCGGTCAGGAAAAACTCGGCTGGGTGCCTGGACAGGATCAGGTTTCTTGTTGGATGACCTATACCGGCGAAACCACGCAGCGTGTGGTGAAAGATAACTTGCACCTCTCGGCGATGTATTCGGGTGAGATTACCGGTACCGGGCCGCGCTATTGTCCGAGCATTGAAGATAAGATTGTACGCTTTGCGGACAAGGATCGGCATATGCTGTTTCTTGAGCCTGAAGGACGTAACACAAACGAGTGGTATATTAATGGCCTATCGACTAGTTTGCCGTTTGGAGTGCAGTTGGAGATGTTGCGTAGCATCGATGGCCTAGAGAATGTGCATATGTTGCGACCGGCCTATGCGGTGGAATACGATTTCGCCCCGCCGACACAGCTGTTTGCGACGCTGGAGTCTAAAAAGGTGGAGAACTTGTTTTTCGCCGGGCAAATCAATGGCACATCGGGTTATGAAGAAGCGGCGGCACAGGGGCTGGTCGCTGGGGTGAATGCGGTGCAGAAGCTAAGGGGAGGGGAGCCGTTGGTGTTGAAGCGGCATGAGTGCTATATCGGTGTCTTGATTGACGATTTGGTGACCAAGGGCACTAATGAGCCGTACCGAATGTTTTCCAGTCGAGCGGAGCATCGTTTGCTGTTTAATCACCCGAGTGCGGAACTACGTTTGTATGATCACGCAAAGCGCTTGAATCTGGTCGATCCCGCACGCCTGCAGCGGATTGCTGAAAAAGCGCAGAAGATTGAGAATTGGATTGGGCGCTTGGAAAAAGAGCGCACCAACGGCAGTACCTATGCCGAACATTTGCGCCGTAGTCGCTCTCAGGACGACTTTCCTGCCGAATTAGCGGCAGAGCCACGTGAAGTGCGCGACGAGGTGCATTACCGTGTGGTGTTTAAAGGCTATTTGGAGCGAGAGGCGAAGCAGATTGAAAAAATGCGTCATATCGACCATATTCGTATTCCGGATGGCTTCGACTACGTCGCCGTTAAGGGCTTGCGCGGCGAGAGTGCGGAAAAGCTTGCGCAAATTGCCCCGCTTACCTTGGGGCAAGCGAACCGGATTAGTGGTGTGAACCCTGCAGACATTAGTATTTTGATGGTGCACCTCGAAGCGCGGAATTTGAAAAGAAAGAAGGTTTAGTCGTCTAATTGTCTATCAATGTGTGCGTTTCCTGGGTGCAGCTGAATGTCCTTTAGGTTGAGTGTCTGTGTCACTGAGGTGAATTCACCGCCATCTAGGGGTTGAGGACGGGCGGGCAGTGACTTTTTTCATTATTCGATAGCTCATTCGAGTTTGTTAGAAGTTGTCATTTTTCTCGAAAGAAACCTAATGCTTACACGCTAAAAAATCTTAGCTTATCGTATGAATAATTTTAAAGCACATCGTATTCTGGTGGTAGATGACGAGCCGGATGTCACTGAATTGCTGAAATACAAATTGGAACAAGAGGGGTATCGTTGCGAGGTCTTGAACGAGCCTCTTTTGTTTGTCAATGTGGCTAGAGACTTTGAGCCTGATCTGATGATCCTAGACGTCATGATGCCTGAATTGAGTGG
>Ga0115569_10001169_pt1 | contig 20397 bp, 18 predicted proteins | sample COGITO_mtgs_1205_2_FD_87295 | JGI IMG/M metagenome (GOLD analysis project Ga0115569, IMG submission 87295) | Pelagic marine microbial communities from North Sea - COGITO_mtgs_120503 | ecosystem: Environmental > Aquatic > Marine > Epipelagic | place: Germany:Helgoland, sampling site Kabeltonne... | reverse complement strand
TATCCGCAGTATGGGTTCGCGCAACACAAGGGCTATGGCACCGCCGCACACCGCGCCGCGCTGCAGACGCATGGGGCGAGCGTGATCCATCGGGAGCTGTTTTTGCGCAAGGTGCTGAGCGCCTCCTCGGGGGCTGCGTCATAATTTGGGGTGGTGCTTGCACTGCTCCGCAGGGGTGCACAGGTTGAGCGCAATGAAAGTTTCATTGTTCAGTAGCAAGTCCTACGACGAGACCTTTTTCTCCACCGAAAACGAGGCGATTGGCCATGAGTTGGTCTATTATGATTTCAAATTGACGCCGGACTCGGCTCGCTTGGCGGCGGGCTCGCAGGCGGTGTGCGCGTTTGTGAATGATCACCTCGATCGTGACACGCTAGAGATTTTGCGCGCCGGTGGCACCGAGCTAATTGCGATGCGTTGTGCGGGGTTTAATAATGTCGACCTGGTCGCTGCCCAGATGCTGGGGATGCGCGTGGTGCGTGTGCCGGCGTATTCGCCGTATGCGGTGGCGGAGCACACGCTGGGTTTGCTGTTGTCGCTTAATCGTCGCCTGTACCGCGCGTACAACCGCGTGCGGGAAGGCAATTTCTCGCTGCAAGGTTTGGTGGGATTTGACATCCATGGGCTGACGGTCGGCATTATCGGCACCGGCACCATCGGCGAAAAAGTGATCCGCTTGTTCAATGGGTTTGGCTGCAAGGTACTGTGCTATGATGTGGTTGAGAATGAGACGATCAAAGCGCTGGGGGCCGAGTATGTGCCGCTGGAAGCGTTGTTTGCGCAGTCCGATATTATTAGCCTGCACTGCCCGTTACTGGAATCGACCTACCATCTGATCGATGCGGCGGCGATTGCGCAGATGAAGCGGGGGGTGACGGTGCTGAATACCAGTCGCGGCGGGCTGATTGACACCACCGCAGTGATCGAGGGCTTGAAGTCCGGGCACATCGGCAACCTGGGCATTGATGTGTATGAAGAGGAGGACAATTTGTTTTTCGAAGATCAATCCGGCAAGGTGATGCAGGATGATGTGTTCGCGCGTTTGCTGACCTTTCCGAATGTCTTAATTACCGGGCATCAGGCGTTCTTTACCAGTAATGCGTTGACCCAAATCGCGCGTACGACGTTGCAAAATCTATCGGATCTCGAGCAGACCGGCCGCTGCGACAATGAAATTGAACCGAAATAATGGCGGCGCTTGATTTAGAGCAAGTCGCACAGCGCAATGTGCGTGCCTTCACCGTGTTTCGGATGTTTTTTTCGGCGCGGTTTTACTACCCGGTATATGCGCTGCTGTTTCTGGACTATGGGCTGACGCTCGGGCAGTTCGGTATTTTAAATGGTCTGTGGGCGGCAACGATCGTGCTGCTGGAAGTGCCCTCGGGGGCCTTGGCCGATACTTTGGGAAGGCGTCAACTGCTGGTTGCCGCTGGGGTTTTTATGGTTCTGGAGATGGCGGTGTTGCTGATCGCTCCGATCGGGGGCGGCGGGCTGTTGTTCGGTTTGTTCGTATTGAATCGTGTGCTCAGTGGCGCGGCCGAGGCGGCGGCGAGTGGCGCGGATGAAGCGTTGGCTTATGATTCGCTGAAAGCGGCCGGGCAGGAGGGGCGCTGGGGGCATGTGCTGGAGGGCGTGCAGCGTAACACGTCGTTGGCGTTTTTCGTGGCTATGATGACGGGTGCTGCGTTGTACGATGCGGCGTTGGTAAATGCGGTGCTGCGGTTTTTCGGCTGCGCGATGGTGGTGGAGCCGGGGCACTTGATCAAACTGCCGATTGTGTTGACCTTTCTGTCGGCGTTGATCGTCCTGGCGATGGCGCTGCGTATGCAGGAAGCGCCGATCGGAAGGCACGCCAGTGTGCGTGTGACTTTGGCACGCTCTTGGCGCAAGTCGCTGGCCACCAGCCGATGGATTTGGGTGACGTCCTTGCCGTTTGGCATCATCCTCGCCGCGATGATCTTGGACAGTGTGGTGCGGCAGTTTCTGACCCTGGCGAGTGAGTATTGGCGCGTGATTGAATTGCCGATTGCGAGTTACGGCCTGATCGGCTCGGGGATGGCGTTGATGGGGGTGTTGGTGCCACGAGTCGCGCGTTTAATGGCCGAGCGGAATACGCCCCTGAAAAACTTCCTCATTCTATGCGCCGCCGTGCTGATAGGTTTGTGGGGGCTGGGATGGGCGGTGCCTTATTGGGGAATAGTTCCGGCGGTGTTTTTGTATGCCTCTATGCAGTTTACCGGTTTTTTCGTGAGCCGTTATCTCAACGAGGTGGCTCCGTCTGATCAGCGGGCGACGGTGTTGAGCTTTCGCGGGCTGTCGACCAACTTCATCTACGGTGCGGTCTCGCTGCTGTATGCCGGTCTGATTGTGGGGATTCGTTCCGGTGACTCGGCGGTCGAGGGGGTGAATGCAACCGCAACACAACAGGTGATCTTTGTTGAGTCCCTCGGCTGGTTTCCTTGGTACTTTGTGCTCACCGTCGGAGCTGTGTTTCTATTGCATCGCTGGCGCTTCGGCAAATCGGCTTAGAAGGATTCTGAAACTGTTTGGCGACTCACTCGGCTGAGGAGCGAATGTGGGTGGAGCCTCGTTTGATCGTGCGCTTGGATCCACTTCGTGAGCGCGAGGCCGCGGTAGAATCCATTGCCGCCGAGGCGTGCCGTGGGGACGACTAAGCGTCCTGTTTCAAGGTGGCGGCGATGTGCTGATGCACTTTGGGATGGATCAACATGCGATGATGGAAGAGCGCCGGCACGATCTGGTTATCCTCCGCGATTTCCCAATGCGAACTGCGCGCCGGAATAATCAGTAAGTCGAAGGGCGTGCGATAGCTATGGATGGTGGTGTGCTCCAATGCGGAGAGATCGCCGTTGAGCTGTTGCAGCAACTGGCTCCTGAAACGCATATCACGGGAGGCTTTCCCGGGCCAGAAGTAGGCGGTCAGCGTGCCGCGCAGTGGACCAGAAATGCTGAAAAAGTGGCTTACCCGTGCGGCGCCACCCAGTACTTGCAGGTAGTAGCGGGCAATGACGGTTCCCATGCTGAAGCCGATCAGGGCGAAGGGGCGTTCTGAACCAATTGTTTGCTCGATGTAAGTCTGGAGTTTCTCTGCCAGATCTACGAGGCCGTGTTGACCGTTGGCGGGCTCGAGGTCGGGGTAGTGGCACTGATGGCCTTGTGCCGTCAGATAGCTGGCCATGCGGCGATACACGGTGCCTTTATCCCAGATGCCGTGAACCATGATGATGTGCATCGAATGTAGTTAGAGGCGCTCGCCTTTTTTCTGTTTGTCGAGCACTGGGTCGACGTAGATCGAGACATTGGCGTCTGAATCGCCGAGATGTTCTTTCGCTCTTTTGAGCGCTTTGGCGGTCGAAAGAGTTGGATTGCTCGACTCGTCGGTGAATACGTTGCGTTCTTCGATGTAGTCGTACAGTCCCGAATTCTTGAGCACATTGATTAGATCCACTTTCACTTCACTGAGAATGAGGTAGCGGTCTTTCTCGCTCATGTAGCGCAGCAGCTCTTCAAGTGCCATCACCGCGGTCGCATCCATGTTGTGCGCGTTGCGCATTTTTAGGACGACGATTTTGAGGTTCGGGTCTTCGCAGATGCGGCGCATTTGGTCGCGAAACAGATCCGCGGCACCGAAGAAGAGTTCACCTTCGACGTGAACGATGGAAACTTCCGGAATGGCACGTTGCTCGGGCTTGTCTAATTCCGCGAGGTGGCCTTCTTCATTGAAAGTGTACTCGACCATCTCCGGGCGTGCCACCTTTTTGAGGAACAGCATAATCGAGATGCCGACTCCGATGTAGATCGCGGTGTCCAGCGGCATAATCAGGCCGCTGGTAAAGGTGCAGCCGAAGACGACCGCATCGGATTTGGTGGATCGGGTCACCACGCGAATGGCGTGTTTATTGATGAGCGAAATACCGATCGCGATAACCAACACTGCAAGTGTGGCCTGTGGAATGAAGCGGGTATACGGGCCCAGAACAAATGCGCCGATAAAGACAACGACACCGCTGAGGTAGCTGGCTAGTACGCTACGGCCGCCGCTGGTAGCGCTCAGTGATGAGCGGGTGAGTGAGCCGGACGCCGGCATGCCGGAGAAGAATGCACACCCAATGTTGGCCATGCCAATGGAGAACATCGCTTGATTGGCGTTGAGCCGCGCGCCGGTTTTGGCGGCGAGGGACTTGCCGATCGAGATGCCTTCGAGTATGCACAGCAGCGCAATCGCCAGCGCTGGACTGGCGAGTAGCTGAATATTAGTAAGCGACAGATCGGGTGCTTGGAACGACCAGTCCGCAGCGTTGATGCCCGAGAGGAAGGCGACGCCTTGATCGTGCCCAACGACCAGCGCGGTGCCGACCGAGAGGGTGACGAGGCAGATGGCGACATTTGGCAGCGCTTTAAAGAAGCGGTGGAGGGTCCCATAGAGTGCCACGGTTGCGAGGCTGATGCCGACTGTGATCCAATGGATGGTCTCCATGGATGAGGCCATCAGCGTGACGGAATCGTAAAAGGTCGCCCCTTTGCGCGGCAAGGTCAGCCCCAGTGCCTTCGGCACTTGATTGGCAATGATGAGCAATGCCGCCGCTGTGATGTAGCCGGTGATGACCGAGCGCGAAATATATTGAATGAAGTTGGCGACTTTAAAGTACGCGCCCAGCACGATAAAAACACCGACCATTAGAATCAGCAAGGGCACTAGGCCCAGCATCTCCTGCCCAGCGATTCCAAGGCTGGCAAAGGCGCTGAGCAGCATGACCGAGGTCGCGTTGGTCGGGCCGAGCGTGATGTAGTGGCTCTTAGCGAAGATCGGAGCCACCATCGCGGCAATCGCGGAGCCGTAGATTCCGTATTGAATCGGCAGGCCTGCGATCAGTGCGTAGGCCATGCCCTGCGGAAACGCGAGCAAGGCGACATTAATGCCCGCTCGCGTATCGCCGACCAGGCTACCCTTGAAATCGCTTTGGTAGCCGGCCAGCGATTGGCGGATTGGGAAGAAATCGAGAACGTTATAGTCTCTGGCTGCTGCTGCAGCTTTTTTTACATATTGAAACATCGTGGACACTTTAGATTTGGTTGAATCTTATTCGCTTCTGACGTGTTCAAAATGCAATTTTACTGTCCGTTCGGGTAGAGAGTCGCCATGACTTCGTTGTGAAGCGGCTCCTTCGCGGCGATGATACAGCGCTCATCAAATGCGTCGCCACCTTTCCAGCCAGTTACTTTAAAGCCAGCACCTTGCAGGCAGGGGATAATCGCCGCACAATCCCAGATCTCCATCATTGGATCACACATGATGTCGGTAAAGCCGGAGCAGAGCAGGATGTAACCACCCGCATCGCCCCATGAGCGGTAGAGGGCGGTCTTGGGAGGCAGCGCGGTCCAATCGGCGTTGTTTTGCCACAGCGTGGTGCGGATCGGGTCGGTGGTGCACAATGTCGCCTCGGCTAGGGGGCAGGCATCGCGTCCGGAGACGGGCTTGCCGTTGAGGGTGGTGGTTTCACAGTCGCCAATGACGAGTTGTTTGAGCACTGGTTGGTTGATCGCACCGATCACGGGACGTCCTTTGTAAAGTAGGGCGATCAGAGTCGCGAACAGGGGGACGCCGGAGATAAAAGACTTGGTGCCATCGACCGGATCGAGCACCCAGACGAAATCTGCATCCTCACGTTCGCGGCCGTATTCTTCGCCAATGATCCCATGCTCCGGGTAGCGTTCGGCGAGGATTTCGCGAATGCGTTTCTCTGCATTCTGATCCGCCAGCGTGACCGGTGTGGCGTCGGATTTGCGTACGATTTCAACATCCGGCCCGTAGTGTGGCAGGATTTCTTTCGCTGCCTCTTCGCAGAGGTAAGCGATAAATTCAATAAATTCGTCTTTTTGAGCGCGTGTAAGTTCTGACATAGCTAGCTACTTGGGCTGATGAAAACGACCAATTTGATGAGTCAAGCGCGAGGTGGCAACTGTAGACTGGTGGGATTTTGATCTATACTGTGACACAGGCATTCCTGCCTGTGGTCTGTGGTCTAGGCATTCCTGCCTGTGGTCTGTGGTCTAGGCATTCCTGCCTGTTGTCTGTGGTCTAGGCATTTCTGCCTGTGTTCTGTGATACAGGCATTCCTGCCTGTGTTCTGATCCGCAACCGACAAGAATGTCTGTATCACTTGCAATCTCTGTGAATTCGATATTCAACGGTTTCTGCTATGATTGGAACGCCCATACATGTGATCGACTTCGAAGGCAGCCGCCAGAGCGGGATCGTCGAGTATGGCGTGGTGACGCTGCATGGGGCTGAGATCGTGGCGGCACACACCCGCTTGTGCGCGCCGATCGGCACGATTAGTGATCGCGATCGCATGCAGCATGGCATTTCAGAGCAGGCCGCCGCTGGGGCCGCCCCCTTCGATGCCGAGTGGCGCTTGTTCGCCGAGTTGCGGGCGACGGGGCCGCTGTGTGCGCACAATGCCGCGGTGGAAGATGGGCTGCTGCGCACGGTGTGGCCTTACCCGCGCGATTCACCTGACTTTTCGGCAGACGGCCAACGCACCGCCAGCTGGGGTCCCTGGCTCGATACTTTATATCTGTATCGCCGCATTTATCCTCAGCTCGAGAGTCATAAGCTCGGGGATCTGATCGGGTTGTTTGGTTTACAGGCGTCCTTGGACGAGCAGGCGCAGTTGTACTGTCCGCAGAAACGGCAACGCTATCATTGTGCGCTGTACGATACGCTGGCGTCCGCTTTGCTCTTGCGCCGTTTGTATGAAGAGCCTGCTTTACAAGCTCTGAGCTTGCGATGGCTGTTCCTGCAAAGTTCCTCGACCGATGCAGCCCGCGATTCGATGGGCCAACAAACTCTTTTTTAACCTGTAGAGCACGAGCCTGTCGCCCGTTCACAGACCTTTTTAATATGCCTGACCTTCCCAACGTCGTCTTTTTTGGATCCGATGCGATCTGTCTCCCTGTGTTGAATTATTTACACACCGAGGCCGCCGATCAGTGTGTGCTGCGGGCGGTTGTTTCGCAGCCCGATCGGCGTCAGGGGCGCGGTAAAAAAATGCAGCCCAATCCAGTCGCGGCGTGGGCGGCAGCGCATGGTGTCGAACTGCTCCAGCCGGAAAAGCCCACGCGTGAGCTAGCCGACTGGATGATTGAAAACAACACCGTGGTTGCTCTGGTGATGGCCTACGGACACTTCCTGTCCAAATCGCTGCGTGACGCTGCGTCTCAGGGTATGCTCAATTTTCACGGATCGTTGTTGCCCAAGTATCGGGGCGCTTCGCCGGTCGAGACGGCAATCGCCTCGGGCGATGCGGAGACGGGGGTGGGGCTGATGCAAATCGTCAAAGAGATGGATGCTGGAGGCGTCGCCGACGTTGAGGTCGTGCGTATTGACGAACACGACACCGGGCCCGAGTTGCGGGTTAAAGTAGGCGCCGCGGTGGTGCCGCTGTTGAGGCGTAATCTCGATGCGGTGCTGTCGGGGGGATTGCAGTTTGCCGCGCAGGATCCAGCGAACGTCACATATTGTCGCAAGATCTGCAAAGAGGATGGTGTGGTGGATTTTAATCTACCTGCGGGTGCGATTTACGACCGTTTACGTGCCTTCACTCCGTGGCCGGGGGGGGCTTTTGAGCATGGGGGTGAACGAATCAAGGTCGGGCGTATCAGTATAGATAACGATACACCTGAGACCACTGCACCAGGGACCGTGCTGGCGGCTGAATCAGCGCTACGTGTTGCCACGGGCGAGGGGGTAATTTGTTTCCACGAGTTGCAACGCCCCGGCGGGCGTTTGTTAAGCGTGGCCGATTTTTTGCGCGGCTATTCGATCAGACCAGGCGACGTTTTGGCAGGGGGGCAGGCGCACGCACTGGTTCGGAAAGAACTCTCAAGCGTCGAGTCGGTTTGAGCAGATGTATGCCCCAGCTGATTGGCGGCGTGTTTGAATGTGAATGGGCTCTCGGTTCTTACCCACAGCAACCGCCGCTGTCTGCCTTTTTGGGTTTGCGGGTGATGTAGAGGGAGCAGAGTAAAATTAGAATCAGGAGGAAGCCGGAGGTGTGTTGCCAGAGGGCGGGGGCGTGGACTTCGTGTTGGTGCGCGGTCGTGACCATTGGCTGTTGATCGAGGCTGGCATTGAACAGCCAGCCTGACAGCCACGAGACGACAAGCAGGCTGCCGAGATAAATTAGGGTGGCTTTGCGGCCGAGCATTTTCCATACGGTCACAATCGTGGCGGTGTTGGTCGCCGGACCGGTAATCAGGAAAATAAGCACTGCACCGGGGGAGAGTCCGGCAGCCATCAGAGCGTAAGCCATCGGGATCGAAGCGGTGGCGCAGACGTACAGCGGCAGGCTGATTACAGTGGCGAGAAAGAAGGCGAGTGGCCCGGAACTAAAGGAGCCACTGATGAGATCGGGTGGCAGCAGCGTGGTAATCAGGCCCGCGAGCGTGAGTCCAAACAGTAACGCGAGTGCAAGGTCGGCGGGCAGCTGGATGAATCCGTAGCGCAGCGCTTCGCCCCAGCCGCGCGGCTGAAGTGTGGTTGCGCAGCAGTCTGCTTTCGGTGCAGTTTTGGGCGAGAGGCTTATAGAATTGAGGGGCGCCGTGCTTCGAAGCGCAGCTTGGTTCGTCGGGCTGAAGGTCAACGGGCTGCTATCGGATGTTTTGGGGGAAGCGTCCTTAGATTTTCCATTGCAACAGAGTTCGACCAGGAAGCCGGTCACGATCCCGCAGACGAACGCCACGGCGACGCGCACGGCGGTGAATAGCCCGCCCATTAGTGCATAAGTAGCTAGGATACTATCGACGCCAGTTTGCGGGGTGGAGCTGAGGAACGCCGAAGTGGCTCCACGGCTGGCACCGCTTTGACGCAGTGAGGCGGCGACGGGGATCACCGAACAGGAGCAGAGCGGCATGGGTACCCCGATCAAACAGGCCTTCAGGACCGCGCCGATTCCAGGTGTGCCGAGCAGGCGTTGCACCCGCTCGGGGCGTATGAGTATATGCAGCATCCCTGCGATCGCGAAACCGAAGATCAGATAGGGCGCCATTTCGGCGACCATTTCCCAGGTGTTGCGGGCGAATGCTTGGAAGAATTCGATCATCGGATGTTTATTTTCTACAAGTAAACCGAGCTGACAAACTTATACGGGATGCGGGATACGGGATTTTGGGTGCTGCGGGCAAAATGATCTTGGCGTCGTGTTGGCGAGCAGTGAGCATGTGCTGACATGGCAACTTCTACGGTCGAAGATTATATCAAGCACATCTATCTGATTTCTGAAAAGTCGGGCAAGCATCAGGTGTCGATGGGGCACGTGGCCGAGGCGCTTAGCGTGGTGCCGGGGACGGCTACGACGATGGTGAAGGCGTTGGCTGATGCCGGCTTGGTCGATTATGCGCCGCGCGTCGGTGTGCACCTAACTGCGCACGGACGAAAGTTAGCACTGCATGTGCTGCGCCGGCACCGCTTAATCGAGCAATTTTTAGTTGAGGTGCTTGGCTTCGATTGGTCAGAGGTGCACGAAGAAGCGGAGTGCTTGGAACACGTGGTTTCAGATCTTCTGTTGGAGCGAATGGATCAATACCTCGGCCATCCGACTGAGGACCCGCATGGCGATCCGATTCCTTCGGCAGCAGGTGAATTGCTGCACGGAGATTCCGAGAGTCTGGTCGAATGTGCGCTAAATACGTCGGTCTCGGTGGCGCGGATTACTGATCAGGATCCCGACTTTTTGCAATACATTGCCGGCGCGGGTCTGAATCTCGGTGTGTCACTTCAGGTGGTAGAGCGCAGCCTGAGCGCCGAATCGGTGCGCTTGAAGTTGGGGCCTGCGGGCGAGAACCTGACGCTGGGGCTTGGCGCGGCGGCCAAGGTTTTAGTGCGGGACAGCTAAGTTACACGAGTCTTGCCGGCAGGCGCGATAGGCGTATCGCCGTGTACGATCTAGTGTCGGTGCACTGGGTAGTAAGCGGTGAGCGCTTCAATCTTTTCGGTGAGTGCGGCCGCGTATTGACCATCGGCATTTTGCTTCGCCTTCATGGCTGCGAGGATCACTGCGTGGTGTTTGACGAGGCGCTCTGTGTAGTCTGCCTGGCTTGGTTTGACGCGCTGTGTGAGATAGTAATCACTGATCGTGGCGATGATGCTTTGCGCGTGTTGCTCTTTGTTCAGCACCCAGCGCGTGGCCTGATTGATTGACTGCGCGTCGGTCTTGCCCGCGAGTTCAGACAGCATCGTCGCTGCTTTGGTGATCGTTGCGGCGTCTTCCAGCATACTTTGCACGCGGGCGCTATCGTCGTAGATGCCGCAGGGCACTTGGCAGTGCGCATTTGCAGTCTGAGTGAACATCAGCGGTGTACACGCAAGGGAAAGGGCGAAGGCAAGCTGGGTGATTTTAAACGTTTTCATAGTTCAGAGCAATGGGTGGTCGAGTGGTGCGGGTTTGGTTGCAACGCGGTCTTGCGCTAGCAAAGTCACGATTCACAAAAAAGCGACCATTGCGGTCGCTTCAGTTGGTTTATTCGCCGCTGTCGGTCGGGATCTTGTTATCGACTGGAACAATGAGTAGCGGGGTCTTGGATTTGACCCAGATATTTTGCTCTTTGAAGAATTTTGAGGGAATGACTTCGCAGGCTTCTCCAATCGTTTCGACCGGCATGCGGATGCCTTTGGGCGTGGTGTTAAATTCGTGTGCAGTGCTGTGAATGCGGCCGGCGGTGGTGGCGATGTCGTCGTCTTCGGGGATTTGCGCAATCCAGCCGACGAAATCTTTTTCTTCCAACGCGCCTTCGGGGTCCGATATCAGGATGACGTTTTGCTTTTTGACGGCCGGCGGCTTGAGTGCTTTCTCCTCTTCTTCGGCTTTCAGCTCCATGTCGATTTCCTGCATGATGCCGGCAATCTTACGCACGTCTGGTTCATTGCGTTGAAGGATGAATTTGAGTGTTTCGATGTCGATTTTAGGCATATGAAGAAAATTAGAAACGTTTGAAGTTTAGATCGTGCGGGAATTGAGTGCGATACATCACGCGTGGGATTTGGGCGGCGGGCAATCGAAAAGTTTCATCGATTTGCAGTCGCGCACCTTTCAGTGGCGCAGTTTATTTTTGGTACAGCAGCTCGGCACCGTCGAGGGGAGGGCTGATCGCATCGATAGATTCGATACAGCTGTAGTTCGGCGAGTTGCCCCATTCCCAGGTTTTGCCCAGAACGTAGTGTTGGACGGCGAGTTGCTCTTCAGACGCAGGGATGCTGACACTGTCTGAGACTGTACTGATGACTGAAGCTGCCGAGTCGCCGCTGTGCTGTAGGCGTGAAATGACGATGAGGCGTTCTGCACTGCGGTAGACCTGTTCGATTTCGATGCGCCAGCCTGCGTTGGGTGTGTCGAGACGAATAGAGAGTGTTTGTAGTGTTAGATTGGCGGCGGGTTCTTCGTCTTGTGGATTGGTTAGTGATCCAGCTATGACGAGGGTATGGTGGTCCGGCTGTAAATAGTTCTGGACGGTGGTGTTGACCTGCTCAGCTGTGATGGCTTGCAGGCGCTTAGGGTATTCATCGATGTACTCTGGGGCAAAACCGCGTTGTACAAAACTAAGCACTTGGCCGGCGACACTACCTGTGGTGGAAAGTCCGACTAGATAGGACCCGGATAGGGTGTCGATTGCCTTTTGAACTTCGTCGGCGCTAACGCCTTGGTCGTACCAGTTGCTAAAGACCGTCTCGGTCGCGGCGAGACCTTGATCGAGCAAGGCGGGAGAGAAGCTGGCGCGCAGGCTCCAGTTGCCTGGAGTGAGGATGTCGCCCGAGTGACTGGAGCGTATGTTGTAGGTCAGACCTTGCTGCTTGCGCACCTGCTGCATCAGGCGGGAATTGAAGCTGCCGCCGAGAATGTAGTTGCCGATCATGAAGGGCAGGTAGTCGTCGTCGGTGCGTTGGATGCCTGTGTTTTGCGCATAGCGTACGGCAACGCTGGTTTTGTCGGCGATGTAAATCCGCTTGGACTGCTGGGTGTTGTCGAGTTGTGCGGGGACTTCGCTGGGATAGTCCACGCCACCGTTCCAGCCCTCGAAGGCAGATTCGACGGCAGCGGTGAGCTGCTCAAAGTCGATATCTCCTGCAAACACCAGCCGCATCGACTGGGGCCCGTAGTGATCGGCGTGAAATTGAGCGATATCTTCAATTGTAGTGGTCTTTAAATCTTCCAGCAGCACTTCGATTTCGTTCGAGTAATTCGGATGGCCTTTGGGGTAGAGCAGTCGGGCGATTTGAGCGTCGGCCCGGTAGTCGGGATTATCAATGGCTTGCAGCAGGCCGGCTGCGTGGCGGCTCTTTAAGGTTTCGAGCACTGCAGGGTCAAAGGCCGGCTCACGGAGTTGTTCGGCGAGGAGCCCCATTACCGCGCCGGCGTCGGCCCGCAGGAATTTACCGGAAAATCCGAGGCTGTGCGCGCCAGCCGCAAAGCCGATGCCAGCACCGAGGGTGTCGAGGCGTTCCGCGATTACAAAGCGGTCGTTGCGCTGCGTGCCTTTATCCAGCATCGCAGCGGTGAGGCCCGCGAGGGTGGGTGCGTCGACTGGGCTGAGAGTTTCACCGGCTGCGAAACTGCCGACAAACGAGACGACGTCATTGATCGGCATATCGATCGCGATCAGTTCAATTCCGGCTACGGTGGCGCGCTGCATGTGGCTGGAAAAGTCGACCAGCGGTGCGGCGGCGGTGCCCTCATCCGCGCTGGGATCATTTTTCTCGGGGCCGAACACCGCGGGATCGCGGTAGTAGTTCGGGCCATAAGCCGGACTGTTAATCTGGGCGACGGCGCCGTTGTTTTGCGCGACGAACCAGCCGGTGGTGCTATTGTTTTTGATGAAGTATTTAGCGGCGACACGCTTGATGTCTTCAGCACTCACGTTCTGAATCGCTTGGGGGAGCTTTACATAGCTGGTCCAATCGCCCATGGCGATCGCCTCGTTTATTTGGTCGGCAATTGCATAAGGACCGTCGCGGCCGTACACGGTGCTGGCTTGGATGACGGATTTTGCACGCGCGAGTTCGTCTTCGGTGACGCCGCCGCTGATCAGCTTTTTCAGTTCATCCAATATGATGGCCTCGGTTTCTTCATGGGTGGCTTGCGGGGTCATGTAAGCCGCGAGCATGAAGAGGCTCGGATCGCGCAACTGGGGTGCATGGGTAAAGGTGGCACTGGCTTTGCCTATGTCTTCCAGCGCTCGGTACAGACGACCGGTCTTATCCGCGCCGACGATTTGTTCGATCAGCGTCAGTGCTGCCCAGTCTTGGTGGGCACCTTCGGGCGCTTTGAAGGCGGTCATGACCACGCCGACTTGGCCGCTGCGTTCGATGATTAAGCGGCGCGGGCCGAGCTGTTTCGGTTCGGTGGTATCGACCACAGGGATCGCTGTCGGGGCCTTGGGGACGGGGCCGTAGAACTGTTTAATCGATTCCAGGGTGGCCTCGTGGTCGAAGCCGCCGATGACAGTAAGCACCGCGTTTTCAGGCCAATAAAATGTGTTGTAAAAGGCGCGCAGCTTGTCGGGTGAGGTGTTCTCAATGTCGGAGCGCCAGCCGATGGTCGGGTGTCCATAGGGTTGCGCCACGAAGGCAGCGGCGTAGATTTCTTTGATCAGTGTGCGGACCGGGTTATTTTCGCCGCGCTCGTATTCGTTGCGCACTACGGTCATTTCCGAGGCGAGGTCTGCTTCCAGGATGCGGAGATTGCGCATACGATCGGCCTCGAGTTCGATGGCCAGCGGTACATAGTCGCGGGAGAGGGTAGCGTAGTAGTTGGTGCGGTCGAAGTAAGTGGTGGCATTGGAGCGCGCGCCGATACGTTCCATCTGGCTGGAATAGTCGGAACTATCGCCGCTGTTAAAGCGCTCCGTGCCCTTGAACATCATGTGCTCAAGAATATGGGTGGCCCCGGTGGTGCCAGTGACTTCATTGCGCGAGCCGACGTTGTAGGTCACCATGACCGTGGCTACCGGCAGGCCCTCGTTGGGCATTAGGAGCACGCGCAGACCGTTTTCGTGGAGTCGGTACTCCTCGATGCCCTCCAGAGTTTGGATGTGTTCAATGCCTTCGGGCAAAGCCGAGGCGATTGAGGATAGGGCGATAGTGCAGGTGGATACTAGGGCGGAAAACAGCTTCATAACAGTAATTGATTGGAGTCAACCAGTCGGGAGTAAAGGTTCCCTTTCAATTACTGCAAGCATCGGACTTGCGCTTTTTTCGTTTAATAGCCAGATGCAGTGCTGGTGCGGGGGCGCATCGTGAGCGCGCGGTTGCCGAAATCTGAAACCCCTACCGCCCTGGCTCGTGTCTGCTTTGGGTGCCTGAGCAAAGCGCGGCGCGTGCCTACTGGCATGGATTGCAAAGCAGTTAATCTTCTAGTTCTTCGCTGCTGAGTTGTTCGAGTCGGTTGAGGTCTTTCGATGTCAGTAGGTCAATCAGCTTTTTGATTGCAGGCGTGAGGACGCGGCCCTTGCGGTGGATCAGTGCAAGGGGGCGTTTGTAGCTCTTGTTTTTAAACTTTAGGACCTTAAGTAAACCTTGTTCTTCTTCGCGCACCACAGTGGTCTGTGGGAGAATCGCGATGCCCGCGTTGATCTCGACCGCGCGCTTCACGGTTTCAACATTGTCGAATTCCATCACCGGCTCCGCTTCGATATTCGCTTCCTTGAAGATCTGGTCGGTTGCCTTTCGGGTCGGGATGTCGGGTTCGAAGCCGATGAATTTTTGTCCTGCGACTTCATCGATATCGACACTCTTGCGCTTGGCTAGAGGGTGTTCCGGGCTCACTACGAGCACTAGGATGTCGTCGTGGAAAGGGAGGATTTCAAGCTGCTTATGTTTCTGGGGATAAGCAACCAGGCCAAGGTCGATGGAATTCGTCAGAATGTCTTCGTAAACCATGTTGGCACGGCGATATTCGACGCGTATGTTGACCTCGGGGAATTTTGCTAAAAAGACTTTCACGTAGGGAGGCAGTTCATGCAGACCGATGCTGTAAACAGTCGAGATGTGAATCGTGCCACTGATCACTTTTTTCATCTCTTGTAATTCGCTGTTCAGTTTGTCGTAGAGGTAGAGCATCTCTTTGGCCGATGCGTATAGTTTCTGTCCTTCACGCGTGAGTCGGAACTGCTTTTGGCTGCGGTCGACAATTAGAATGCTGAAATGCTTCTCCATTGCACGTAGCTGTTGGCTTACGGCAGACTGTGTGATTCCGTTTAATTTAGCCGCGCGTGAGAAACTTTCGCTCTCCACGAGATCGGAAAAAATCTTGAAATTTTCAATATGCATGCATCCCGTATAACTATGTCTAATGCGAAATCAATTGCATAAAAAGCATTTCTTATGTTTGATTTTTCCCATTAATTGTACTGCTAGAGTCTTATGATACCTTTTGAAGAATTTGAACAAAACCTCGCGCAGCTTCGCCTGCGTATGGAATCAGCCTGTCGGGCAGTTGGCCGTTCGATGGATAGCGTGCAACTACTGCCTGTCACCAAGAACCACCCAGTGGATGCGGTTGTTTTTGCCACACGCGCGGGGCTCGCAGCGGTTGGTGAAAATCGTGTACAAGAAGCTGCTGAGAAGTGCGCTGCTTTTGGGGGTGGCGTTCGCTGGGAACTGATTGGGCACTTGCAGTCAAACAAAGCCAAGGAAGCGGTCGCTATTTTTGACCGGATTCAGTCGGTAGATTCCCTCAAGTTGCTGAATCGTCTCAATCGTTATGCCGAAGAAGCGGGCAAGGTGCTGCCTATTCTGTTGCAGTGTAATACCGGTGCGGATCCGAATAAACACGGATTCTCGGTTGATGACATGGAGTCCGCGTTAGAGGTGGCAATCGCGGCGGAGCATCTTCGAGTGGACGGTTTGATGACGATTGCGCCCTTGGATGATGATCTGGAAGTCACGAAAGTCGCCTTTGAAGGTTTGCGTGAACTGCGTGATCGCTTGTCAGCGGCCTATTCCGTCGCGCTGACAGAGCTGTCCATGGGCATGACTGGGGATTTGGAAGTTGCGATTGCGGCTGGATCGACGCAAATTCGTGTCGGGACTGCTTTGTATGGTGCACGTACTTATTAACTGCGGCCATCGGCTGAATCTATTAGGGCGAAGAGAGGCTCCGTGCGATTTTTAGATCAAAATTTTTAGTTGTATCGTTGATGTGCATTGGTCTGCCGAATGAACTTCCGTTGTATCCGAATAGCGATCCACTGTTTTGGCAGAGCCGTACAAATTATTATGCTTGGATGCGTCGAATCGGCTGGTCTCGGAGCGAGATTCCGGCTAATGAAGTGTACTAACAATGTGAACTAAGCACTGTGGATACCGAAAAAACCTATACTCTGCAAGATCTGGAAACCACGGAGTTTGACGGGACTCCGTTAGCTGTTGTGGGTCACCCGATTCAGCATTCTGTGAGCCCCGCGATGCACAATGCGGCGTTGGCGAAATTGTCCGAGAGCGACTCGCGTTTTAAAGACTGGGCTTACTACCGCTTCGATATTGCGCCTGAAGATTTTTCGCGGGCCCTGCCGCTTTTTCATAAGCGCAGTTTTCTTGGCCTGAATTTGACTATCCCGCACAAGGTTCAAGCGATGGATTTGATTCAGGGCGTGTCGCCTGATGCCAAATGTATGGGGGCTGTGAATACATTGGTTTGGGACGAATTTGGCTATGATGGCTTTAATACCGATGGGGTTGGCTTGTCGCGCGGGCTGGAAGTCGATCTCGGCATTTCGCTCAAAGGTGCGAATGTCATTTTGCTCGGCTCAGGTGGTGCGGCTCGGGCGGCAGCTGTGCAGTGTGTGCTTTCTGGTTGCGCGCAGCTCCATGTGGGTAACCGCACGCCGGCTCGTTTGCAGGACTTGATGTCGCTGCTCGATGGGATGTCCGGCTGTGACCACATTCAGACTTTTGCGCTGAGCGCGTTGCCTCAAGATTTACCCAGCGAGGGGGTGGTGGTGAATGCGACTTCCCTGGGTTTGAAGGCCGGGGATCCTGCTCCGATTGACGTGGCGCAACTGCCTGATGGTTGGAAGGTTTATGATATGATTTATAATCCCTCGGCCACCGCTTTGCTGCAGCAAGCAGACGCACGCGGCCTGCAGATCGCCAATGGCTTATCCATGCTGGTTCATCAAGGCGCTCGGGCGTTAGAGATCTGGTCGCACGTCAAGGTGGATGCCCATGTGATGATGGCCGCCGCTTGTCATGCGTTAAAATTACCGCCTCGCTATGATTGATACCTTTTTATTTTTTAACGAAGCCTTTCCCGAGTACATTGCGGCCTTTATTTTTGTCTTTGGCGCGATCACTGGAAGTTTCTTGAACGTCTGCATCTACCGTATACCAGAGGGCCGTTCGGTGGTCTTTCCCGGTTCAACGTGTTCCTGCGGGCAGCCGATCGCTTGGTATAATAATATTCCGATATTAACCTGGCTGTTTTTGCGCGGCCGAGCGAGCTGCTGTGGGCAGTCTTTCAGTGTGCGTTATCCGGCAATTGAGATGCTCACAGGGTTACTCTTCTACGCCTCATGGAGCGTGCATCCGCCAGTCGTGGCGATTATTGGATTTCTGTTTGTTGCGTTTTTGATCTGCTCTACCTTTATTGATTTTGATCATATGATCATTCCGGATCGTTTTTCAATTGGCGGGATGCTCGTCGGTGTTGGGTTGTCGTTTTGTTTTCCTGCGTTGCATGGCGTGGCGGGAGAGCCGATCGTATCTAACATGCAAGCCGGCATCGCTTCGATCGTCGGCGCACTGCTCGGAGCGGGGCTGGTCTATTGGATCGCAGTACTCGGTGAAATCGTGTTTCGCAAGCCGGCGATGGGGGAGGGTGATGTTAAATTTGTAGGCTTCATTGGTGCATTCTGTGGCTGGCAAGGCGCGGTGTTTGCAATGTTCGGTGGGGCCTTTATTGGTTCGATGGTGTTGTTGCCGATACTATTATTGGGGCGCATTTTTCGCTGGGGCGAGCCTTTGGGCGATGTTAAGGAAAGTGCTTCTGAGGGCGAAGACGCCGAGGAGTCTGTACAATTTGGTACGCAGGTACCTTTCGGGCCTATGCTGGCTGTGGGTGGGTTGATTTATTTCTTGGGGTTTGATCGCTACGTAGATGCCTATTTTGTCGAGTTCGCGGCGATGGTCTTGGGGCAATAATCGAATTTTAAGTGTAACGTTTTTTTGTGAGTATAGCGCGACAAACCAATTCAGGAGAGTTTCTCATTGTCTGCATGGCTTATTGTATGACTTGGGAGCTGGCTGGTTCGCGTGCTCGCAATCATTGGGGGGTGATACGCTCTTTTGTCTCCGGGGAGAATCATTTAGATGAGCGCCAGCGTTGGACTCTGGAGCTCTACGAGGAGGGGCCGCCTTCTGCTCAAGAAGAGCGATCGATTCGTTCGCGGATCGATGCATACTTGGTCCAGCCGCGCGATGTCCTGTACTTTCGTACAGGTATTTTAAACCTCTTGCCTGATGTCCTGCGCGAGGCGGCTGGGGTGCACAGTTTTATGCACGGCCTGACGATTCCGGTGAATGGCTATGGGAAATTGAAGTCTTGGGGTGTGAGCTGGAGTTTGGGCCGGTCCAAGGTGTCGCAGGTCCGCACTTTATCGCTAGCTGAGCGTGAAGAGGAGTTTAACCGTTTTCTTGAGCTGCCGTATTTCGTCGAGAGTTTTCGTCGTTTTTGGCAGGTCGCGCCTAAAATGAGAAGCAATCGGCGGACACGCGTCTTGATCTGTATTGGTGCGGCGATGAGCCAGATGATTCGGGTGGAGGACTCGGTGGGTTTTGAACTTTGGACGCACCGACTGGCGACGATCAGTCACTACGGCTCGCAAACCAAACAGGACCTTTGTCGCCTTATGGATGTAATGAATGGCGTGTCTTATGATGTCCAGGAGCTGGCTTATCGACTTTTGGTCGATGCCAGAGTGATTGATCAGCAGAATTTGGAGCGCTTTATTAAATTGTACAGTGATGAGTTGTCGAAGCTCGCGCCTGAACTCGCCAGCCGTATGCGGTTCGGAGGGGAGTAGTCGTGTCGGGCCGATGCCTTGACTGCTAATTAGCGTTCCAGCGTTTCTTCAATCGCGTTTTGCTGGCGGGCGATATCGTGAAGGGTGACGATTCCAAGCAGCCTGGTCGGATCTTTTCGGCTAACGACTGGTGCCTGTGATACGTCTTTCATTACGAGTGTATTGGCCGTGTCGCGGATGGAGTGATCTGGGTAAATATGTATCGTTTTGTGGCCCTCAATCCGCTCGCTGATCGACTGCCTGTCTTGTGTGGCAACCATCTCTTCGAGTTCGTGGTGGGTGATCACACCTTGCAGCGCTTGGGAATTTAGGTCGGCGATCACGGGGTAGCCGTGGTGTTTGTGTCCATCGGCTTTGATTCGCTCTAGGTTTTTCAGCGCGTTGCAGCCTCCGACCACTGTGCGGCAGTCGTGGGTCATGATCGTGCTGACTGGCAGGTTGCGCCAATCTTGCTCGCCTCGATAGGCCGGTAGTTTTTTCAGGCTAATCCCATCCTGTAGGAGTAGGGCGTCGTAGATGGAGATCGTACGCAGTTTGGCAGAGATTAGATAGGCGAGGAAGTTGCCCACCATCAACGGGAGAATCAGCGAGTAATTGGCCGTCATCTCGAAGATAATGATGACAGATGTCATGGGGCAGCGGATCACGGCGGCGAAGAAGGCTCCCGTGCCAAGGAGGGCGGCGCCAGCTGCAACGGATGGATCGGCTCCGAAAAAGTGAACAAGCCCGACGCCGAATAAGCCGCCCAGCATGCTACCGATAAAAATAACCGGAGCGAAAATACCACCACTGCTACCGGATGCATAGCAAATTGCGGTTGCCACGAGCTTGCCGACTAGTAGCAGAAGGAGGACCACCCAGGTGAGTTGTCCATTCAATGCTGCATTCAAATCGGTATAACCGATACTAAATACGCCGATGTGCCCGCCGCTGAGGTGTAGAACGGTGACGCCCATCAGGCCGACGCTGAGTCCGCCGAGTGCGGGTTTCGCCCAGTTCGGCAGGCTTTGCCATTGTTTGAACTTTGCCCTCAGGGCGAGGAGCGATTCAGTAAACAAATGGCCCAGCAGGCCGGCTGCGGGACCCATAATCAGGCAGATTAACATCCACCAGGATGTGGTAAAAAAGGTGGAGTCGGCTTGCAGTGCTGCATGCTCGCCCAACAGTGTGCGCTCAACAACGGCAGCGACGACCACGGCAATGAGAATCCCGCCGAGTGCTTTGCTGCTGAAATTATCGAGCAATTCTTCAAAGACAAAAGTGATCGCCGCGATCGGTGCGTTGAACGCAGCCGAAATGCCG
>Ga0115569_10001152_pt1 | contig 20552 bp, 15 predicted proteins | sample COGITO_mtgs_1205_2_FD_87295 | JGI IMG/M metagenome (GOLD analysis project Ga0115569, IMG submission 87295) | Pelagic marine microbial communities from North Sea - COGITO_mtgs_120503 | ecosystem: Environmental > Aquatic > Marine > Epipelagic | place: Germany:Helgoland, sampling site Kabeltonne... | reverse complement strand
GCGTGACATTTATGCCAGGGTGGGCATGGACGATAAAATGCTGGAGGTTTCGGCCAAGCTGAAGTCGATGGACTGAAAGCCCTGCATTGCAGAATAAGGAGAAGGGCTGATGGCTCTTTTCTTTTACACCCTCTATTTTACATAATGTAAATTATCATTCAATAGGGGTGAAATGACTGAAATCCCTTGATTCTCGCGAAAGGCTTTGATTGGGATTGGTGTGTGGGCTCATCATCACGGCAAAGCGCGCAATCGGGCTTCTGTGGTTTAGTGCTGCCGTTCTCATGTCAAGGACTGCGTTCAATGCGACATGTGCTGGTCATTGTACAGCAAGTCGCTGTGTGGAGTTCAGATCGCTTTGATGCGCTCATGCTTGGACTGATCAAGGATCGCCCAGGTGTCTTTGAACGCGTGAATTTCAGGCGCTGGGCAACCGTTCAAATTTTCGCGTATTTCTCGGCACTTGGACCAATGGCCGGGAATTCGGCAAAATTTGAAAGCGTCCATGACATGCGGAGTTGTCTGTTGACGCGTTTAAGCGATGTTGAGTGACTGCCAGCTGAATGTTTCTGCCTGATGCTTGGGATGCTGTGGTGCTTGGGTCGCTTGGGATGCTGTGGTCGGACGCGCGGGCTTGTGTATCCTGAGGCGGTATGGCACAATGAAGCGTCTTGCGCGCCTCCTCTCTGTTGCCTTGATCAGGGACATTTGGTGGCCCCCTGCCCTCTGCACTGTTTTACATAATGTAGAGTTTGGGGCAAAAAGAAAGCCGGACCAAAGGCCCGGCTTTCCAAGATGTTTGAAGAAGAATTACTTCTTGACGATCATGTTCGTCGCAGCAGAGAAATCTTTGTGTGCAACGCTCAAGGTGTAGGCGCCAGCTGCGAGGCTGTGCTTGACCATGATGCGGTTGCCACCGATGATGTTTCCACTGTTCATCTCCTGGGAGATAACGGTCTTACCTGTCATGTCCATGACTTCAACGATCATGTTGTCAGATCCGAGGTTGAGCTCCTGATCGAACTGAATGCTGAAGTGGCCTTCGAACACGGGGTTAGGGAACACGTTCCACTGGCTGTTCTCCAAGCTGAAGAGCTCTGCCATTGGGCCGTTGTCCGTTGCGAACTCGCAATTGCCATTGTCGTAAGTAGCGTCGCTGGCGTAGTTGCTGGCATCAGGGTTGGTGCAACCAAACACTTCTGCGTCCGTCGTTGTGAAAGTGACGTCGTAGTCGCGCCAGGTCTCCCCGTCAGGGGTCCAGCCTTGCATGTTCAGCGTGCCAGTGGCGACACCGTCTGTGGTGATTTGCATCAAGAGGACGAGGTTGCGGGCATCAGCCACGGCGCGCACATCCGTCGGAACGACAAACCAAGCTCCATCGACAACTTCGAGTGCACCGCCTTCATTGAAGGAAGCGAAATCGATGCCAATGTTCCACAGGTTGTTATTGCTGCTGTTTTCAGCACCAACGGTTACCCAGCTGTCAAAAGCGAGGGTCTCGTCGATTCCGACTACAGCTTCGTTAACGTCAATAGTAGAAGCACCACCAAGTTGATTTTGGTAGATGTCACCAGTACTCGTCACGTTGAGGAGGTGTTCCCCATCGGCGAATATGGCGTGAAGGCTGTGTTGGCTCGAGGGCAACTCAGCGTAAATACGGTAGGTGTTGCCGTTAACGGCTCCACCATTGTCAACAGCTTGTACTACAAGCTGAACATTGCTGGCGGCGGCGGAAAAGCCGAATACGACAGCTGCGGTTAATGCGAACAAATTCTTCATGTTCAGATGATTAGAGATTCAAAGTCTAGAGGAGGCAAAACAAATCTTTCCTAAGATAGCGGTTTTTCCCTGTCTAAGAAAGAATTCTGTCGACGAATTCATGTTTTCTTCATCTCTGAGAATCTTTTCTTTGCCATCGAAATGAGGTTACTCGACAATTACATCGCTGGACAATGGATTCCGGCGGGTCCCAACCCTACCCTCCTACTCAATGCCGTGAATGGCGATCCAGTAGCCGGTGCGGATTCTTCAAACATAGATATGGCGCAGGCTTTTGCCTATGCGCGGTCCACTGGTGGGGAGAAGTTGCGGCGCATGACATTCCAGCAACGGGGCCTCATGCTCAAGGCCTTGGCTCTGCATTTAATGGAGCAAAAAGAAGAATTCTACAAGTGGAGTACCCACACGGGCGCCACGCGTGCCGATGCTTGGATTGACGTTGAGGGGGGAATTGGCACATTGTTCGCCTATGCCAGCATGCGCAAGCAGCTGCCCGACCTCCCCTACTTGGTGGATGGCGATCCAGCCTTGCTGTCAAGGAAGGGCTCTTTTATCGGTCACCACATCGGGGTACCGAAGCGCGGAGTCGCCGTGCACATCAATGCCTACAACTTCCCGATTTGGGGAATGTTGGAGAAAATCAGTGTCAACCTGCTTGCCGGCGTGCCCGCGATTGTGAAGCCAGCGACATTGACTTCATATGTGGCCCATGCCATGGTCAAGGAAATTGTGGCGTCGGGCATTTTGCCTGAGGGCGCGCTTCAACTTGTATGTGGGAGCGCCCGGGACATCCTCGACCACGTGGGCTTTGAGGATGTGGTCACCTTTACGGGATCTGCCGAGACGGGCTTGAAATTGAAGTCTCATCCGCGGATTCTTGCGGAGAATGTGCCATTCAACCTCGAGGCCGACTCGTTAAATAGCCTCGTGCTCGGGCCTGACGCTGATGTCGGTAGCGCGGAGTTCGACCTGTTCATCAAAGAGCTTCGCAAGGAGTTGACCATCAAATGCGGGCAACGGTGCACGGCGGTGCGCCGCGCCATGGTGCCTTCAGACAGGCTCGAGGCTGTGCGGGATGCTTTGCGCAGCCAATTGGAGCGCGTGCCGATGGGCGACCCCGCAGTGGAAGGGGTGCGCATGGGCGCCTTGGCGGGGATGGAACAGCGCGGTGAAGTGGAGCGTGCTGTATCGCGCCTGGAAGAAGAAGCAGAGACCTTGCTGGCTTTTGATGCGCCAGAGTTGATGGGGGCAAATTGGGATGCTGGGGCATTTTATGCGCCCCGGGTGTTGACGCATGCGCGGCCGTTAGAAGCCGTCAAAGTGCACGAGATCGAGCCGTTTGGGCCGGTTTCTTGTGTTTTGCCTTACGATGGTATCGAAGACGCGATTGCGCTGACCCACATGGGCAAGGGGTCCTTGTGTTGCAGCATTGTCACTGCCGACGAGGCCATCGCGCGGCAATTCGTTGTGGAAGCGGCGACGCACCACGGGCGTATTCTGGTTTTGAACGCCGCCTGTGCAAAGGAGAGTACAGGCCACGGCAGTCCGATGCCCCAATTGGTGCACGGCGGTCCCGGACGTGCCGGCGGCGGCGAGGAAATGGGCGGTCTGCGCGGGCTGAATCATTACCTCCAACGCACGGCCATCCAAGGCCATCCCGATATGATCACCGCCATCACGCAGCGACACCAGCCCGGTGCGTCCCGGCCAGAATCGCCTGTTCATCCGTTCAGGCTGCATTTCGAAGACCAGGAGGTGGGCATGACGTTTACCACGCACCGGCACACCGTGACCGAGGCGGACATCGTCAATTTTGCCAATGTCTCGGGCGACCATTTTTATGCCCACGTGGATGAAACCGCACTGGAGGGCACCATTTTCGAAGGAAGGGTGGCCCACGGCTATTGGGTGCTGTCCAAGGCGGCTGGGATGTTTGTGGAGCCCCACAAGGGGCCTGTCTTGTTGAATTACGGCCTGGAATCCTGCCGTTTTACCAAACCGGTCTACCCTGGCATGACCATCGGCGTGCAGTTGACGGTCGAAGAAAAGGTGCAGCAAGAGAAACGGGGTGACGACGATGTGCTCAAGGGCATCGTCAAGTTCAAGGTGGATGTCACCGATGAGACGGGCGAAACCGTGGCCATCGCGACCATTTTGACCATGGTGGCCAACCGTCCGGTCAGCGCGTGATCAGGTTTGTCGCTGTCCTGTCGCGCCCTTTGGGGCTGGCTGTTTGGTTTTTGACCGCATGGGGCGCGGCCGCGGGCCAGTCTTTTGTCGGCCAAGCGGCCAAGCGACAGGATGTGCGGGTGTTGGATTCCCTTGTTTTGAGTGGCATGGGCGGAGCGAACCATTCACTGGAGGGGTTGGCTTCGCGGGATGCTTTGATTGAATTGATGATGTCGGGAGACAGCACGCCGCATGTGGCGTGGGGGCTGGCGCTGCACCGGTGGATTCGTTCGGCAGGTGATGCCCACCTGAGGGTCAGGTTTGATTTGGCGGCCGCAGAGCGCCTGGAATGCGCCTTGCCGCCCGCCATGGAATTGTTGGATCCAAACGGTCCGTGGGCTGGTTTTGGGCCCGGGTTGGATGTGGCGGCTTCAGCGCGGCATGCCTGGCTCACGCGCACGTGGCCTTGGGTTGGTGAGCTGGGCGGCTGCAGTGAAGCGGCGTTGTCCGCCCCCCTTGAGCCCATCGCGGAGGGTGCGAAACAAGCGCCTGCGGTGGATAAGGCGGGCAAGGCGGGTATGGCTGTTGTGGAGCAAGAACAATACGTGCATTGGACAGTGGGCAGCTTTGGCGCAGGGTCCGATCGGGCATTTCGCCGGGCTTTTCGAAAAAGCCGAAGGCAGGTGAGGCAATCGGGATTGCCCATACTGCTTGATCTCAGGGGAAACCTCGGTGGCTACCGCACCCGCCGACATGCTGTATTGCATGCATTGGTGGCCCCTAGCCGCTGGCCCCAAGAATGGGACCGGAAGTGGGGTGACAAGGATGCCAAAATGGAAGAGGTGCCGCCCATGCCGGCTGTCAAGACGTCCCGTCGGATGGAGGCGCCCCTGGCGGTTGTGGTGGACGGGTTGAGTTTCAGTGCTTCCCTCCTGCTTGTGGATGCGCTCAACTTTGCGGACCGCGCGAAAGTCTTTGGGTGCGCACCGTTGGGCCAGCCGGGTGGATGTTCCGGCTCTCCAACACCGCATACTTTGCCCGGGTCAACGTGGCGTGTGGATGTGCCCCAAAGGGCGTCTTTTATTGGTTTAAATGTCTCATCTGTAAGTCATTATGGTCTTTCTGGTGCAGTGGTGTCTGATGTGCCAGGTGTGATGGTGGAAGAAGCCGTGTGGTGGTTGTGCACCCAAGTGCCGGCCCCTTGAAGGTATTTTGCACGTTCATGTCCAGTGCTGACAAACCCCAAACCAAGCTGTGCCGCGTGGCCTTGCTGGCGCTGATGATATCGGTTTGTGGATGGACCGCACACGCCCAAGAGGGTGAGCTTTCGGGCGCTGAGGAGCGGATGTTGAAGGCCTTGATTGGCAAATTCTCGCCTTTGCCTTCAGTGGAACGAATTTGGACCGGTGCTTTTTATGCAGCTGCCCAAAAGACCGTCCGGCTCAAGGCATCGATCGATTCAGTGGAGCGCTCTGGAATCGATGAAACGCAGGTGCTGCTGCTGGTCGGGGCCTACCGCAAGGAGCTGCGCGTGGTCAAAGAGGACCGCAACGCGTTTGTAGCGGGGTTCCTGTCTCCCTTGGAGCAACTGTCGCTGGACAGTGTGCTTGCCCCCCCTGCCCCATCTATTCAGCATTTCGGACTTCACGACCGATTGAAATGCCTGGTCTGCAAGAAGCCCGGTGAAGGGGCCATTTTTCCTTCCGGAGTGAAAAGCCCGGACCAACTGTTGATGCCAAAACAATGAACGCTTCCAACACCGCCTTTCGCCTCTTCTGTGGGTTCGGCTGCTCGCTGCTTTTGATGGCGGGATGCACGCCTGCCCATGTGCCCCTCTCCCATCAAGTGGATCCGTTCATCGGAACCGGTGGGCACGGACACACCTACCCTGGGGCCACCGTGCCCTTTGGCATGGTGCAATTGAGCCCAGATACCCGATTGGAAGGCTGGGACGGTTGCGGTGGTTTCCACTTCACCGATGATGTGGTTTATGGATTCAGTCACACGCACCTTCAAGGAACCGGGGTCAGCGATTATGGCGATGTGCTGATGATGCCCGCTGTAGGGCCTATGGATACAGGTCAAGTGTGGCGTGAGCGCTACCGGGACCGTTTTGTCCAAGGCAGCCAGAAAGCCCATGCGGGCTACTACCGCTGCCGTTTGGAACGCAGCGGGATCGATGTGGAGTTGACCGCTTCTGACCGGGTGGGATTTCATCGCTGGACGTTGGACGAGCGGGACACCTTGCAGTTGGTCGTGGACCTGGCCCACCGGGATGACATCATCAATTACGGGATGTATCCCCTTGACGATTCCACCTTGGTGGGACAGCGCGTGTCGGACAACTGGGCAGAGGAGCAGCACGTCTACTTTGCTATGCGGTTCAACCGGCCCTTTACGTGGTTGGATCAGATGGCAGAACTCCAGACTGAGGAGGTCGACGGGAACCTCGAGCAAGAGTTGACTTATGTACCTGTATTTAAACTGTTATTCAGTGATGTAGAGTCTGTAGAGTCTCGTGTTTCTTTGAGCTTTGTGGACATCGAAGGGGCCGTGCGGAACCTCAATGAGGAGGCGCCACGCGCAGGGGGTTTTGATGCCGCGCGGGCGTCGGCTGAGGAGCGATGGAATGCGGCGTTGGGCCGGATCCAATTGGATGAACCTGATGCCGATGAACGGACAGTTTTTTACACTTCGCTGTACCACAGTTTGACTGTGCCCAACCTCGCGACCGATGTGGATGGGCGCTATCGGGGAACGGATTTGATGGTGCACCAAGCGCCAGAAAATGCCCCGCGCTACACGGTCTTTTCCCTGTGGGACACGTTTAGGGCCACCCATCCCCTGCTCAATGTGCTGGAGCCCGAGCGCACCGAAGTGTTCATCCAGAATTTCATCGGCATGCACGCGGAAGGGGGCAAACTCCCGATGTGGGAATTGGCTTCCAATTACACGGGCTGCATGATTGGTTATCACGCCGTTCCGGTGATCGCTGATGCCTGGGCGAAGGGCTTGCGGGGCTTTGATGCGGATGCTGCGCTAGAGGCCATGGTGGCGGTGGCCACGTCCGATGACCTGTCCAAGCCCGTTTGGGACAGCTTGGGTTACCTCCCGCTCGAAAGGGAAAGCGAAAGCGTGTCCAAGACCCTCGAATACGCCTTTGACGATGCGTGCATTGCCCGCATGGCCCAGGGCATGGGGCGGATGGATGTGGCCGAGCGTTTTGGCCGTCGGGCGCAGGGTTGGCAGAATTTGTACCGCCCCCAAAGCGGATTCATACAGCCGAGGTACGGGGCTTCCTGGCGGGAGGCCTTCGACCCCACCGAGGTCACTTTTGAGTACACGGAGGCCAATGGATGGCAGTACAACTTCTTTGTTCCGCACGACGTTTCAGGGCACATTGAGCGCATGGGTGGTCCGGCACCGTATGCCGCCATGTTGGACAGCATGTTCACGGGATCGAGCAGGATGTCCGGTCGCCACCAAAGCGACATTACCGGCTTGATTGGGCAGTATGCCCATGGCAATGAGCCCTCCCACCACATGGCCTACCTCCCCTCTTTTGTGGGACACCCGGAGCGCACGCAACAACTGGTGGACAGCATTTGCGATGCGCTGTACAGCCCCGAACCCGATGGCTTGAGTGGCAACGAGGATTGCGGACAGATGAGCAGCTGGTACATCTGGAGCGCATTGGGCCTGTATCCGGTGACGCCCGGTTCGGACCGCTATGTGTTGGGCACGCCCCGGTTTGATCACGTAGAGTGGTCCTTGCCCAATGGACGGACATTGGAGGTGGTGGCCGATCGGGAATCGGAGGCGTCCATTTACCTCCACGGCATGACACGCGATGGGCAGCCGGTGACGCGCAGTTGGGTGACCCACGATGAGTTGATGGCTGGCGGCACATGGGCGTTTGATGTGCGCGACGAACCGGTGGGGCCGGACGGATTTGGAAAGGCTCAGGATGCTTGGCCTGTGGAGGACTGGACCTTGGGCGACGACACTTTTGTGGCCGGGCCGTTTATCGATGCGCCGCGGAGTTATTCGGGGGACAGCATCACCGTCGCCACCGGCTGTGTGGATGCTGAGGCGCAAGTTTGGGTGCGCGTATTGGACGCAAAAGCCAACACTGCCGTGGCGACGGAAGATTGGGCTGAGGCAGGCTTTGTGGAGTCTACAGGGACCGTGACAGTCAAGGGCACCCAAATCGTGCAGTTGGTGGCGGCCCGAGGGCCCCATTCCAGTGCCGTATTGTCTTCCCGGATTGCGCGTGTCAATCCCGATTACAGGGTGGACATAGGGTTTCCTTATGCCAATCAATATGCGGCGGGGGGCGACCGCGCCTTGATTGACGGCGTGATGGGCGAAGGAGCCGACTTCCGCACGGGGGACTGGCAGGGCTACCACGGCCACAGTGCAGTGGTGACCGTGGACCTGGGCAGTGTCCACGCGGTGAGCGAGATGAGCGTGGGGGTGTTGCAGGATGTCAACGCCTGGATTTGGGCGCCGAGCATGGTGGTGTGCCGCACGTCTCTCGATTCTGTCGAATTCGACCTCTACGGCAGCCGCGCGCCGGATTTTGACCCCTTGGATTACGAGACCCGCACTGAGCGGCTCTCGTTTGAAGGCAACCGACAGGCGCGCTACCTGCAATTGGAGTTGAGCCCATTCAACGGAGGAGAAATTCCCGATTGGCACCCCGGTCGTTTGAATCCCACCTGGGTCTTTGCTGATGAATTCGGCTTTGACGCGTCGCCGGTGCAATGATGGGTGATGCTGGAGATTTTCTGTCGCGGGGTTTGGCGATGACCACCCCCCACCCGCTGGGTGAGCGGATTGTGGGTGCGGAAGGCTGTTGGTTGGTGACCGATACGGGCGAAAGGCTGTTTGACTTGGTCAGTGGCATTGGCGTCAGCTCGCTGGGACATGGACACCCGGACATTGCAGCGGCATTGCACGCCCAGGTGGACCGTCACCTGCACGTGATGGTGTACGGTGAGTATGCCCAAGCTGCGCAGGACAGGGCCGCCGAAGCCCTGTTGTCGACGCTGCGGCCGGCCGGCTTGGATGCCGTGTATTTCGTGAACAGCGGAACAGAAGCCATTGAAGGTGCGATGAAGTTGGTGCGGCGGGTAACGGGCAGAACGGAAATTTTTGGCCTCTTGGGAGGCTACCACGGGGGGACCACCGGCGCCTTGAGCCTCTCCACACCATCCCATCGACGGGACGCCTTTCTGCCACTGTTGCCGGATGTGGGGCACCTTGCGTTTGGAGCGTTGGCCGGGCTCCAGCAGATTTCTTGTCGGACGGCTGCGGTTTTTGCTGAAACCGTGCAAGGCGATGCGGGGATCCGCCCTCTGACAGCGGATTATTTGCGGGCGCTCAAAGCCCGTTGCGAAGAGGTGGGCGCCTTGTTGGTGTTGGATGAGATTCAATGTGGCTTGGGCCGCACAGGCTACCGCCATGCATTTGAGGCCACGGGGGTGGTGCCCGATGTATTGGTGCTGGGCAAGGCGCTGGGAGGCGGTATGCCGATTGGCGCTTTTGTTTCTTCGGGTGACCGCATGGCGATGCTGCGGGAAAACCCCAAGCTGGGACACATCACCACTTTTGGTGGCCATCCACTGGCCTGCGCTGGAGCGGCCGCATTTTTGAACGCTTTGGGCAAGGTGGACCTTGAGGTTGTGCGCCGCAATGGCATGCGCTGGCGGGATGCGCTGTCCGCTCACCCCGCGGTGGTGGAGGTGCGCGGTTCAGGCCATTTTCTCGGTGTGGACTTGGACGGTCCAGACCGCGTATCGGCGCTGGTGGCGGCTGCCAGAAAGCGCAGCTTGGTGCTGTTCTGGTTTTTGAGCCGGCCGCAGGGGTTTAGAATTGCCCCCCCATTGACAGCCACAGCCGCCGAGTTGAACCAAGCGCTGTTGTCTTTGACTGAGGCATTGGACGAAGTCTCGGATTGATCTCACTGATCATCGGCTTTCCCAAAAAAGTCCCCCATCCTCACAATGGACTGTTTGGCTTCTGGCAGGATGTCGGGAAAGAGCTGCCAGGCATGGTGAACCCGTTGCTGGGTGTGGACATCCAAGGCCACACCAGCGGCCTTCATCCTGTTGGCCAATGCCGCAGCATCGGCGTGGAGCAGTTCGTCTGTCCCACTTTCGATGTAGACTTTGCCGAGTCGGATCAAGGCGTCATCTGTTGCCATGATGGGGCTGCAGTCGGGGTCTGTGGCGGGGGCTCCACTGAGGTACATGCCGGAATACTCTCTCAGGTCTTCCCGATCAAAGGCACTGTGGTCGTCCACGGGGGTGATGGTGGAGGCGCCATCTACGCGCAGGTCGACCCAAGGCGACAGCAAGGCGAGGCGGTCTGCGCAACCGCGCCGCAGCGCCCAGGCCAAGGCGAGGTTGCCTCCAGCCGAATCGCCAATGATGTCCAATGGTTGGCGGTCTGGAATTTGATGGAGGGCATCCAAGGCCTGGGGATAAGGTGCTTCAGGGGCCAATGGATAGTCGGGTAGCCACACCTCTCGGCGGGTGACTGCTGCAAGGGCGCTGGCTGCGGCACGGTGCGTCCGCGGTGAGCAAAAGGCAAACCCACCGCCGTGGATCCAGACAATGGGTTGTGCGTCGGGATTGGTGCCGGATCGGGAAATGATGTCGGTTTGGAGGCCATGCCAGTCATGCTGGCGCACCTGCAGGTCTTTTGGGGGGAGGTACAGCCGGGCGAGGGTGTCCGCTGCCAGCCGCCATTGCGCGGGGCTGGCATCGATGACTTCGTGCCGCAACATCCTGACGGCCACGTGATACCCGGAAATCAGCCGGTGAACGAGTTCATTCATCAAATGGGATGGGTTGTCCTTTGGGCACGGCGTAAATGGGATAGCGTGCGTCCGTTTCCTCGTAGTGAGGAGACCGCTTGTAAATCCAATCCAACTGCTGTCTGGGGCTCATGGGCTTGTCGGAAGCGGCATCTGCTTTGGCGGCTTCGAATGCCAGCTTCAGTTGCGGGTCTTGGCTGAGCATGGCCTCGGCGGTTTCTTCGAAGACGTAGGAAGAGAAGTACTCCTTTTGCTGCAGGGCGCTGTCAAAGAAGTTCCAAGCCATAAAGGCATCTACGCCCTGCGGAGAAAGCGTTTCCATGAGGTATCGTGCTGCGGGTTGGTCCAGCGGTATGATGCGGTCGCCAGCAAAGAGCTGGACCGGTTCCATTTGGCGCGAGACTTCCTCTACGGATCGGTAATGGTGGCCTTCATAGGGCCTGCCTGACGCCGCATGGCGCAGGATGGAGGTGACCTCCAACGTCCATGAAGTATCCGCGGGTACCTCTATGGATGTCACGCCGTTGGCTTCGAGTCGTTCGATCACGTGGCGCCATGCTTGGGGCACAACAAAGGCGGCGGGAACCGGAGCTGTCCTGCTGGGCTTGAACGTGTGGAGGTGCGGAATGGACTTCAGATACGGGGCGTCGCGGTCGTACTTCAACCGCCGTTCACCCGTGACGTTGCTCCACTCGTACCGGGCGGTATAGCCGGGAAAATTCAGTGAGTCGATGGCTGTGGTGTCCACCGCCCAAGCGATGGGTGCCACGTCCAATCCGAGAAAATCGGTGTGCTGTTTTGTACGCAGTGAATGGATGGTTTCGGCGTGTTCCTGGGCGAGGTTGAGCAAAACGTCCAGGAATTGTTGTGTGGCGGCCACCCGCTCTGGGAAAGGCTTGAGCATGTGGGCTTCCGTCGTGTAGCCAATCGCGTGGTGCAATGCGCCATATCCTGTGGAGTAACGCGGGGTTTCCAAAAAATCCACGATGCCTTCATCAGGCGTGGCGCCCATGCTGTTGACATAGGGGATCATGGGGTGCCCGGCAGCGTCCATCCCGGCATACAAGAGGGGATTGAAGGTGCCCTCGATCCAAGGCCCCAAGGAACCACCGAGCTTGTCCGGCTGGGTGCTGATCAAGGTCAGAACAGGCTGGTAGTCTGCGCCATTTGAGGTGTGGGTGTCCACAAAGATGTCCGGGGCGAATTCGGTAAACATCTTATTGAATGACAGTGCATTGCGGCTATCACACTTGATGAAATCCCGGTTCAGGTCGAGGTTGCGCGCATTGCCCCTGAAGCCGTATTCCTCAGGGCCTTGTTGGTTGGCCCTTGTGCAGCAATTGCGCCGCAAGCCGCCACCGATGTTGTACATCGGTACGATGCCGATGCACACGTCAGCAGGCAGGCCTTCTGGGGCTGCGAGCAGTGCACGCGCCCAGGCGATGCAAGCATTGACCCCACAGGGCTCTCCCGGGTGAATCGCGTTGTTGACCAGGATGCGAAGGGCAGCAGAATCCGGGCCCAAAGTGAACAGGTGGAGGGGCCGCCCCACGTCGGAGGTGCCGAATACTTCCAGCGATGTGCGTTCGGGATGGGATGTTGCCAACGCTGAATAATCGGCTATTGCCTCACTCCAGGTGGGCGTAGCATTGGCTTCCAGCCCGCGTTGGGCGTGCGTCTGAGGTGTTGCAAAGCAGAGTGCAAACACGAGGACGGAGCGTGTTTGTAAGCGTCGACAACGAAAAGGGCAGGCTGGATTCCAATTCATGAGGTCAAAAGTGAGAAATTGCAACATGGAATTTGTGCCATCCGCCGACGCAGTGCCCCGGGCAGGACAATTCCTGTTGTCCGAACCTTTCATGTCCGATGTCTGGTTTGGCCGCAAGGTGGTGTTCCTCTGTGATCACGACAGCGATGGTACGTTGGGTTTTGTGATTGACAATTTTACGAGCCGTCCGCTTCAGGCGGTTCTCGGCGATGCCGAAGGCTGGCCGTTGGCGCAAAAGTTGTCCATGGGCGGTCCTGTGCATGATGACAGCCTTTTCTACCTGCACCGCATGGGCGAAGTGGTGACGGGGGGAATGCCTGTTTTGCCCGGCCTCTGGTTGGGGGGCGATTTTGACGAGATGAAGGCGGCCCTTTCCTCTGGCCGCTTCAGCGATAGGGACGTCCGCTTCTTTGCAGGATACAGCGGCTGGACCAAGGGGCAACTGGACCATGAGGTGCGCCAGCACAGTTGGTATGTGCACGACGCCCCACTGGAGCACAAGATGGACGCCATTTTCAACCCTCCGGAGGGAGGGCTTTGGCGCCAGATGTTGGCTTCGAAGGGTCCGGGATTTGCGCGGGCCACGCGCCTGCCTGTGGACCCCAGTTTGAATTGATCCGGTCTAGGAAAACGACCAGCGCACGCGGTATCCCGAGTGGCGCCTGACGTTCATGACCCTGCCGCCATCGAAGATGAGGTATTGACCTTTGATGGCGCAGAGTTGCCCTTCGATGACGGGCTCTTTTTCCAATGTGACGGACTGGACTTTCTCTGGAAAAGAGCCGCCCGGATATTGGATGCGGTGGACCGTATCGTCTTCGGACATGAAGTCCTCGAAGGCTGCAGGACAGTGTTCGAAGGCATGGTCTTTGGCAGCGGTCAGTGCGTCTTGTACAGCTTCTGCATCTGGATTGCCGGCGGTGAGCATGGCGCGCCACTGGGTTTTGTCGGCAAATTCCGCCTTCATGGCCACTTCGATCAGGCCGGCCAATTGGCGGTAGGGCGTCTCGGCCAAGAGTATTGCGCCTGAGGCTCCTTGGTCAATCCAACGGGTGGGGATCTGGGTGGTCCGGGTCACTCCGACTTTGACGCCGCCGGTATAGCTGAGGTAGACGACGTGCGGCTGGTTGTGGTGGGCCTCTTCCCATGCGGCGTCGCGCAGGGCGATGCCTTCGTGGATCCTGCTGCGCTCGGGGTGGATGATGCTCTCCACAGCGAGCGGCGAGGATTGGAAGGCGTCATAGGACATGCCATCGCCGTATGTTTTGCGGATGGACTTGCCGGTCACGGTGCAGTGAATCTTGCCCGTGTGTTCGATTCGCACCGTGCGACCGATGGCTTCGGAGAGGGATACGCGCTCAAGCGGGGCAAGCATGTCCGCAGTTGACCAGCTGTATTCCACGCGCTCCTCGGGCCCTATCGCACTCTTCAACTTTCGAATGTTGCCTTCTCCCTCCATGTTGCCCTTGCTCATTTTCGATACTTGTTTAATTTTCAGCAAATCAAAACAAAGCATGAAGAAACTTGTACTCCCGGTCCTTTTGTTTGCGACCGCTTCAGCCTTTGCTCAATTTGAGGAAGGTTTTGAGTCCTATGCCGCTGGCGACTTTATCTGTGTCGAGAGTGCCATGTTTGATCCTTGGCCCGGCGGCACAGCCGGAAGCGATTGGGACGCCACCGTCAGCACAGATTATGCCTCTGAGGGCGTGAATTCTCTAAAAATAGAGGCCCAAGCCGTGGCAGGTGGCCCTATGGATATCGTGATGAACGTCAGTCAAACCGAGGGCAATTGGAGCTTGGATTGGAACATGTTGGTCCCCGATGGGAATTCAGCATATTTCAATGTGCAGGGAACCGATGTCGCTGGCGCGGGAACCGACAGCTGGCAGTGCAATTTCTTTGTTGGGTCAGATGGCAGTTGCATTGCGGATGGCCCTTGGGGCATGTCCGATCCATCCGCCGTTCCCCTCGGTGAGTGGTTCAATGTGCGTTATGTCGTTGACCTGGATCAAGGACTGTTCAAGATGTGGGTGGATGGCGAAGAGCTGTTTCAAGCCCCTTACAACGGAAACTTCAGCAGCATCAATTTCTATGCACTCGGCGACGGACAGACCATTGGCCTGTATTACCTGGATGAAATCACCCTCGCCGAAAGCGATGTGGACCTCGTCGGTGTGGAAGATGTAGCGGCCGAGCCATTTGGATTTGCTCCCAACCCTACTGCAGGGACGCTGTCCTTGCAGGGCGTGAGTGAATCTCAGGACTTGCTTGTCCTCGACCTCATGGGCCGCGAAGTCCTTCGCCTGCCTGTCGAAGTGGGTCAGCAGTCTGTTGCTCTGGACATTCCTGACGGCATTTACCTCTTTGGGCCTGAAAACGGAACGGGATTGAGAAAATTGGTGGTGCGCCGCTGACCTCCATTCCGTGTGATCATCAAAGGACCCTGCCTTCCGAAAGGAAGTGCAGGGTCTTTTGCGTCAGGACCTCGAGATCGGCAGGCATGTGGGGGTGCGGCCAAGGTTCTTTGGCGCCGAATGTGTGTCCGCTACCCTGCAGCAGGAAGAGGCTGGGGTGCTCGGCCCAGGTTTCGATGCGCTGGGCGTGGTCTGCGGTCACGGCGTCATCGGCAGTTCCGTGGGCAATGAACATGCGTCCCTTGAATGCGCGCACGGCGCGCTCGATGGTGAGGGCCTCCCTGTGGTCTTCAAAATCCTGAAAGAAGGACCAGTCGTGGTGCAGGTATTGTCGGGTGCGGTGGTTTAGGATGTCCAATCGTCCGGATGCGCGCCATTCTTCCAGCGCTTGGCCTTGGGGAAAGCGGGCGGCGAAATCGCATACGGATGCCCATGTGATGATGGCATCTACGCCGCGTTGACCCGCATTCGAAAGCGTGGTGTCGGCTGCAGCACCCGCAAGGCAAGCGATGCCTCCCCCCCTGCTGTGTCCGATGACCGCCAGCGGCCCGGTCGTGGCTACGGGGTCCATCGGCGTGGCGCTGGCGCGCAAGGATTGAAGGACAGCGGTGGCTTCCTCGCATTCTTTGCGATAGGTATTGGCGGCAAAGGCTTCGAGGTCAGTAAAGGCGCTCGGATTGTCCGGGGTGGTGCCGTTGTGCGTGAAATTGATGCGGAGCATGCGCCAACCGTTCTGGGCGACCATATCGCCTGCCATGGCCCAGGCGCCCCAATCCATATAGCCTTTGTAGCCATGCAAAAACAGGACGGTGCCCTTGGAGGCGCCCTCAGGCAGGTGCCATTGCCCGTGGATGGGCCGCTGATCTGGTCTCTCCAAAAGAAAGGGGATGCGGTTCATGGAAGGTGTTGGCTGGTGGGTGGGTTTTTGGCTTGCATCTGCGTGACCATCAGGCATGGAGGTTGGCCATGGACAAGGGGTCGGGATGCCCAAAGGAGAAACCGCTTTGGAGGAGGCGGTCCACTGAAATGGACCGCGCATCCGGTTGGTGTGCGGATTTTGCCGGTTTTCCAGAGCGGCATTCGCCCCGGGTTCGCGGGACAGGACAAAGGATATTGGTGGCGCCTTCGCAGCGGATTTTGGCAAGGTGGATCACAGCGCGCACAACGTCTTCTTGGTGCACGACATTGAGCACCTTGTGGTCATTGAGGGTGCTGGCGCTGGGCCTGAACAGCGGCCTCTTTGGACCGATCAGTCCGCCGGCACGCAAAAAGGACGTGTGTGGCATGTCCAAGGCGCGCTCCACGTCCAGGACACATATGCCCGAATGCGGACTGATCCGCCGGACGGCGTCGGCTTCGGTGTAGGTGCCAGGGTCGGTGCTGTACACGCTGGTCGAAGAGATGACCACCGACCAGTTGGCCTTTTCCATGGTGGCGCGCAGGCGTTGGACGGCCATGGGGTGGACACAAGCGCTTGGCGGCAGCGCAATCAGGAGGGCATCACAGCTTGGAACGGCATCTTCTCCTTGCGCGGATGAGGCCAAATCCAATGCGATGGGCACTGCCCCAGCAGCTTCAATTTCCTTGAGGCGGCGGGGGGTTCTGGCTGTGCCCCAAACATTGCCGCCTGCTGCAAGTATGGAACGGGCTGCTGCCTGTCCAAGCCAGCCGCACCCTATGATGCCCCAACTCTTGCACTCTTTCACATTGGATGCCATGGTACTCCGCTAAATTAGCGGTCCATTCATCTCCAAGATGCGTCCACTACCGTTCTCTGTTTTCCAGAAGTCATGCGCCCCGCTGTTGGTCTTGTTGTTGGCCGCCGCGATTCCGGTGGGCGCTTTACACGGCCAGTCTGCCGAATTGCGTTTCAGCATCAAAGGCATGGCCGAAGGCGATACGGTCTTCTTGGCCAACTACTATGGCAACAAGATGTACTACGCGGATACGGCGGTGGTCGGAGCGAAGGGCAAGTTTCAGTTCCCCTCCCCCCCTGCTGAGAAAGGGGGCAAATACGGCCTGGTGCTTCCCGAGAATGGATTCGTGGAGATGATTGTCACAGGCAACAACATCGAGTTGGAAGCCGACCGTGCCAACCTCCCCGGCAGTGTTGTGGTGAAGACGGGACGCGACACGGAGTTGTTCTACGATTACCTGGGGTTCATCCAAGACATGCGGGAGAAGCGCGCACCGATTGATGCCCGCGCTCAGGATTCCACGATGACCGAGGCTGAAAAGGCGCAGTTGACGCAGGACCTCCAGGTGCTCAACCTCCAGGTGGAAGCCGAACAGGACCGCATCCAAGAGGAGCACGGGTCGACCTTGTTTGCCAAGATGATCCGGCTCGTCCGTGAGCCGGATTTTCCCGACGCCCCTTATGATGCTGCCAACCCTCAACTCTGGCGGTACTACAAGTTCCGCAGCATGTACTGGGACAGGTTGGATTTTGCCGATGGCAGGTTGGTGCGCGACCCGGCGCTGCACAATCTTTTGGAACAATACTGGAATGGCGTGATGCCGCAATTGCCAGATACGGCTTTGGCCGAGGTTAACAAGCTCATTTCTCGGGCCAAGTCGGACCCCGACATGTTCAAGTACTTCGTCCACTTCTTTACTTTTTCTGCGGAGAAGAGCCAGGTGATGTGCATGGACAAGGTTTTTGTGGACCTCGTGGACCGCTATTACGCTTCGGGCATGGCCGATTGGCTAAATGAGGAGCAGTTGAAAAAAGTGATGGACCGCGCGGAGGACCTGCGCTATGCCCTGTGTGGGAACCGCATCCCCAATGTCATTCTTCCCGACACCACCCAGCAAGAGTGGGTGAGCCTGTACGATGTGGAATCGGAGTACACGCTGTTGTCGATTTGGGAGTCCACGTGCGGCCATTGCAAGAAGGAGATGCCCAAACTGGAGGAACTGTATGCCGAATGGCACCCCAAGGGTCTGGAGATCTATGCCATCGGCAATGACTTCGAGCCGGAGCCTTGGTTGAAGTTCCTGCGCACCAAGGATATCGGGGATTGGATCCACGTCTCTGACAACCCCGAAATCAATGCAGCTGATAGCGCTACCGCATTGATCATGGCGGGTGTGACCACGCTGCAAAGCCTGAACTTCCGCACGACGTTCGATGTGTATGCGACGCCCAAGATGTTTTTGCTCGATCGCGACAAAAAGGTCATCGCCAAACAGGTCGGCGCTGAGCAAATCAGTGAGATCCTGATGAGAATGGAAGCGGAAAAGGCCCGTCAGTAAAGGGTGGCTGCGCCGCACCAGGGTGGATGAGAATGCACCCTTTCAGTACCATTTCAATGAAAGAAGAAAGCCACGCCTGTTTGGGCGTGGCTTTCTTTTTGGGATGAAAACGTGTCTTTCCGTTTACTCACAGACGGCCTCCCAGTATTGCAGGAGGATCAGCAAGTCGGGCGTATTGACGATGCCGTCATTGGAAATGTCGAAATAGCAGGGGCCGATGTCGGTGATGACATCAAGGAAGACACACGAGCCATTGTCGAGGTCTGCTGCGGCGCTGTAGTTGACGGCTTCGGAATAGGTGCATCCGAAATACAGTTCGCTGTCGTTGAAGTCATTGCCATCACAATCTAGGCCTGGCTCCGAATAGAAGCACGAGCCGTCATCAGCCGTGACATTGGCATCGTAGTTACAGGCACCGATGTAGCTGCACCCAAAGACCTCTTCCCCATCGCACACGCCATTTTCGTTGTAGTCAGGGCAGGTCAACTCTTCTCCGTCACAGATGCCGTTGTCGTTTTGGTCGCAAGGGCAGTCACCACCGCACACTCCAATGGCGTCTTCTACAGTGCAGCTTCCATTTTCCTCGGTGGCTGCAGGGTTGTAGTTGCACGCCGTGGGGTCGGTGCACCCAAAAATCTCTGTGCTGTCGCACACGCCGTCACCATCGGTGTCAGCAGTGCAGTCACCATTGCAAACGCCGATGGCGTCCAGCTGGCCGACGCAGTCGTCCACATCGTCACAAATGCCATCTTCATCTTCATCGGCTGCGCAAGCACCACCGCATTCGCCCAAGGCGTCATTGGCGGCGCAGCTGCTGTCATCTTCAGTGGCTTCAGGATCAAAGTTGCAGGCTGCGGGGTCGGTGCAGCCCAGGATTTCGGCGTCATCGCAGACTCCGTCTTGATCGACGTCGGCTTCGCAGTCGCCATTGCAGACGCCGATGGCGTCATAACTGCCGATGCAAGGATCCTCAGTATCGCAAATTCCATCGTCGTCCAAGTCTGCTGGGCAGTTTCCATTGCAGTCTCCCAAGGCATCAAAGGAACCCACGCAGGCATCCACATCGTCGCAGATTCCGTCTTCGTCGGCATCAGCTGTACAAGTGCCTCCGCAGACATCCAAAGCATCGAGTTCGTCGCAAGAGCCATCGTCATCGGTAGCTGAGGCGTCAAAATTGCATGCGGTCTCATCGGTGCATCCAGGAATTTCATCCACGTCGCAGATTCCGTCTTCGTCTACGTCACTGAGGCAGTCGCCATTGCAGATGCCCAGGGCGTCGTATTCGCCCACACAATCGTCCACATCGTCGCAAATGCCATCGCTGTCCGCATCGGCTGTGCAGCCTCCATTGCAAATGCCGAGCACATCGTAGTCCCCCACGCAGTCGTCCACATCATCGCAGATGTCGTCGTTGTCCAGATCCGCGGGACACCCACCGTTGCAGATGCCGAGTGCATCGTATTGGCCGACACATGGGTCGTCGTCGTCACAGATGCCATCATTGTCCAGGTCGGACAAGCAGTCTCCTCCGCAGACCCCGATAGCGTCATCATAAATACAGGAGTCATTGCTGTCGGTGGCCGCAGCGTCAAAGTTGCAGGCGGTCTCATCTTGGCAGCCGGCGACTTCATCGGCATCACAGACGCCATCGTTGTCCGCATCGTTGTCGACGATCAGCCCCGCTTCACAAGTCTCGCATACGCCATCTACGAAAGTGCAGAGGGTGTTGTCGGTATCGGTAGTGGGATCGCTGTCGTAGTTGCAGGCTGCTGGGTCGGTACAACCGGTGACCTCGTCGGCATCACATACGCCATCGTTGTCGGCATCGTTGGCTACAATTTGCCCATTGACGCAGGTCTCACATAAGCCGTCGGTGTATGTGCACTGGCTGTTGTCCGAGTCGGAGAAGTCCCCCGTATTGCAGGCAGCAGGGTCGGTGCATCCTGCAGTTTCATCGGCATCGCAAATGCCATCGTTGTCCGCATCATTGTCGACGATCACCCCGGCTTCACAGGTCTCGCAGACACCATCGACGAATGTGCAGAGTGTGTTGTCAGTATCGGTAGTCGGGTCGCTGTCGTAGTTGCAGGCCAGAGGATCCGTACAACCCGAGATCTCGTTGGCGTCACAGACGCCATCATTGTCGGCGTCGTTGTCGACGATCACCCCGGCTTCACAAGTCTCGCATACGCCATCTGCGAAGGTGCAGAGTGTGTTGTCGGTATCTGTGGTGGGGGTGCTGTCGTAGTTGCAGGCCCCTTGGTCGGTACAACCGGTGACCTCGTCGGCATCGCAGACGCCATCATTGTCGGCGTCGTTGTCGACGATCAGCCCTCCCTCGCAG
>Ga0115569_10001147_pt1 | contig 20624 bp, 17 predicted proteins | sample COGITO_mtgs_1205_2_FD_87295 | JGI IMG/M metagenome (GOLD analysis project Ga0115569, IMG submission 87295) | Pelagic marine microbial communities from North Sea - COGITO_mtgs_120503 | ecosystem: Environmental > Aquatic > Marine > Epipelagic | place: Germany:Helgoland, sampling site Kabeltonne... | reverse complement strand
TATTAACCTTAACGATCTTAAATAATGGATATAGTACATAAAATCGGTAGAAGAAAAACAGCTGTTGCTCGTATTTATCTTTCTGAAGGAAAAGGAAACATTACAGTAAACAAAAAAGATTATAAAGACTACTTTACTACTGGAACTTTACAGTATAAAGTACAACAACCTTTAATGTTGACAGAAAACTTAGAATCTTATGATATCAAAGTGAATGTTTACGGAGGTGGTGTAACAGGACAAGCAGAAGCAATTCGTTTGGCAATTACAAGAGCTTTAGTTTCAATTAACGAAGAGCACAGGTTAGTTTTAAAACCAGAAGGTTTACTAACACGTGATCCAAGAATGGTTGAACGTAAGAAATTTGGTCAGAAAAAAGCACGTAAAAAATTCCAATTCTCGAAACGTTAATAGCGATCTGAACTTGTTTCAGCATCCTTATATCGAGAACTGTTATTATATTTTAATATTAAACAGTTTAGCATCTAAATATATAAGACTCTTAAACGACTACTTATATATTGATTTCAAAACAGAAAGTAAACACATTTAAAAAAATGGCAAACGTAAACATTCAAGAATTATTAGATAATGGTGTACATTTTGGACACCTTACTAGAAAATGGAACCCTAACATGGCTCCTTATATTTATACAGAACGTAATGGTGTACACATCATTGATCTGTACAAAACAGCAGCAAAAATAGAAGAAACTTCAGCAGCTTTAAAAAAGATTGCAAACTCTGGACGTAAGATTTTATTTGTTGCTACCAAAAAACAAGCAAAAGATATTGTTGCTGAAAAAGCAAAAGCTGTGGACATGCCTTTCATTACTGAAAGATGGCCAGGTGGTATGTTAACAAACTTTGTAACTATTAGAAAAGCGGTTAAGAAAATGGCTCAGATTGATAGAATGAAGTTAGATGGTTCTTTTGATGCATTATCAAAAAGAGAGAAATTACAGATTAATCGTCAAAGAGAAAAATTAGAAAAGAATTTAGGTTCTATTTCTGACATGACTCGTTTACCTGGAGCATTATTTGTAGTAGATATCAAGAAAGAACATATTGCTGTAGCAGAAGCTCAAAAACTAAACATTCCTATTTTTGCAATGGTTGATACAAACTCTGATCCTAGATTAGTAGATTTTATTATCCCAGCAAATGATGATGCTTCTAAATCTATAAATGTTGTTTTATCATTTGTTACAGATGCAATTGCAGAAGGTTTATCAGATAGAAAAGCAGACAAAGTAAAAGAGACAAAAGAAGTTGCCGCTCCTAAAGTAGAAGAAACCAAAGAAGTTGTTGTTGCTCCAAAAGCAAAAAAAGCTCCTAAAGTTGAAGAAACCGAAGAAGTTGTTGCTGCTCCAAAAGCAAAAAAAGCTCCTAAGGTAGAAGAAACCAAAGAAGCTGTTGCTGCTCCAAAAGTAAAAAAGGCTCCTAAAGTAGAAGAAACCAAAGAAGTTACTGCCGCTCCAAAAGCAAAAAAAGCAGCTCCTAAAGCGAAAGCAAAAGAAGTAAAAGCGAAAGAGACTGAAACTCCTACTGAAGAAAAAAAATAATTTAATTAAAATAGATATATAACATGGAAACAGTAAAGATTAGTGCTGCTGATGTTAAAAAATTAAGAGAAGCAACTGGCGCTGGAATGATGGACTGTAAAAAGGCATTAGTAGAAGCTGCTGGAGACTTTGATAAAGCAATTGACATCTTACGTAAAAAAGGTCAAAAAATTGCTGCAAAAAGAGCTGATAGAGAATCTACAGAAGGAGTTGCAGTAACAAAGATTAACGCAGACAGCACCGCAGGTGTTGCGATTGTTTTAGCGTGTGAGACTGATTTTGTTGGTAAAAACGAATCCTTTGTTGCTTTGGGTGGTCAGTTTGCTGATATCGCATTAAACTCTGCTGACAAAGAAGCTTTCTTAGCTGCAGATTTTGGTGGCATGACTGTTGCTGAAAAATTAATTGAACAAACGGGTGTTATTGGAGAAAAGTTAGAGATAACTGCTTTTGAAAAAATAGAAGCAAGTTATGTTGGCGCTTATACTCACATCGGAAAAATCGCTGCTTTGGTTGGTTTAACTGCTGCTGTAGATAATGCTGAAGTTTTAGCAAAAGACGTAGCAATGCAAGTAGCATCTATGGGTGCAACTACTTTATCTTATAAAGATTTTGAGCCTTCATTTGTTGCTGCTGAAACAGAAGCAAGAATTGCTGTAATTGAAAAAGACAATATTGAGTTAGGTAGATTGGGTAAAACATTGAAAAATGTTCCTCAATTTATTTCTATGTCTCAGTTGTCTGATGAAGTTTTAGCAAAAGCTGAAGAAGCTGCAAAAGCTGAATTAGCTGCCGAAGGAAAACCAGAAAAAATCTGGGATAGAATTTTACCTGGAAAAATGGAAAGATTTGTTTCTGACAACACAACTTTAGATACGGAGCAATGTCTTTTGGACCAAGTTTTTATTAAAGATGAAAAGAAAAATGTTGCACAATATGTGAAAACATATGGTGATATTGAAGTAAGCACTTTCAAAAGAGTTACTTTAGGATAACATAATTCTAAAATTATACTTCCCTACCTCGGTTTCAAATTATTTGAAACCGAGGTTTTTTTTGTTCAAAAGATATTTATAAACAGGTAATAGTCTTTTGGTTAGTGCAAAAATCCAAAAATTTAAATAAATCGTTCATTAGCTCCTATAATATTAGAAGAACTTGGCCGAGGAGAAGCAACTTCATTGATTGCCCTAGACAAGCTACTTGAATTTTTAAAATTATAAAACCCTCAATTTCTATATTTTATATTTTGTAATTTTTTTATTTATCAAAAAAAGGAAACTCAAAAAAAAAGCTTAATTTTGCAGAACTTTCAAAACAAGCTATGGAATACAATAGAATTCTTTTAAAATTAAGTGGAGAAGCATTAATGGGCGATAGACAATATGGCATAGATCCTAAGCGTCTCTCTGAATATGCAAAAGAAATTAAAGCAGTAATTGGTAAAGGTATTGAAATTGCTATTGTAATAGGTGGTGGAAATATTTTTAGAGGAGTTGCAGGAGCAGCAAATGGTATGGATCGTGTACAAGGAGATCACATGGGCATGCTGGCAACTTGTATTAATGGATTGGCACTGCAGAGTGCTCTTGAAGATGAAGGAGTCAATACACGCCTACAAACAGCTTTAGAAATTAAAGAAGTTGCAGAACCTTATATCAAAAGAAAAGCAATTCGCCATTTAGAAAAAGGAAGAGTTGTTATTTTTGGAGCAGGAACTGGAAACCCTTATTTTACTACAGATACAGCTGCCGTTTTAAGAGCCATTGAAATAGATGCAGACGCCATCTTAAAAGGAACTCGCGTGAAGGGTATTTACAATGTAGACCCAGAAAAAGACAAAAATGCTATTAAATTTGAAACTATTTCGTACAAGGACGTAATTAAAAAAGGGCTTAAAGTAATGGACATGACCGCATTTACCTTAAGTGAAGAAAATAAATTACCAATAATTGTTTTTGACATGAATACGAACGGAAACTTAATGAAATTAATTTCTGGAGAAAAAATTGGTACTATTGTTAATAATCAATAATCTTAAAGAGTACAAGAGATGAACGAAGAAATTGAATTTATTATTGATACCGCAAAAGAGGTAATGAATAATGCTATAGCACATTTAATTAAGGAATTGCGAACGATTAGAGCTGGAAAAGCAACGCCATCAATGCTGTCTAATGTAATGGTAGATTATTATGGTTCTCAAACACCTTTGAGCCAAGTAGCAAACGTAAACACTCCTGATGCAAGAACAATTAGTATTCAACCTTGGGAAAAAAACATGTTACAACCCATTGAAAAAGCAATTCAAATAGCAAACTTAGGTTTTAACCCAATGAATAATGGTGATGTTATTATGATTAATGTTCCGCCATTAACTGAATAAAGAAGAATTAATTTAGCCAAACAAGCAAAAGCAGAAGCAGAACATGCTAAAGTAGGTATTCGAAATGCGCGCAAGGATGCTAATAATGAGATCAAAAAAACAGATATTTCTGATGATATGAAGAAAATTTCTGAAAGCGATATTCAAAACCTAACAGATACTTTTGTGAAACAAATCGAAGAAAAACTCGCTGTAAAAGAAGTAGAAATAATGAAGGTTTAAAAAAATAAAAAAGAGTGTGTTTCTTTCCACCCGCTTCTACTATACAAATTAACTACATTTTCGTAAATTTTACTAAATGAATTTTTGGACAAAAATTGCTGGCCTTATCTTAAGAAACCGTTATTTAGTTTTACTAGGTATAGCAATCATTACAGGCTTATTAGCGTCACAAATGAAGTATATGAAATTTTCATATACAGAAGCTAATTTATTGCCCGAAGATCATGAAGCAAATATACAATACAATCAATTTTTAGAAATTTTTGGGGAAGAGGGAAACTTGGTCATTTTGGGAATTAAAGATGCAACTGTCTTCACACCTAAAAAATTTAATGCATGGAATAATTTAGTTCGAAAATTTGACAGTTTAGAAGAAATAGATTTTACACTTTCTATTGCTGATGTCCAAAAATTAAAAGCAGATAGAAAGAAAAGAAAATTTGTTTTAGAACCCTTGTATAATAAAGAACCAACAACACTTAAAGAGGTTCAAAATATAAAGAAACAACTTTTTGAAAAACTCCCTTTCTATGATAATTTACTCTTTAACAAAGAAACAGGAACACTACAAACTGCCATTTATATTAAGAAAGAAATTGTAAACACCCCAAAACGTAGAGATTTCATTTTTACTACTTTAATACCTACAATAAAAGAATTTGAAAAAGAGAATAAAGTAGATGTAAGAGTTTCTGGAATGCCCTATATTAGAACGCTGAATGCACAAAATATAAAAAGTGAAATTGCACTTTTTGTCGGAGGTGCATTGGCCATTACTGCAGTTATTTTCTTCTTTTTCTTTCGCTCTTTTAGAGCCACTTTCATTACACTTTTGGTCGTCATGACAGGAGTCGTGTGGGCTTTTGGATTTATCGGTTGGTTTGGATACGAAATTACCGTTTTATCCGCTTTAATTCCTCCTTTAATCATCGTAATAGGAGTGCCAAATGCTGTTTTCTTGATTAATAAATATCAGCAGGAAATAAAAAAACATGGTAACCAGGCGAAGTCATTACAGCGTGTAATTTCTAAAATAGGAAATGCTACTTTAATGACGAATATTACAACTGCTTCTGGTTTTGCAACCTTTGTTTTTGTGAAAAGTAGCTTGCTCCGTGAATTCGGAATTTTAGCTTCCGTAAATATCATCAGTATTTTTATTTTAGCATTACTAATCATCCCCATTTTATATAGTTTTATGCCACTTCCCAAAAAGAAGCACTTGAACCATCTTGAAAAAAAGTGGATTGAAAATGTGGTGAATTGGATGGAAAAAATGGTAAAAAAACAAAGAATTACTATTTATTTTACCACTGTAATTGTTATTATTTTAGCAATTATTGGCGTTTATAAAATTAAAGTTTCTGGCAGTTTAATTGAAGACATGCCTAAAAGCTTGGAGTTTTATAAAGATATTAAATTCTTTGAAAGTGAGTTTGGTGGTATCATGCCATTAGAAATATTAATTGACACAAAAAAAGAAAAAGGAGTCCTAAAACTATCCACTTTAAAAAAGATGGAGAAAATAAATGAGGCAATTGAAAACTTCCCTGAACTCTCAAAACCTATTTCCGTCACCAATCTAGTAAAATACTCTAAACAAGCTTATTACAAAGGAAATCCTAAATATTACCAGCTACCAACAAGTCAAGAACAAAGTTACATTTTTGCCTACACCAAAAATTCAAACAATGAGACGGGTATGCTCAAAAATTTTGTAGATAAGACAGGACGTTATGCAAGAATAACTACTTTCATGAAAGACATTGGTACTGAAAAGATGAGTATCATTCAAGAACGATTAAAAGCAGTAATTGCAAAAGAGTTTCCTTCAGAAAAATATGAGGTATCTCTAACAGGAAAAGCATTGGTGTTTATAAAAGGAACTAACTATTTAATTAAAAATTTAGTTATTTCGTTGTCTTTGGCAATTTTGTTAATCGCAATTTTTATGGCCTGGATGTTTCGGTCTCCACAAATGATTTTCATTTCCTTAATTCCAAACATACTACCATTATTAATTACGGCAGGATTAATGGGTTTCTTCAATATCCCTATAAAACCATCTACAATTTTGGTATTTAGTATCGCTTTTGGTATTTCTGTGGATGATACAATTCACTTTTTAGCAAAATATAGACAAGAGCTAATTGCCAATAAATGGAGAATAAAACCCTCTGTATATTCGGCTTTACGTGAAACTGGGGTGAGTATGTTTTATACTTCAATTGTATTGTTTTTTGGCTTTTTAACGTTTACACTTTCTAGCTTTGGCGGCACAATTGCTCTAGGAGGACTTGTATCCATAACTTTATTATTAGCAATGGTATCTAATTTATTGTTACTACCTTCTTTACTGTTAACTTTTGAAAAGAAAATTTCGAATAAAAAAGTGTTTAAAGAACCCAAAATGAAGATTTTCCCGCCAAACGAAGAAGAAGGATCAATTATAAAAAAATAATTGACTTAATTTTAGAAGTGTCTCCAGTACAATATTTAAAATAAACTACTTAAAAAATAGCATTGTTATTTTAAAAAAATATCTTTACTTTAGTAAGAATAACAAACATTAATATCATTATGATAAAAAACAGTGTTTACGAACTTTTAAAATCTGACGGGTTATTACCTCAAGAAGTACAAGTAAAAGGATGGGTTAGAACCTTTAGAAGCAATCGTTTTATTGCTTTAAATGATGGTTCTACTATTCATAATATTCAATGTGTTATCGATTTTGAAAGCACAACAGAAGAAACACTTAAAAGAATTAATACAGGAGCTGCTATTGCTATAAAAGGGATTCTAACTGAGAGTCAAGGTAAAGGACAAACCGTAGAAATTCAAGTTTCAGAAATTGAGATTTTAGGAGATTCTAATCCAGATGCATATCCCATTCAACCTAAAAAACACAGTTTTGAATTTTTAAGAGAAAATGCACATTTGCGTTTAAGAACAAATACTTTTAGCGCAATTATGCGTGTCCGTTCAAAATTATCTTTTGCTGTGCATCAATATTTTCAGGAAAATGGGTTTAATTACGTTCATACACCAATTATTACAGGTGCTGATGCGGAAGGAGCTGGAGAAATGTTTAGGGTTACAAACTTTAAAGACAACGAAGCTCCAGTAAATGAAGAAGGAGAAATTGATTTTACGAAAGATTTTTTTGGCAAGGAAACCAACCTTACAGTTTCTGGTCAATTGGAAGCAGAAACCTTTGCAATGGCATTGGGAAAAGCCTATACTTTTGGACCTACTTTTAGGGCAGAAAACTCAAATACAACAAGACATTTAGCAGAATTTTGGATGATAGAACCCGAAGTCGCTTTTATGGATTTGGAAGGCAACATGGATTTGGCTGAAGACTTCATCAAATGCGTTTTAAAGTCTATTTTAAAAAGTTGTAAAGATGATTTAGCTTTTTTGGACCAACGTTTAACCCAAGAGGAAAAAAGTAAACCGCAAGCTGAAAGAAGTGACATGAGTTTGTTAGAAAAACTTCGTTTTGTAGCCCATAATAATTTTAAAAGAATTTCTTATACGGAAGCTATTGATATTCTTCGGAATTCAAAACCCAATAAAAAGAAGAAATTTCAATTTCCAATTCATGAATGGGGTGCAGATTTACAATCTGAACACGAACGTTTTTTGGTTGAAAAACACTTCAAATGTCCCGTAATATTATTTGATTATCCAGCAGATATCAAAGCATTTTATATGCGTTTAAATGAGGATGGAAAAACAGTTAGAGCGATGGATGTGTTGTTTCCAGGAATTGGAGAAATGGTGGGAGGTGCTCAACGTGAAGAAAGATATGATGTTTTAGTAGAAAAAATGAAAAGGATGAATATCGATGAAAAAGAATTGTGGTGGTATTTAGATTTAAGAAAATTTGGAACCGCAGTTCATTCTGGTTTCGGTTTAGGATTTGAAAGATTGGTGCAATTTACCACAGGTATGAATAATATTAGAGATGTAATTCCTTTTCCAAGAACACCTCAAAATGCGGACTTTTAATCGCATCTTAACCTTCCAAAAGGGAAGAAAAGTAGTATTTTAAATTTTAAGAATATTGTATATTTAAGTTCATGTTAAAACAAAGTTTACATTACAAATTATTACAAAAATTATCTCCACAACAAATTCAGTTGATGAAGTTAATTCAACTGCCTACGCAAGCTTTTGAAGAACGCTTAAAACAAGAAATAGAAGAAAATCCTGCATTAGATACTGGTAAAGAAGAATTAGATGCAATAGATGATGATTTATCTAATGAATATGATAATCTAGAGAATGAAAAAAATGAAGCGGAAGACATCAATATTGATGAATATTTGAGTGATGATGAAATACCGAATTACAAAACACAAGCAAACAATTATTCAGCGGATGATGAGGAGAAAAACGTGCCTTATGCGTCAGGAACAAGTTTTCATCAGTCTTTAAAAAACCAACTAAATACGTATCATTTTAATGATGAAGAACTGGCCATTGCTGAGTTTTTAGTGGGGAGCATTGATGATAGCGGCTATATTAGAAGAAATATTATAGACTTAGTAGATGATTTAGCTTTTACAGCAAATGTTTTTACCACAGAAGAAAAAGTAGTTTCAATTCTTAAAAAGGTAATTCATACGTTAGACCCTATTGGTGTTGGTGCAAGGAACCTAAAAGAATGTCTTATTATCCAACTCAAACGAAAAGAATCTACCAAAACAAGAACTTTGGCAATTCGAATTTTAGAGACTGCCTTTGATCATTTTGTAAAAAAACACTATAAGAAACTTCAAGAAAAGTTTACGCTTTCTGAAGAAGAACTGAAAGAAGTAAATACAGAAATTTCTAAATTGAATCCTAAACCAGGGAGTTCATATGCTGGTAATAATAAAATTGCAGAACAAATAGTTCCCGATTTTTCTATCAAACTTATTGATGGTGAATTGGATTTGATTTTAAATGCTAGAAATGCTCCAGAATTACGCGTTTCTAGAGAATATAATAACATGTTAAAAGGATATCAGGAAGCTAATGTAAAAAGCAAATCACAAAAAGATGCGGTGTTTTTTATCAAACAAAAACTGGATTCCGCAAAATGGTTTATTGATGCAATCAGACAACGCCAACAGACACTTTTGGTAACAATGGACACCATCATGCAATACCAATATGATTATTTTTTAACAGGGGATGAACGCAAGTTAAAACCCATGATTTTAAAAGATATTGCTGACAAAATTAACATGGATATTTCTACGGTTTCTAGAGTTGCAAATAGCAAGTATGTTTCTACTCCTTATGGTACAAAATTAATTAAAGAATTCTTTTCTGAATCGATGAAAAACGATAAAGGTGAAGATGTTTCAACGAAAGAGATAAAGAAAATTTTAGAAACAGTAATTTTAGAAGAAAGTAAGAAAAAACCTTTAACAGATCAAAAATTAGCGGAAATTTTAAAAGAAAAAGGATACCCAATTGCACGAAGAACAGTTGCAAAATATCGAGAACAGTTAGATTTACCTGTCGCTCGTTTACGAAAAGAAATTTAGTGAAATTTTACAAAATTATATCTATTATACTAAATCCGATTGTAATACCTACAATTGGAGTCTTATTGTATTTCATCTTCTTACCCAATATCTTTAGCAGTCAGCAAAGACTTACTGTACTGGGCTTAATCTTTACAACAACTTACTTAGTACCTTTATTAACTTTACTACTTTTTAAGAGGTTAAAACTGATAAAATCTTTTAAAGTAGAAAGTATTCGCGAAAGAAAAATTCCGCTTGGAATAATGACGATACTGTTCTATTTTTTAGCCAATACATTAAAAGGCATTCCTAATTTATCTGATTTAGGATTGTTATTTGATGCAACCACCTTAAGCTTAGTAATTGTTTATATTTTGTTCGCATTTAAAGTAAAAATAAGTATACATTTAGGATCATTAGGAATTATTACAGGCTTCTTTTTTGTAATAGACTCTTTATACACTCAAAATTTAGGTATCGTAATAATCGGTGCGTTCCTGCTCTCTGGTTTGCTCGCTAGCGCAAGATTGCATTTAAAAGCACACAAACAGACCGAAGTATATTTAGGGTTTGTCACAGGATTTATATCGCCAATTATTGTTTTCTGCTTTTTATAGAAAGTAAAAAATCAAGCCGAACTTTAACACTTTAGTACGAATTTCTTCTCCATTGATTGTACCGTTCTCAAAAATAGGTGTGAGGCCATAAAAGACATTGATATTAAATGCATCATAACCCACAGATAAGGTTAAGCCATATTGAATTTTTTTATAATTTAAGACATTCTCATACTTAAAGGTACGATTACTCGGAGCATCAAACTGAAATTTATTGGAGATATTATAAAGGAACTTAATTCCTGCATATACTCTCCAAAAATCATATTTCTGAGCCGTGGAAGTTCTCCATCTTAATTCTAAAGGAAATTCTAAATTGTGAGATGTAAACAAATTTGCTTTAATGGAGGGGTCACTACTAAAAATAGTTGCATTGTTGAGTTCTTCTACTTTTAATTTATGATTAAAAAAATCGAATCCATAACCAACTCCTCCTGCAACAGAAATAGTACCTTGTTTATTTAAAATTAAATCTTTTATTAAGCCTGCAGAAAGTGAGTAAGAAAAATTACTTTTAAATATTGGGGATGGTTGCTGATAAAACTGAGCATAAGTGATAGATAGATAAAACTGGTCGTCAGCATATCTATCTCCTAATTGTAACGTGTCTTTTTGGGCAAAAGATATGGTTACATAAAATAATAAAGAAAGATAAATTAAGGGTGTTTTCATACTTAAATTAAACGTACCCTAAAGATACAATATTTCACTTCTTAGTTATCTGTTTTGAAAAAAAATCAAAAAAAAAGGATAATTCAAATGAATTATCCTTTTTATAAATTCTATTGCTATGATTAATCTGCCGTTTTGGAAGCAGAATAACTAATTTTCAATGCATTTACGTCTCTTAATTTCAATCTAATATCGATAATAGTTCCAACACTAGATTCTTTATCTGCTTTGATAGAAGTCGTCATAAATGGAACCTCAGCTTCTGACACTTTAGATCTTGCATTGATAATAAATGCAGGAACTTCATCGGCTGTAGAAATCTTATCATTTAATTGAATTCTATTAAAACTACTTCCATATTTAAGATCCTTCGCTTTACCAATATAAATGGTATTCACTAAGCTTTTATGCTCTAATTTCTTAACTTCTGAAGCAGAAGGTAATCTTGGATTATCAATTTTTAAATCAGTTTCTCTCATGGTAGTTGTTACCATAAAGAAAAATAACAACATAAAAACGATGTCTGGTAAAGCAGCAGTATTCACCGCTGGCATTCCTTTTTTCTTTTTTCTAAATTTAGACATATTGTTAAATTTTAAAAATTAATTTGTTGGTTCTGCATCCGAAATAATTTGAGGATAACTTGTTTTGATATCTTCCACTTTTTTCTTTAGACTTTCGTTCTGTTTGTCTTTCTTGTAAGCTTCTTCAAGTTCAGGAAAAGGGGTTTTGTATTTTTCCATACTTAACCTATTTCTCAACTCTCTGTATGCTTTCAACAACTGATCTTGAACAGCTAGATACGTTCCATATTCTGTTAATCTATCACTCTGTACTGAAATAATTGCTTTGTTGGGATGATCTGAAGATTTTTCACTTCTTTCACCTTTACAATATGTACATGGTCCAGTAGCAACACCCTCTTCAACTTTACCTTCACCTCCACCATTGTCTATAAAAGTAATTGTAGCTTCTTGAAGGTCTTTAATATCCATTCTTTCGCCTTCAACTAAAAGCTCATTATTTCTATTAATGTTTACTTCAAAAATGTTCTTTTCTTTGATAATTGGCGGCACGTAATCTGCTGGTGGTTTTTCAGATAGTTTTTTTGAGACTCCTGAATCCACATTCATGGTTGTCGTTACTAAGAAAAAGATTAACAGCAAGAAGGCAATATCTGCCATAGAACCTGCATTAATTTCTGGGGTCTCTCTTCTTGCCATATTGTTATGATTTTATTAATCCTTTAACTAAATCTAAGATAAAAAAGCCAAGACCAATGATACCTAGTATCATGCTAAACCAAATTCCAGTTCCTACAAGTCTATTGATTGATGAGCCTGCTTCTCCTCCTTCTAAAATTACATCTGCATTGTCTAGTACTACACTGCTGTCTGCAATGAAATAAGCGGTCACAAATAGCAAACACAATACAGCCAAAGCTAATAAAGTTTTCTTTAAGCTTTCTGGATTTTTGAACAACCCGAGTAATGATAACACGATGGTTACCCCTATCGTAAAGTATAATAAGTATTGTGAAAAATACACAAGTGGACTTACTACTTTATTTGCGACATCAACATCGTCTTGAACAGCTCCTTCTCCTGCCATAAGCACTCTCACAAGTAAGATAATACCAATGACAGCAATTGCTGTTACAGCGTATGTGATAATTTTTGTTATTTTATTATCTTTCATAAAAAAATATTATTTATACTTTACTAATAAATCGATTAAAGAAATAGAAGCATCTTCCATATTATTAACAATACTGTCTACTTTAGAAACAATATAATTATAAAAAATCTGTAAGATAATCGCTACAACTAAACCAAAGACGGTTGTTAATAAAGCTACTTTAATCCCCCCTGCAACAACAGCTGGTGAAATATCATTTGCTACAGCAATTGCATCAAAAGCTCCAATCATACCAATTACAGTTCCCATGAAACCAAGCATTGGTGCTAGAGCAATGAATAAAGATAACCAAGAAATGTTTTTTTCCAACAATCCCATTTGAACACCTCCATAACTTACGATTGCTTTTTCTGCAGATTCTACACCATCGTCTACTCTATCTAAACCTTGATAAAAAATAGATGCTACGGGTCCTTTAGAGTTTCTACAAACTTCTTTTGCAGCTTCTATACCGCCAGAACTTAGGGCATCATCTACACTTGCTACTAATTTCTTAGTATTGGTTGTTGCCATGTTTAAATAAATAATTCTTTCAATTGCAATTGCTAAACCTAAAATTAGAGCGACCAATACAATTCCCATAAAACCTGGACCTCCTTCAATAAAACGAAGTTTTAATTCTTGGTGGAAAGTTCTTGCTTCCTCTGTTGTTACTTCTTGTGCGAAAGTTGATTGAATTGCTCCAAAAAACATAAATCCTAATACGGATAAGGCATTTACTACTTTTTTCATCTCTTTGATAATTAATTTTTATTAGTTAACGGGTTAAAGATATACGTTTATAATTCAAAAAAAAAAATTTGAAAGATAATTTCTATACAATTATTTATAGATTTTCCTTCAACCTTATTTTTTCTGACAGCCAAGTAACAAAAAAATAATGAGGATTAAAAAAAAATTAATCTATTTAACTAATAAAAACTGATTTTATTGAAATTAAATTAAAAAAAGGGGCTGTTTGTTCTATTTGCTCAATAATAATTTATGTTTAAATTGATGCAGCCAATTTTAAAGCGTTGGTTTATGATCCTTGATCATCCCAATAGTTCCTTCGGTGTAAACTAATAACATATTCTATTTTATAGTCATTCAAAAAAAGATAACGAATGCTACACCAAAATTATACTGATTTTAAAAAAAACAAAAATTGGGTCTTGAAATGAATGTAAATCTGTTCCCAAAAAAGGTTCTTCTTAAGAACAAAAAAAATGAGTTAACTTTCCATAGATAGCAAGACCATCCTCAACTCCATGAAAGAAAAAGAGCCATCTACTTTTTCTTTGAGTTCCGTTAGGTTTTTAAATGTAGTTTCCTCAATAGCTTTTGTAATCTTTTTGTAGCGTTTTATAGCAATCAATTCAAGAATATCGACTTCACCAGAAGGTATAAAACTTGCTAAATGACTTTCAATAGTTCCTGTAGTAAGACTTCTCTCTTTGGCAATCTCTTTTACTGAAAGTCCTGATTTGAACAACTCAAAACTAATTTGCTTGGTTGGTTTCTTGTTTTCTTTTTTTTGCTCGTTGAATTTATTAATTCCATTTTCTAAACAATAGCGCTCAATCGCTTCCAAAATTTCTACTCCATATTTAGTAACGCGTGTTTTTCCCATACCCGAAATTTTCAACAAGGCCGCTTTTGTTCTTGGTAATTCATCACACATTGCATATAACGTTTCTTGTGTGAATATCTGAAAATGAGGAATCGATAAAGATTTCGATATTTCATCTCTTAATTCACGTAACTTTATCGCTAAAATTGGGTCGCGTTTTGAAACTACCTTTTTCTTTACAGTTGGCGCTGTTTTTTGTAGAACAGCTTTTGCCCTCACCTGTAAATACTCTTGAACTTTAAAACCTACTGTCATTTTTTGCAAAGCAAACAACTTTTCTTCTAATTTTTCTTGAAGCACATCAAACTGTTTAGAAAAGTCTTTTTTTACGGTTTTATTGTCTGTTGAAAATGAAATTGCATCCAAAGGTTTTTGAATATTTCCTTTCGTTTCGTTCAAGAAATAATTGATTGCTTTTGTAAATCTTTCTTGAATAGAAGTACTATTCTCTGGTAAGATATTTTCTTCTGAAATACCATTCAGTTGATTTTTAAATCCATTTGAAACTTTCATTAGAGCGACAACTCCTTCCTCTTTTATCATTTGTAAATGACCAATCACATCCCCTTTAATACTTGTTCTGTTTTTGTAGAAAATATCAATCAACCTTGTTATTGGATATAAAAAGGGCTGAAAATCGAACAATTCAGCAATTAAATTCAACTGAAAATATTTTTCAGATTCATTTAAAATAGTTTCATCAGGATGATTTTCTTCTACGCTTTCATTAAAAACACTGACTGTTTTATCGTTAATAATGGCGTTGCTTGTAATGGGTGTTTTCAAAACTAGCCCCTCTAGAGAAGTACACCTACTCAGAGCTACATAAGTTTGTCCGTGTGCAAAAGAAGCTTCAGCGTCTATAATCGCTTTTTCAAAGGTTAAACCCTGACTTTTGTGAATGGTAATTGCCCAGGCTAAACGCAAAGGAATTTGTGAAAAAGCACCAATCATCTCTTCTTTTATAGCTTTGGTTTCTTCGTCAATAGAATAATTAATGTTCGTCCAAGTTTCTTTTTCTGTAACTATTTCATCAATTTCGTTGGCACATTGTACTGTGACACTTTCCCTTGAAATATCGGTAACAATTCCTATTTTCCCATTGAAATATCTTTTTTCAGATGAAGAATCATTCTTGACAAACATCACTTGGGCACCAATTTTTAATTCTAATTTTTGCGAATTTGGAAAGGCATTTTCATTGAATTTTCCAGAAATTTCTGCTTCAAAAAAGGTACTTTTATTTTTGAGTTTATTCAATTCAAAATTGTTAATCAAATTGGCTCTATTGTTATGTGTTGTTAGCGTAATATATCCCTCTTCTTTGGTTGGGGAAAAGGCTGGGTCATAACGTTCATTTAAAATTTTTGCAGATTTTTCTGACAAATTATCATTTCTGATTTCGTTTAAAATGGTGATAAAATCTTCATTTTTCTGGCGATAAATATGTTTCAATTCAATAGAAACCACGTCTGCCTCCTGGTAGGCTTTGCTACTAAAAAAATATACAGTATTGTAATGTTGTTGTAGTAAACTCCATTCATTTGGTCTCACAACGGGCGCTAATTGTTGTAAATCTCCAATCATTAAAATTTGTGCACCACCAAAGACTTTATTTCGATTTTTATACCGTCGCATAACTTGGTCTATTCCGTCTAACAAATCTGCACGAACCATAGAGATTTCATCAATAATTATTAAATCTAACGATTTTATGATATCAATTTTGGCCTTGTTAAACTTTCGTTGTTGATTTGAAGTATTCGTAATTTGATTAGGCAAAATAGGTCCGAAAGGCATTTGAAAAAAGGAATGAATAGTGACTCCTTTTGCATTAATTGCTGCAACTCCTGTTGGCGCAACAATGACCATTCTTTTTAAAGATTCTCTTTTGATTTGATGTAAAAAAGTCGTTTTTCCTGTACCTGCTTTTCCTGTAATAAAAAGATTTCTATCTGTTTTATCAATAAATTGTAGCGCAAGTTCTAATTCAGGATTTTTTGACATTGTAGCTTTTTGATGCAAGGTAATAAATCGTCTTAAAAAAAATAATAGGATTTTAATTTTATTTGTAATATCTATTTTAAGAAAAAAATTTGAAAGTAAATATTGTGTTGGTTTCAGTTATAAAATAAATAATGAAAGGTACTATCTCACTCTAAGTTTTATGATTACTTCATTTTTTGTAATCCCTGTATAATATGTATGCGCTATTGGGCTATTTTTTATGACCTGTAAAATGCTCCATCGTTTTATAAATACCTAGTACGGTTCCTGCAAACCAATCGAAAACATTAATAGACATAAAGCCTTGACCAAGTTTTGCTAATCTGTATATATATCCAGGAATAGTAACCATTCTTTTATTTTTTTCTATCGCTTTGATAATTGTAAGTGCTGCAATCTCTGGATCAAGAATAGGTATTTTTGACTGTACCCCATCAAACATTCCAGTATGGATATAATAAGGCATTATGGTCGTTACATTTATGTTCTTTTTTAATTGTTTCATTTCGATACGCAAACTATCTGACCATCCTATTAAAGACCACTTACTTGCTGCATAAACTGACATTTTAGGATTCGAAATTAAACCACCAGAAGACGCAATATTACAAATATGTCCAGAATTCTGATCCAGCATACCTTTTAAAAATTCTTTGGTAATGAACATTGGTGCATTTGCATTAATCTCCATTGTTTTTAAGATGTCTACTGTGGTATGTTCATGAAAATACTTGCCTGCAACAATACCTGCATTATTTATCAATACATCAACAACCCCTATTCCTTGTTGTATTTTTTTAGCGGTATCTTGAATCTGGTCGATCTTAGAAACATCAACATTAAAACCTACAACATCTCCCTTACTTGCGAATTCCGAAAGCGTGGCCTCCATTTTTGATTGATTGACATCCCAAATGATCACTTTTGCTTCTTGCTCCAAGAGTAACCGAACCATAATTTTTCCAATGCCAGAAGCACCGCCTGTGATAAGTACTCTTTTGCCCTTCAATTGTTTCATTTTATAAAATTTTATAGAGACAAATATTCACTTTAATATAAATCTTCAGTTGCGAAGTTATCGGTTTAAAACCATCGCCACAAATGAAACTGTGGAAACAAAAAAATCCCAAGCATTTTGCTTGGGATTTTGAATATCTATTCTAATACTATTGAAATACAACCTACATTTCCAATGTTTTTGTAGGGTTATTGTCCATTAACAATTCAACTGGATTTTCTAACGCTTCTTTGACAGCCACTAGGAAACCAACAGACTCTCTACCATCTACAATTCTGTGGTCGTAAGACAACGCAACATACATTATTGGTTGAATTATTACTTCACCGTTTACAGCCATGGGTCTGTTTACAATATTGTGCATTCCTAAAATCCCACTTTGTGGAGGATTTAAAATTGGTGTAGACAACATAGAACCAAATACACCACCATTGGTGATTGTAAAAGTTCCACCGGTCATTTCATCAATGGTTATTTGTCCATCTCTAGCTCTAATTGCCAAACGTTTTACTTCAGATTCTACCCCTCTAAAAGATAAGTTTTCTGCATTTCTAATGACAGGAACCATTAATCCTTTCGGTCCAGAAACGGCAATAGAAATATCTTGAAAATCATTTTTAATTTGGAAATCTCCATCAATCATAGAATTTACGTCAGGAAATAATTTTAAAGCTCTTACGACTGCCAAGGTAAAGAAAGACATAAACCCTAAACCAACTCCATGTTTTGCTTTAAAATCTTCTTTAAATTGAGAACGTAAATCAAAAATTGGTTGCATGTTTACTTCATTAAAAGTCGTTAACATGGCCGTTTCGCTTTTTACAGCAACCAAGCGTTCTGCCACTTTTCTTCGCAACATAGACATCTTCTTACGCTCTGTTCCTCTAGAACCACTTGCAGGCTGTGTTCCCATAGAAGGCACCGCTTTTACAGCGTCATCTTTGGTGATTCTCCCATCTTTTCCAGTTCCTTTTATTGCTGATGTTGGAATTCCTTTTTCAGCTAGCACTTTTTTAGCCGCTGGAGAAGCTGTTCCAGTTGCGTAAGTTGCGGTTTTTGGCTGTTCGGTTTTTTGTTTTGGAGCTTCAACAGCAACTGCCGACTGCTCAGAGCTTACTGAAGACTGCTCACTACCATCTGGTTTTGTAGCACTTGTGTCAATCAAACAAACAACGGCACCTACAGCAACTGCATCCCCTTCTTCTGCTTTTAAAGTAACTATTCCACTTTCTTCAGCAGGCAATTCTAAGGTTGCTTTGTCAGAATCTACTTCTGCAATGGGTTGATCTTTTTTAACATAATCTCCATCTTCCACTAACCAAGTTGCAATTTCTACTTCTGTAATGGACTCTCCCGGGGAAGGAACTTTCATTTCTAAAATCATCAGTTCTTATTTTTTTATTTAATCTGAAATTCTTTTAATCCTGCAAAGTTTTTAAAAACTTATAGATCTTTTTATTTTTTAGCCTTCTAAAAGGCTTTCTACTATCTCTTTTCTTTTTTTGTCATTGCGAAGTTTACTTTTTTGTAAATTGTGGCAATCTCTTAATTATAACAGATTGCTTCGTTCCTCGCAATGACGCCTATTTATTTAGGCAAAATAAATAGGATGCTGTTTCAATCCTTAACGCAACTTACTCATTATCAAAAACACTATCAATAACGGCTTTATGACGTTTTTTAAATCGTGTACTAGAGCCCGCTGCTGGAACTGCATAATATTTACGAGAACGCACATTCAATCTTACCAGATCTAAACGTTCTAGCAGAAAACTCCAAGCCCCCATGTTTCTTGGCTCTTCTTGTGCCCAAATATATTCTGTAACATTTGGATATCTATCTATTACTTGTTGTAATTTCTCTAAATGCAGTGGAAATAACTGTTCTATTCTAACCAAAGCAACATCTTCTCTTTCTAAAATTTCTCTTTCGGCTAATAAATCATAATAGAATTTACCCATACAGAAAACCAACTTCTTCACTCCCTTAGGTTGTAAAGTATCATCTATTACTTCTTGAAATTCACCAGTAGCTAATTCTTCAATAGGACTGACCACTTTTGGGTGACGCAATAAACTTTTAGGCGTAAAAACAATTAATGGTTTTCTATAATCACGAATCATTTGACGGCGTAATAAATGATAGAAATTTGCAGGTGTTGTACAATTTGCAACGGTCATATTATCTACAGCACATAATTGTAAATATCGTTCAATTCTTGCAGATGAGTGTTCAGATCCTTGTCCTTCATACCCATGAGGCAATAAGACTACAATTCCGTTTTGCAATTTCCATTTGTCTTCTGCAGCAGAAATGTATTGATCAAACATTATCTGAGCGCCATTAGAAAAGTCTCCAAATTGTGCTTCCCAAATTGTTAATGTATTTGGGTTTGCCATGGCATACCCATAATCGAAACCAAGAACACCATATTCTGACAACAATGAGTTATAAATTGTCATTTGTCCTTTGCTCTTTGGATTGGTATTCAATAAATTGATTCTTTCTTCTGTCAGTTCATCACGTAGAATAGCGTGTCGGTGTGAGAAAGTTCCTCTTTCGACATCTTGTCCAGAAATACGTACATTGAATCCCTCTTCCATTAAAGAACCATAGGCAAGATTTTCTGCCATTCCCCAATCCAATTGATTGACTTCAAAAGCCATCTTTTTTCTACCATTTAAAATACGTTCTGCTTTGCGAACAAATTTTACGTTTTCTGGTGTGGTAGAAACAATTTTTGCAATATTTTTTAATTTTTCAACATCGTATTTTGTATCTTCAGTAAGCAGCATGGTATCTAATCGCTGACGCGCATAGCCTTTCCATGTAGATTGCATAAATTCTCTAACTTTAGATGTTTTCACTTTCTTTGCTTCCTCAAATTCTTTTTCAAGCATTTGCTTAAACTCAGTCGTAATCTCAGATAAATAAGAACTATTTATAGCGCCTTCAGCAATTAGTTGCGCTGCATAAATATCTTTTGGATTTTGATGCTTCGCAATTGCTTTGTACAATTTTGGCTGTGTAAAACGAGGTTCATCGCCCTCATTATGACCATATTTACGATAGCCTAATAAATCAATAAAAACATCCGACTTAAAGCGCATTCTAAATTCTAGTGCCATTTCCATGGCATGACAAACAGCTTCTGTATCATCTGCATTGACATGTAAAACTGGTGATAAAGTAACTTTTGCAACATCTGTACAATAAGTACTTGAACGTGCGTCTAAATAATTGGTTGTAAATCCTATTTGGTTATTGACAACAATGTGAATTGTTCCACCTGTTTTATA
>Ga0115569_10001142_pt1 | contig 20654 bp, 21 predicted proteins | sample COGITO_mtgs_1205_2_FD_87295 | JGI IMG/M metagenome (GOLD analysis project Ga0115569, IMG submission 87295) | Pelagic marine microbial communities from North Sea - COGITO_mtgs_120503 | ecosystem: Environmental > Aquatic > Marine > Epipelagic | place: Germany:Helgoland, sampling site Kabeltonne... | reverse complement strand
TTTGATAGGTGATCAGGATGCGCTTTGGGTCGATTGATGCGAACTGGTGGAGCGAATTGTTGTAAGCGGTCGCGCATTCCTTCCACGCATCACCGATTTGATAAACCTTGCTCGTGAAGTCAAATTCCGAGTACATGACCTCGCACTGAACCCCGTCCTCGTCCATCGCCGCGAGTCTCGCCTTTGAATCGAAGTAGCCGGGATGCCGAGCGGCTTCGAGGTCGACGAAGTCTTCGAGCTCGAGCTGTTCGCCCGCCTGGAGCTCGTCTCGCTTCTGGTCGAATTTAGTCATGCCCGCGTCCCAGGCATCGTGGTACTTGCTGGCGAGGTTCTGCTTTACCTGGTCAGTGGTAATGACGCAGTGGGAATCCGCTGAAAAGAGTCGTCGTTCGGACATGCAGTCTCCTTCGTTAGGTCATTGGCGAGCTGAGGTGACGCTATGTCTCAGGCGTCTCAGAGCGAATTAATCCAGTCCGAAACACGCAGCCAGAGCATTTCTCGGTTGTTTGAGACGAAATGGCAATGCCACGCATCCTCGAGGCAATAAGTCGTGACGGACGGCGAGCGTGGTAATTCTTCGCGGGTATGCCGATCATCATGAAGGTCGTGGTCGCCAAAGATCATCATGACGGGAACATCTATTTCGGCTGCAGGCGGAGCGAAGCCGCCGGGAATCATTGACGTCAAGCCGCCTGTCGCAAGCAAGTTTGTTGACGCCGCATGAAGAGCATCTTCGGCATCGCTCGGCGCGGTCCCCACGCCGAACGCTGCGCGGCGATCGCTCTCGCTATTCGTCGCGCGCTCGGGGTAGGGCGTCCCCATAGAATTCTCGGCAAGCTTTCCGATGTCCTTGCGGAGCCTCTCCGGATCTCCTGCGTAGGCGCGCATACTGTCGTCCAAGAAGCGAGGTGTTCCCTGCGTCGAGAATGAAAAAAGCAGGAGGGCTTCGTGCTGTTTCGAAAATGCTTGTTCTTCGACGGCGAGCATGGATCCCATCGAATGCCCTACGCCGATCGTGCGACCAAATTCGCACGGGGTGATGTTCGAAGTGGGGTCGCCCTCTCTTAGGCGCTGCAAAGCCGATTCGAGGGCGAGCCGGTTAGCGCGTGCTATGTCGGCGACGCCGATGGCATAACCATTCTCGAGGGGCTCGGGAAATGAGCTCTCGCCTGTTCCGATATGGTCGAGGCATAGGACTGCATAGCCAGCGCGATTCATTGCTTCGGCGAAGCTATAGGTCGTCGATCCGTTGATCTGGAGATCGAAATAGTGGCGTGACAAGAAGCCGCCCGGGAGGCAGACGAGAAGAGTGGTCGCGGGGGTTTTATGCTGGGTCACTGGAAGGATGAGGGTCGAAGCGATTTCGAACTTTCCGGGGACCGGGAGCGCGTCGCTTACGTCGAAGCGCCAATGGGTGCGCAGCGAGACTTCTTGTTCCGCAGGGGGGGGAGTAGGCTTCGGCACGTCGCGTATCCTGTGTTCGTTTTGGCGTTTCGGGCTGACTCTGTAAGTAGTAAAGTAACTTTGGTAGTAGTGCAAGCACTGAGTTAGGAAGGTCGCCATGGCAGAAAAGAAGACGAAAGCGCATGTCATGAGCGTGGAGCCCGAGAGAGCCAACGTCGATCGACTGAGTCGCCATGTGATTGGGATCTCGTCGGCGATTCGAATTCGGACGAGTGAGGGACTCGTCGCGAGAGGGCACGACCTCCGCGCCTCGACGGCGCAAGTGATTCCCAACCTTCCCGTCGAAGGTCTACGGATCTCCGAGTTGGCCGCAAGGTTGCGACTCACTCTACAACGAACCGGCCAACTCGTGACTGAGCTCGAAGAGGTCGGATATCTCGAGCGGGTTCCCGATCCCGACGACGGGCGTGCAAAGCGCGTGGTCTACACGCGACGAGGAATCAAATTAATCCGTGACATCGAAGAGATTACCTCCGACATAACGTCGTCCTTCTCAGAGATCTTGGGGGATGAGCGGTTTGGGGAACTCTGCGACGCATTGACGGAACTCGATGTGGCGATTCACGGAGCGAATGCGCCTGTGCGTGTGGTGTCGCGGGAATTGAGGAAGGAATAGAAATGAAGGCTCCGAGTGATAGGTTGCCCGTTTCGTTCTGGAGCTACGTTGCCCTTGGTGGCGACGGACGCAGCACCCTGCAAGTAAAAGGCGGTAGAAACAGAAGAGCGAAGACCCAGCGGGCGCAAATGGCTCGGTCGATGTCTCTGATGCTGCTGTTGGGGGTGCGTTATGGCGGGAGCCTGACGTTTCTGTTCGCTGCGGTCCAGTTCGTGGCCGCGTCGATTCGGGGCAACGTCGGCGCTTGTTTCGGCCGCCGGCCGAAATTTCTATCCTATGGCAATCTGTCGCTATGAACCTCGTAACCAAGGACCTGGAGCGCCTTTTTGATGATTGCTTTGCGCAGTCCCATCGAACGATTCTCGTTGGTGGTGGAGAGGAGCCGCTCTACATCCCGTCGGCCTCTCCCGAAACGGCACCGCATCAGGTGATCTACCGCGAAGATTATTTTGCCAGTGCACTCCATGAGGTGGCGCATTGGTGCTTGGCGGGGGCGGAACGGCGGCTTCTTGACGACTACGGGTATTGGTACGCACCGGATGGGCGTGATGCGGAACAGCAAGTCGAATTCGAACGCGTGGAGGCTAGGCCCCAAGCCCTCGAATCGCTTTTTTCCGAGGCCTGCAAATTTCCGTTCAATTTGAGCGCAGATAATCTCGGCGCGGGTTTCGTTCCGAGTGATCGATTTCAGCTCGCGGTCGAAGAGGCGCGCACGGGTCTCGTGACGGGCGGTCTTCCTCGCCGCGCGGATTCATTCACACAAGCGCTGGCATCCGCCGTGGCCGCTCGTGGTGAGTAGACGCTTGGCCCGGGTCTCGTGCCGCTGGCTAATTTCCGGCCGAATGTCGTGCCCGCCTAACGAAAGCGCATATGCGAGCCGCTAGAGGTCGGACGCGGAATCTCTTTCCGCCGATTCTTCGGGTCGGAAAAGCAGTCGAATCGCTTGACGCTCGCTTTGATCGCCGAGGGTGTCGCGAGCATAACGCCAGCTGCGCACAGCGCGAAGCGCAGCGCCGTCGAAGAGAAGCGGCGGGGCGGATTCGACGACGACGGGGGAATCGGTCGCTCCCCGCGGCGTGACGCCGAACTCGACGACCGCGTACCCGGATATCCCTGCACGGAAGGCCAAGGGCGGGTAGACCACCGGAGTTCGGTTGAGCGGCGTACGGAGACTGCTTCCCGATAGCGCTCGTACTCTGGCTGACGCAACCCAGCTTTCGTAGTCGGGATCATTCGCGGCAAGACGCATAATCCGAAGCCTTTCCCTCGCATCATCGGAGGCGAAAGAAAGTGGGGCTTCGCGAATAATTGCTCGATAGGTTTCTCGAGCATCATCGTTCTGCTCGGCGAGCTCTTCGCAGAAGCCGCTTAACAGCTGGAATGAGTGACGGAATTCAGTCGTCGGCCAGCCTTTGAGTTCTCTGTTTGCGATACGCCTTTCGACATCCGCGCAATCACCCTGCACGAATGCATGATAGGCGTTGGTCGTTAGGGCCAGGAGCTCGGAGTCGGCGGAGTTGGCGAGCGCGCTTTCGGAACCACTGCTCCCGCCGGTCGATTGGCAGCCAGTGAGCAGAAGGCCGGTGAGCACGAGAAGCGAGATAGCGATCGCGCCAGAGAAAATGAATCCGCGGCTTTGGGGTCTCACGGCCTCTTGCTGTGTGTATCCGTCTGCATCTCGTCGGTATCTCGTCTGATCTTGGCTCATCATATTCACCTGCATCCGTTTATCTCCGCGACTACGTGATCCATCCAAGTGCATCGTCAATATCTCAATCATCGCCGTTTTTGATTCACGAGCGAGGGGCTGCCGGATCGAAATAAGGCGCACTTCGCGCAGATAGTAGCTGGCGCGACGCACAGACGAAAATGGGGCCATCAGATCGACTCCAAGGGGGCGCTATCGACGTCCTGACGAACCATCTGTACGGAAAACCCACAGGATTCCCTTCGAATCAATCGAATCCCAAGTACAGTGCTTATAGCCGAAAAACGATCGCATTTGGCGCTCACACCGATCTTCACCGCAGCTCTCACGCCGATTCATATGATGAACCTCGGGTACTGGTCGAGGAACCTTAGTCTGGCTGGTGCTAGTCGGAGCTGAATGCAAACCGAGAGATGCGATCGAGTAGGGCTTTTTGGCGCGCGACGACTTCTGGGTCGGTGACGTTTCCGCCCACGAGTGTCTCGAAGATTCTCTGGGACAGGAAGAAGCCCGTCGTGATGTTGAACATCGCGATGCTTTGGAGCACGAGATCGATTTTTTTCTGAGAGGCCGAGTCGTCAGTCTGGCCGCTCGGCATGCCAGCAATGGCCTGCCCGAAGAGCCGATCCAGCCAGTCCTTGATGAGGCGGTTGCCGTGGGTTCCAGGATCGCCCTGGAGTGCTCTTTGAAAGAGCGCTGACATTTTTGGATGTTCGAGCAATAGATCCGTGATTACGCCGGCAAGGGTGCTGTTCAATTCATCAGGCGCCGCGCCGAGCAAAAAGCGGTCAATCGCGTGAGATAGCGGGGCGAGGGCACGATCGAGGACGGCGGAGTAAAGCGCTTCTTTACTTTCGAAATAGTTGTAGAGGCCGGGCTGCCGTATTCCTGCTGCGCGAGCGATCTCGCGGAGGGATGCCGCCTCGAATCCTCGTTCCGCGAAGAGCGCCTCTGCGGCATCAAGAATGCGGCGTTCGGTTTGAGCGCCCTTAGTCTCTTTCTGTCCTATCTCCGAGTCGGTCGGCATGTCTCTCTCCTGACTCGCTGGTGATGCTCGTAGGTCGCCGAAGTTGACTTTCTAGTTTCCTCGTCCTGAAAATCCTAGGTATTGTATAAAAATTATCAAGTGATAATTTAATCGGGATAGGAGGTCCTGTGTCGATAAGCATCGCCGATGTTGTGAATGATGACGCCACCCTGATAAGCCGTCGCGCCTGGAGCGATCCCCGGCTCTACGAACTCGAAAAGCGCGGAATCTTCGGGAAGGCCTGGCTCTTCCTTGCGCACGAATCACAGATCCGGGAGTCCGGCGACTTCGTGCAGGCCTATATGGGAGAGACGCCGATCATCGTCTCCCGCGGTCCGGACGGCGCGGTCTACGCGAATATCAACAGCTGCAGCCATAGAGGGCTGCCAGTCTGTCGGTCCGATCACGGCAATACGACGAAATTCGTTTGCCCCTATCACAACTGGAACTATGACGTGACGGGGAAGCTCGTCGCGATTCCCCAAGAGCGTCATGTGAAGGGGCGCCCCGATAAGAGCAAGCTCGGACTGAAGGCTGTGCCGCGCGTCGAATCATGGAACGGGATGATCTTCGGGAGCTTTGATCCCGAGATCGAGTCCTTAGACGACTTCCTCGGAGATATGCGCTTCTACCTCGATGCTTTCTTTGCGCGCTTTCCACAGGGCATCGAGTTCTACGGTGCTCCGCAAAGATGGAAGATCAACGCGAACTGGAAGCTGCCCGTTGAGAATCAGCTGGGCGATGTTAATCACGGACCCTTTTTGCACGCGGCAGTGATTCCGCCGGAAGCGAATGCTGAGGTATTTGAGCTCGGCTTAAGTGTCGTGCCGAAGCCCGGGCATGGTGCGACGTTTCGATTGATGCCTGAGGACGCGCCGGTCGAGAGCGTCGCTTGGGGCTTTGAGGGTATGGCTACCTTGTTAGGTGGGGCCGAAGTCCAGGACTATTTGCGCGAAATCCAAGCGCAAGCGAAGGAACGCGTTGGCCCACTCCGTTCCAGGATGAAGGGGCTGACGTACGGGGTGTACCCGAATCTGTCGTTTCTCTGGTCGAATACGGCCTTCAAGGTTTCTCATCCACGAGGACCCGGACAGGTTGAGTATTGGTCCTGGTCCGTGGTGCCTGCGGATGCGCCGGATGACTTCAAGAAAATCATGCGCGGGAACCACACGGCTTTCTTTGGGCCGGGCGGGATCCTTGAGCAGGAGGATTCCGAGGCTTGGGTGCAGCAGTTCCAGGGATCAAAGATCGACTACGCCGAGGACCGACCCTACTTCTACGGTCTTGGGCTTGGTGAGGAGCAAGAGCGCTCCGATATGCCTGGCCTCGTGAGCGTGACCGCAAATGAATTCTACGCCCGGCATTTCTTCCGCCGATGGCGAAGCGCGCTTGAGGCGGCACAGGGATGAGTGACGAAAAGATGCAATCAGATTGCTACGACCCAGCGAAAGTGACTCCGGCGCTCCAGCTCGATGTCGAACAGTTCTACTACCGAGAGGCGCGACTTCTTGACAATCGGCAGTACCAGAGCTGGCTGGCGCTTTGCAGTGAAGCGATTCACTACGTGATGCCCGCGAGAACGAATCCCCTGGTTGATAACTCGGAACGCGGAAATGAATCGATGATCAGCATCGAACGCGAGCTCGAGGGCGCGGACTCAACCGGCACTCCAATTCGAAATGAGACCTACCCCTACCTAATGCTCCGCGTCGAGCGAAGCTTCAAACCGAACGCCTGGGCCGAGAATCCTCCGGCGCGCACCCGCCGAATCGTCGGCAACATCGAGATCCTCGACGTGCAGGATGATCGGCTCTCGGTGACGAGTGCTTTTCATCTTCACTACAGCCGTCCGGGCAGCGAGAATTTTCTTTACGCAGGACAGCGACGCGACGTATTGCTGCGCGGCGAGGACGGATACAAAATCCTCGACCGTGTGATCATCATGGACGTCGCGGAAATCGTGCTGCCGACCCTCGGCCTATTTCTCTAGCGACGTGTCGTCTTAGGGCATACGCATGGATCGCCGCCGTCCGTCCTCGTTAGGTCGTTTTCTTGGCTTCCAGGGCATCGTAGATTTGATAAACATTGTCGCTGATCGGGCCGACAGCAACCTTGGCTGCTTCCGTGACGCTCTGAAATGCCTGCTGAAAACGGGCCACGAAAAGATCGACGTCCGGCACGATGTCCGGGTCGCAGTTGAAGCCGATGCCCATGGTGCCTGCATAGCTAGTGAGAGCGATCCCGAGCCCCACGCCCTGCATGAGGGGCACTGCGGGGTAGATCGCTCGAATGCATGCGCCGTGGAGATAGAGCGGGAGCTGCGGCCCTGGCACGTTGGTTACGATCGTGTTTATTGGTCCGCTCATGGCCTGCGCGCCTAACGAAATTAAGGTCGAAGGGGTCCATTCCTGAATCTGATTCATCATCTGAACGCCGATCGCCTGATTTTTTCTTTCAGCTCTTCCGTGATTTCGTGAATGATCTCAAGCTGGCGGCGGGGGTCAGATTCCGCAACGGGAAGTGCGAAAATCCAAGAGGAGCCCTTGTTTCCGAGCTCTCCTCTCTCTTCTTCTTTTCGAACCGAGACGGGTGTTGAAAATTTGAATTCGACATCTTTGACCGATATGCCCTTGTCGAGCAGGTATTCGCGCACGGCACCCGTCACAATCGTCAGAACAACGTCGTTAATCGAACAGCCGAGGCCCTTGCGCATGGCTTTGAGATCATCCAATAGGCACGAGACCCACTCGAATCGGCGATGGGGACCGAGGCGACCATCGAGCGGCGTGTCGTCGGCGCTCATTCCCATGCCCAGCATCTTGGTGACGGCATTCATGCGCGTCTCCAGATCATCTCGAACTGCTCGCCGCCCTCAAGGCCTTCGACGATCCACGTTTCCCACATAGGGCGCTTGCGGTCGAGAGGCTGGGCCATGACTCGAGCAACTAGATCTTTGAGCTGGCCGAGGGTGCGGGAGCGGGTAGGGCCGTGTGGCGCACGTGGTAGTTAGGGTCAAAATGCGGACCGTCGACCCAGACGGAATGGTCGAAAGCCGGGATTGAGTGGAGCCGTTGACGATAGCGCGGAACGAGATGCAAAAGGAATCTCTGCGCCAAGCCTCCGCAAAAGTTGCTTATGAATAGGAATAGCTGTGATGAAACCCACTCATTTGCGTCAAGCCAGCTTGAGGAAAGGACGATTCAGGATCCTCGGTCACGCTATGCGGACTGCGTTAGAGGCGCGAGAGCGGGCATGCGTGGAGGCTGAATAGAATTTTAGACCACGAGAGGGCTTACCCGTCGCGCGACTAATTTCGCCCGAGCCCCATCATCCTGCGCGTGTCCGCGTAGGTCGGCGCGTGACTTGTGATGCCGCCATCAACGCGAAGTAGTTGTCCCGTGACATAACGAGCGTCTTCTGATGCAAGGAATGCGACCATCGCGGCGATGTCTTCAGGCCGGCCCGCAACCGGGGTCATGTGGTGGTCGAGAATCATCTCTACAGTGGCGGGGGGAAGTCCTATCTCGACCGCTGGAGTCATGATGAGCCCCGGAAGGATCGCATTGCACCGAATGCCGCGCTTTCCGAATTGCGTCGCAACGTATTGGGTGAGGCAGTTCACCGCCGCTTTTGACGTGGCGTAGGCTGTGCCGTTAAGACCGCCTAAGAGCGCAGCACCCGAGGACGTGTTGATGATCGAACCTCCGCCACGTTCCAGCATGTGCGGGATCACGTTCTTGCAGCCGATCATGACGCTGCGGGTATTGATCGCCATCGTCCGGTCCCAGACCTCGACCTCGAGAGTGTCGACAGCATCGTCGCCTCCGATTGATGAGTTTCCGAGGGCGGCTGCATTGTTGTGCAGCACGTCTAGTCCACCGAAACGGCTCACGGTTTCGGTGATTAATTCTAAGAACGCGGACTCCTCGGAAACGTCCGTGCGCATCGAGAATGCGTCGCCTCCTCCGTCTTGGATTTCTTGGACGACGTTCGCCGCCCCTTTTTCATCAATGTCTCCGATCGCAATCTTGGCGCCCTCAGACGAGAGGCGGATTGCGCTAGCGCGTCCTATGCCCGAGGCGGCTCCCGTAATGATTGCAATTTTGTCTTCGAGTCGGCGTGTCATAGTGGACTTTCTTTATTTGGTTCGTACCGAGCGGATGGCTGCGGATAAGTGGTGGCAATTCGGTGGCGAGTGGATGAGATTATGTTCCTTCCCCGGGTAACCGGGTGCAAGGGATGGTCGCGCGTCGTTTAGCGCGCCCGCTCGGCGATTTCGGTCGCCCTACATAGAGGTGCGATATGGCAAACTCATTTAAGCCAACGAAGCCTACGGAGCACGGAAGTGCGTCGCCTAATGGGATGCCACTCAGCACCGTCCGCATCTGCGACTTTACCGGTCAACTAGCTGGTGCGGGGGCGACGAAGTGGCTCGCAGCTTTTGGCGCGGAAGTGATTCGTATCGAAGATCCGGTGAACCAGGGCGGTTGGGACATCCTTCGTAACATGGCGCCCTTCGTGGACGAACGAACCGGGCCAGACCTAGGCGGCGGTTTCAATAATCACAATGTTGAAAAACGCGGCATCACACTGAATCTCAGAACCGATCGAGGGAAAGAGATTCTCTCGGAGATTGTTAAGCGATCGGATGTGGTGTCTGAAAACTTTGCAGCCGGGGTGCTAGATAAGTGGGGATTTGGCTGGGATCAGCTACGCGCTCTTCGGGAAGACATAATCTATGTCTCGAATTGCGGTTTCGGACACACGGGTCCTTATGCAAAGTACAAGACCTGGGGGCCGATCGTTCAGGCGATGAGCGGGCTGACGTTTACGTCGGGTATGCCGGATGAGGAGCCGGCGGGATGGGGTTATTCGTATATGGACCACACGGGTGGCATGTACATGGCGATGGGAATTCTCTTCGCGCTGATACACAAACAGCGCACAGGCGTTGGACAGTGGGTTGATCTTTCGTGTACGGATACCGGACTCTCGCTGAATGGACCCGCGATTCTGGACTGGACCGTAAACGGACGCCCCAGCCGCCGTGCGGGTCGTCCCGAAGGCAATCGCTCCGCGTCACCACCTATGGCCCCTCACGGCATCTACGCCTGCGCTGGAGACGATGATTGGATTTCGATCGCGGTTCGGAGTGATGCGGATTGGGGTGTGTTGTCGGAAGTGATCGATGTCTCCTGGGCAAAAGATGCGAAGTGGAAGACGCTCGCTGGACGCTTAGCAGACCAAGATGAGTTGGATGAGAAGCTCGGGGCTTGGACGCAGCATCTGGATAAGTTTGAGTTGCAAACGCGCATAGTTGACGCAGGAGTGCCGAGCGCCGCCGTCCAAAAACCACCCGAGCGAGTCGATCATGACCCGGGAACATCGGAATTTGGACTCTGGCCCGAGGTCGATCACGCAAAGATGGGTCGTGTTCGAGTGGATGGCTTACCCGCACATTTTTCTAAAACCGATTGGGTGATCGAGCGAGGGGCTCCGTGCATCGGCGAGCATACCGACGAGGTGCTATCGGAGCTGCTTGGCTATGACCCGGACATGATTGCGAAGCTTCATGAGGAAGGAGTCGTATGAGTGCGCTTCAAGGAACACGCGTCGTCGAAATCGCGAGTGAACGGATCGCTTTTGCCGGTAAGCTGTTAGGCGATATGGGGGCCGACGTCGTGCTTGTCGAACCCCCCGGTGGCGAACCCAGTCGAGGATATCCGCCTTTTGCTGAAGATCAGCTGGGCCCAGACTCGAGTCTTTATTGGTGGCACTACAACACGAGCAAAAGAAGCGTTGTGCTCGACCTCGAACGCGCGGCTGCGCGAGAGGCCTTCGAGCGACTGATCGAAGGCGCGGATGTCCTGATCGAGTCGGAGTCTCCCGGCCGTTTGGCGGCACTCGCAATTGACTACGATCGCTTAAGTGAAATCAATCCCGGGCTGGTGCACGTGTCGATGACGCCCTTCGGTCGCGAAACATCTCGCCGCGACGAGCCCGCGACGGACCTCACGATTCTTGCCGGAGGTGGGCCGGCGTGGAGCTGCGGGTACGACGACCATACGATTCCACCGATTAGAGGTGGCGGAAATCAGGGGTATCAGACCGGCTGTCATTATGCGGTGCTGTCGGCGCTGACGGCGATCTTTCATCATGGCGTGACGGGAGTCGGTCAGTTTGTAGACGTAAGTATGCACGCCGCTGCAAACGTTACGACCGAGATGGCCTCCTACTTCTACATGATTGCGGGGCAGACGGTCGTGCGACAGACGGGGCGCCATGCTCTTCCGATCCTCTCGATGCCGGTGCAGATAGAATGCAAAGATGGTCGTTATGCAACGACTGGCGTGCCTCCTCGTACGCCGAAAGGGTTCGGAGATCTCTACGACTGGTTGGCCGAGCTGGATCTCGTGGATCAGCTGCCGGAGGCACTTTTCTTGGACGCTGCGCGACACCGAAAGTCGATTTCATTCGCGGAAATCGGCGTTGACGACGAGGTGACAGCGATCTTCGGAGCATCCCGTGATGCCATAACCCTGATCTGTCAGAACTCCACGGCGGATGACTTTTTCAATGGCGCGCAGAGGCTCGGGATTACAGTCGGGGCCGTGTTATCTCCCGAGGAAGCCTACGAAAATCCACATTTCATCGAACGTGGATTCCAGGTAAAAGTTTCACATCCTGAACGAGACGAAGAGATTCGCTATCCGGGTGCACCGTACAAGCTCCCAGCAAGTCCCTGGCAGATCTCACGTCGCGCACCCCAGCTGGGTGAACACGACGAAGAGATTTTGGGCGGGCTCGGATACGACGAAGCTGCACGATCGGAACTCTGTTAGGTAACAGTGTTGCTCGCTCGTCTAGGAGTACCGCCGGGCAGTGCGCACAGTTCAAGGAGACGCTTCCCCGATTCGGTCTCTTTTAGGCTGTCGCCCATTGTTCGAATCGTGACGCTGGTTCGTCGCGCGGAAATGTCGCAAGCCAGGATGCCGTGCTCCCAGGCATAGCGTGCGGGCCCGAATAGAATCGCGAGTGAACCCGTGGGCAGAGGCACGCGTACGCAGCTTGGGTCGCACTTCGTGGCCTCATGGCGATCAACTTCGCTTCCCGGACGACCCCGAAAAAAAGTAAGGATAGAATCCGATTCGAGGGAAACGTCGAGAATCATCTCGCCATACGCGAAGGTGTCGTCGAGGTGGAGGTCAAGGTTCGAAGCGCGTTCCGGGGTGTAACGCAGCACAAAAACATCGCTAGGCAGAAATGCTTCGAGCGCGCTTTCGACATTCGCATTTTCGGATCCTCGTATTGGCGTTCCGAGTCGTTCTCGCATGCGAACAACTAGATCGTGGGTGTAGTCCGGTAGGCCGGGGAATGCGGCGACGCTCATGCGCCGCTTGTTGAAATTGACTTTCGCCCCGTAGTGCTGCTTGTCTTTGCCACTCTGTGAGGAGGTAAACGGGGCCTGGTCGATTGTCGCGAGGAGGGCGTGTGCCTCGGTTTCGGAGAGAAAATTTTCGATGATGATCAGGCCACGAAATTCGGGACAGGTAGGCGCATTCTGCGTTGCGAGATCGAACGCATGGATCGTGGTGCCGTTGGTTACGATGGACTGATCGAGGTCGGTGACGCCCCATGAACTCCTCGGATTCGCAAGGAGCGGAGGCATGGCGACAGGGTCGTCCATCTTCCGTCGTCGCCGCATATCGGCGTCGAGACATCGATTGCACCAGCGGACGCCGGTACATGCGCATTCTTTGATTATTTTGGCAGGCATGTATGAAGTGGGCCGCTGTTTTTTGGGGGGCTGCATGAGAGGGTAGGAATCCCGGCAGAACGCAGGATAGGCAGCAAGAGACCCGCGCACCAACAGCATCGACTCCCGCATAAGGCGAGGGCGGGGGGAATCACTTCGGACTCGAATTGCTCGCGCTGACCAACGCACAGCCGCAAACGATCGCAGGCTACATAGTCGACCGAGTTGACTGAGCTGCCCTATGCCTTGATGCAGGCACCTCGTTTAGGCGCCGCCGGACCGCACGAAGCGCCTGAAGGCAGACGCACTCCAGTTGTCGTGATCCTCGCCCCAGCCGCGCTTCCCGTCGTCCCATTGCCATTCGGTCAGACAATTCCACGTCCACAAGTTCGGGTTGAGATGCACGCCGAACTTATTATGAGGCACGCCTTCCGCTTCTAGCGTGCGACCTAGCTCGTCCTTGCCTGTGATCCGAACGCGGCTTGGGCAGTGGTCCTTTCGTTCGAGAACCTCTCTAGTTCCCTCGACGAGTTTCGACCACGTTCCGTCTCGCAGCAGAAATCCGTGGATTCCGACATAGCCAGTCCCGAAATCCGCAGTAATGATGTGCCACGCGTCCTGGTCTGACATTGTCGCGTAGGTGTATCCGCCTCGTTCATTAGGTGCGGCCGGATGAAGTGACGGTCCGATCTGGGAACGCGCACCCCACGAGCGGTCACGCATGCCGAAAGCATCAACTTTGATCGTCTCGCCTTCGATTCGAATTGTGCCTGAATATCGGCCGGGCTGATCGAGATGACTCTCGCCCAGGCGGTTGGGTTCGCAGATCGCGTCGTAGGTCAGGTGGATTTCTACTTCTTCGCGATCCGCGTCGACATAATGCAGTTCGTATTTCTCAAGTGGCTTGAGGCATTTGTAGTGCAGTCCATTAGCCAGGCGAATGTCCGTGAGTTCCTGGTCCTCGGGAATCGGCAGGTGCCACAAATTTTTGTGGTAGATGCAGTCGTGAAGCTGATGCCCCGAATCGTCCCAGAGAATGCACGCTCCTGACGTTATGCCCTGGTTGCGACGAAAGAAGGGATAGAGCTGACCGGATAGTTTGCGCTCGGGAACTGCGAACGTAAACCAACAAGTCTCGGTCCAGAACGGGTCGGCACTGGTCGCCGGATGAAACTGATCGTCGGGATGCATGTCCATGCGCGAAGCGCCTCCTAGCCTTCCATCCTAACGCACGAGGTCGCTGTCATCAGTCGCCTATTTGAATGAAATAGCGATTCGTAGCCCGGCTTTTTGACAGGACGGCCGTCGACGACCTTCGGGTTGTAGCGCCACTGTCGGACGGCTTTGATCCGCAGCCGCATCGAAGATATTGGGCGGCTTCGCGGCGATTGCTTGGGCTCGCTGAACCGCGCCTCGGCGGTCGATGGAGAACTCAACGAGGACTCGTCATTCGGAGCCCTTTGATAGTGCACGAGGCGGATAGAGTGCGGGTAGTCGATTGATGCTGGAGGGCGGGAGTCCCTAGCGCCGGGATTTCGGATCGGGCATGAAGAGCGCTACGAAGAAGAGCACGCTCGGCAGGAGAGCGAGCAGATGCAGGCCGGTTTCGTAGGATCCGAAGCTCGATTTGGCCAAGGCAAGGAGCGCCGGGCCTAGGGCGCTCGCTATGACAAGGACCATCATCATGACGCCTTGAATCGCCCCGAGATGCGTTCGCCCAAAGAAATTGGGTAGGGCCGCGACAGTGAGAGGTCCGTAGAAGCCACCAGAAAAGCCCCACCCTGCTAGGCAGAGCACATAGAGTACGGGATTTCCGAGGTGCGGTGCTAGGCCAAACATGAGCGTCTGGCCGACCATCATGGCCATGATCAAACGTCGCATGGGGAACCGGTCGACCGCGAGTCCCATGATGATGCCGGTTGGGACACTGATCAGAGTGACGGGGAGAAATAATCGAAGTGCTTCGGCTTCAGAGAGACCGGACTCGGCTGCGAGATCGACGATATGAAGCGCGATTCCCGTCCCGACCAGCGCGTGGTTTGACATGGCTAGAGTGACAAGCCAAAAGGCGGCCGTGCGAATCGCTTCTTTGCGAGTGTAGTCATGGGGATCCGCGGCGTTCGCTAAGGGTGTTGCCGCGCGAGGCGTCGACGCGGATTTCGGTTCGACGCGTTCCTCAAGCACAATGCTTAACGGGGCTGGGCTCGCCGCGATCCCGTCCATAGGGAGATCGCATTCTTCTGGACTTTCCCTGAAGAAGAGCCATCCGAAGAATCCCATTCCGAGGCCGATGACGAGAGCCATTTCCTGCCACGCGTCTCGCCAGCCAGAATGCGCGACCCAACCGGCGAGGAGAAGTGGAGAGCTCGCGAAGGAAACGCTCGCGAAGGGTGCGGAGATGGAAGAGACTAAGCCTCTCTTTTTGTCGAACCATCGGCCTAATATCGTGCGTGAAACCAGAGTGAGTGCGCCCTGGCCCGTGAAGCGCAGGCCGAGGAACCCGATGATTAAGAGCGCATACGCGGCGGTGATACGGGATAAGCCTAGCTTCGCGACTTCGTCCGCGAGCCGATCGACTTGGCTGAGGAGCGCCAAGACTATGGCCAGGCCGATTGATGCTGCAACTACGAATCGTCGCACGCCGATTCGGTCGAGCTGACTGCCGGCGTAGGGGAGCAGTAGGCCGCTCGCGAGTGTACCCATCAGGTAGGCGTTGCTGAATTGGACGCGGGAGAGCCCCGTCGTTTCGAGGAGTGCCTCGGTAAAGACGGACACTCCGATCGTTTGTCCTGGGGCACTCATCACAAGCCCAATCGTCGAAATCGCGAGGACAACCCAGCCATAGTAGAAAGGCAGCGAAGAGGGCCGGAAGGGGAATTCCGGTCGCCAGAGAAGCGAGGGGCGGCGTTCGGAAGTGTTTGGGCTGGGCATTGCCCGGATTTCAGCGCAAACGAGGCGCGCGCGCAGCAACTTCCTTCAGCGGAACGCCTAGGTAGAGCGTCAAGCCGAATACCGCGGCCGAACTCGCGGATAGAACTAGGAGAAGGCGCGCCAGAGGAGCGAAGCGCCCGAGCAGAGCAAGATCATCAAGATGAGCTGCTCGAAGACCGCGGCGTCGAGGCGATCTCGTACGCGTGTCCCGATAGGGGCCATGGCCAGCGTCGCGACGAGGGCTACGCCGGTGGCGAGCCATCGATCCGCGCCGAAGGATCCGGTAACGATCAGGACGCCGAGCTGCGCGAGTCCGGAAACCAAGAAGAGCGCCGTGAGTGAGAGCACGTAGGCGTTCTTGGAAAGTCGGTACCCGTGAAACCAGAGCGCGACGATCGGCCCCGACGCGCCGACCGCGCCGTGGGCGAAGCCCGACGCGAGGCCCACGACGGGGGCCCACTTCTTAGTCGTCTCCGGCGCCAAGGTAAGCTCGGGCTGTCGCCATTTCTGATAGACGAAGACCAGCACCATGGAGGCCAAGAAAATCAGGAGGGGCCGCTCCGGAGCCTCCACGAGCACGAAGGTTCCCAAAGCGCCGCCTACGACCGCAGCGAGGGCGAGGATCGGCAGGTCGCGAGTCTCCGCTAAATTCTCGCGCACGCCGAAGCAGAGGATCGCATTCAAGACTGCGTTGGGGATCGCGATCACCACGACCGCGGCTTCGACGCCGATGAAAAACGTGAGCGCCGGAATGGCGATCAGCGGATAGCCCATACCCGTCACGCTCTTGATAAAAGAGCCTGCGAGGGAGACAAGCGCAACGATGACGAGGTCGAGCTCGCTCATAGGACGAGGGTAGGGGAAGTGCGCCTCTAAATAACGCTGCCAAAAAAAGTCACTCCCCAGAACGACAACACCCCCGTTCCTCACCTAAGCGAGGAACGGGGGTGCTTTTTCTCATCGGTTCAGCGAATCGCCCGATTTCTCAGGCGACCAGGCAACTGTACCAGGAATTACATCATCCCCGGCATTCCGCCCATACCACCCATGTCGGGCATGCCGCCACCGCCGCCGCCGCCGCCGCCGTTATTGTCCGGCTTGTCGGCGATCATGGCTTCAGTCGTGAGCAGGAGTCCTGAGACCGACGCTGCATTCTGCAGCGAGGTACGAACAACCTTGGCCGGGTCGATGACGCCAGCCTTGATCAGGTCTTCGTAGGTCTCCGTTGCGGCGTTGAAGCCGTTGGCGCCCTTCTGGCCCTTGACCTTGTCGACAACAATGGAGCCTTCGATGCCGGCGTTCTCGCTGATGAAGCGGAGCGGGGCTTCGATGGCGCGGCGGATGATATTGATCCCCGCAACCTGCTCATCGTTTTCGCCTTCGAGTTTGTCGAGAACCTTGCTGCAGCGAAGCAGAGCGACGCCACCGCCAGGCACGATGCCCTCTTCAACGGCTGCGCGTGTTGCATGCAATGCATCTTCGACGCGTGCCTTCTTTTCCTTCATCTCGGTCTCGGTGGCTGCGCCAACCTTAACAACCGCAACACCGCCGACGAGCTTCGCGAGTCGCTCCTGGAGCTTCTCCCGATCGTAGTCGGACGTGGTGTTTTCGACTTGGCCACGGATCTCAGCACATCGACCTTCGATGTCCTTCTTGGTGCCAGCACCGTCGATGATCGTGGTGTTGTCCTTGTCGATCGTGACCGTCTTGGCCTGACCGAGGTCTTTGACCGTGACGTTCTCGAGCTTGAGGCCAAGCTCTTCCGCGATGACCTGGCCACCCGTGAGGACCGCCATGTCCTGCAGCATCGCCTTGCGGCGATCGCCGAAGCCGGGTGCCTTAACAGCACAGACGTTGATCGTGCCGCGGATCTTGTTCACGACGAGCGTGGCAAGAGCTTCACCATCGATGTCTTCCGCAACAAGGAGAAGCGGCTTTCCGGCGCGAGCAACCTGCTCGAGGAGAGGAAGGAGATCCTTCATGTTCGAGATCTTCTTCTCGTGGAGAAGAATGAGCGGCTCCTCGAGAACGGCTTCCATGCCCTCCGGATCCGTAACGAAATACGGGGAGAGATAGCCGCGATCGAACTGCATACCTTCGACGACGTCGAGTTCGGTCTCGAGGCTCTTGCCTTCTTCGACCGTGATCACGCCTTCTTGTCCGACCTTGCCCATCGCTTCAGCGAGGATCTCGCCGATTGTTGCATCAGAGTTCGCCGAGATCGTGCCAACCTGAGCAATCTCGTTCGAGTCGCGCGTGGGCTTTGAGATCTTGTGGAGCTCGGCAACGATGGCCGTGACGGCCTTGTCGATGCCGCGTTTGAGGTCCATCGGGTTCATTCCCGCAACGACGAGCTTGCTGCCCTCACGGAAGATGGCCTGCGCCAAAACCGTTGCCGTTGTGGTGCCGTCACCTGCGATGTCGGAAGTCTTGCTTGCGACTTCCTTGACCATCTGTGCGCCCATGTTCTCGAACTTGTCTTCGAATTCGATCTCCTTGGCGACGGTGACGCCGTCCTTGGTGATCGTGGGGGAGCCGAAGCTCTTGTCGATGATGACGTTGCGACCCTTCGGGCCGAGCGTCACGCGAACTGCGTTCGCGAGTCCGTCTACACCCTTGAGAATCTTCGCTCGGGCTTCCTGCTCGAAAATGACTTCTTTGGCCATGTTTCGTTTCTCCTTTTATCTAGTTTGAAGAACGTTTCCGGAAAAGGGAGCGCTCTACTCGTAGACCGCGAGGACGTCGTCTTCGCGAATGATGATGTGCTCGTCGCCATCGACGTTCACGTCGGTGCCGGCGTACTTGCTGAAGAGGATGCGATCTCCGGCGTTTACGCCGGGCGCGGCAACTTCACCGCTGTCGAGCGTCTTGCCGGGGCCTACTGCCACGACCTGGCCCTCTTGGGGCTTCTCTTTGGCGGAATCGGGGATGATGATGCCCCCACTGGTGGTCTCTTCCTCATCTACGCGCTTGACGAGGATTCGGTCCTGAAGCGGACGGATCTTCATGTTTCGCCTTTCTTCTTTCGTTAATTATTTCCGGCCAAGGGCCGAAGATCATTGGCGCCACTGACACACAGCGGAACCTGGTGTTGAACTCATCCAAATCCGGTGTCCAAACAGGTCAGGAATGACTTGATTGGGATTGGATTCGAGATTTGCTTGATTGTGTTTTTTGGGTCGGGCTTAGGGCCCACACCCGAATTGGCAGTCGACGACTATGACTGCCAATGATCGCGCAAGCTAAACCCTGGCGGGGTCGAGTCAACCAAGGGCCCTGAAATAAGTGCAATGTCATAGGAATCCTTATGGGAATCGCAAAGCGATTTGCCCCACGGTTGACTTTCGCCTCGGTTTCGTCACGATACCTGGCGAAACTACGCCGAATACAGCCGGCATTTGGGGGGATTTGAACGAATGTCCAACATTTTGGAAACGGCCGATAGACAGATCACGGGTTCACGCTCCGCGGCGCTCACCCGCAGGCAGCGTGAGATATTTGACTACGTCTCAGGATTCGTGGCTGAACACGGCTACTCGCCAAGCCTCGAAGAGATCGCCTCAGCGTTCGGTCTCTCGTCCGTCGCAACGGTTCACAAGCACGTGAAGCACCTGGTCGATAAGGGCTACCTCCGAAAGGCCTGGAATCGCTCACGGTCGGTTGAACCCGTACCGGAAGAGGAAGCGCCCGAGAGCTTTCACCTGCCGATTCTGGGAACCGTCGCGGCCGGGCGTCCGATCGAGGCGATCGAGCCCGATGCGGGGACGGCTGAGCAACTAGCTGTCCCGGCGGAAATGGTGTTGAGCAACAAGGATAATTACGTGCTCCGCGTACGCGGCGACTCGATGATCGATGACCAGATCTGCGACGGGGACCTAGTGGTGATCGAGGGGCGTAGTGAAGCGCGCAATGGCGAGACGGTTGTGGCGCTCGTCGATGGCGACGAAGCGACGCTCAAGCGCTTCTACAAGACGGGGCCGCAGGTTCGGCTGGTACCAGCGAATTCGACCATGTCGCCAATGGAATTTCATGCATCCCAGGTTGAGATCCGGGGCGTCGTGCGTGGGTTGATCAGACAGTTCTAGGCCCCGATCACCCGGTCGCGATTGAAGAAATGGAAAGTTCCTTCGGCGCGAACGCGTACTGAACTGTGTCTGACGACCCCGATTTTTGAGGCTATTCTCCGCGGCACGCATCCAGCGACCGCCGCCTTGTTGTTGCCCCGGGGCCGGCGTTGGCGGCGGCACCCATTGTGATTTATTCGGAGCAGTCCTCGCGGGCCTAGGGATCGATCCTTCGCCACGCTGTGACTTCGTATGACCGATGGGCCACCGCCTTTCACGAGGCAATCTGAGACATTGGAGACACGGATGAGTTCGGCGGATGACCCGCAGGATCCGATCGAGGCCCACGTAGAGGGCATGCTGAGGGAACTTGGCGAAGACCCGAGCCGTGACGGCTTGATCAATACCCCGAGCCGAGTGGCGAAGGCGATGCGCTTCTTCACGAAGGGCTACACCCAAGACCCCGCTGAAATCTTGACCGGCGCGCTCTTCGATGTTGACTACGACGAGATGGTCCTGGTTAAGGACATCGATTTTTTTAGCCAATGTGAGCACCATATGGTGCCCTTCTTCGGCCGCGTCCACGTCGGATATATCCCGAATGGCAAGGTCGTCGGTCTCTCGAAGATCCCGCGGACCGTCGATATTTTTGCTCGCCGTCTGCAGGTCCAAGAGCGGCTCACCATGGAAATCGCCGAAACGATCGAGCGAGTGCTTCAACCCAAGGGCGTTGGCGTGGTCGTCGAGGCGAAGCATCTGTGCATGATGAGCCGTGGTGTCGAGAAGCAGAACAGCTTTGCGATCACGAGCTCCATGCGCGGTGCCTTCGAGACCGATTCAAAGACCCGCGCCGAGTTCATGGAACTTATCCGGCACCGCAAAGAGTCCTTCGCCTAGTCGGGGTCTAGTCAGGGTCTTGCCGGGGCCACTAGGCGCCCACAAAAGCCCACTGAGGCTTCAGGGGCCTACGCCGGGGTGGTGTCCGGCCCCCGATGAGTCTCGTCATCGACGATTACGCTTCCGGCTCTACGGTCTCGTCCGCCCAGATCGAAGCCCTATACCGCATTGGTCGCAGGCTGAATCCGTCC
>Ga0115569_10001131_pt1 | contig 20690 bp, 35 predicted proteins | sample COGITO_mtgs_1205_2_FD_87295 | JGI IMG/M metagenome (GOLD analysis project Ga0115569, IMG submission 87295) | Pelagic marine microbial communities from North Sea - COGITO_mtgs_120503 | ecosystem: Environmental > Aquatic > Marine > Epipelagic | place: Germany:Helgoland, sampling site Kabeltonne... | reverse complement strand
TCGTATGCTGCCTTGTCAGTGGCGATTGCAGACGCGCTATTGCCTTCGTTCACGCCGAGCGCGGCCTTGTTCTCAGCGTTGCCTCTGATCTTGGAAGACTGCTCCGCAATCTGTTGCAAGACGTACTTGTTAGTCACAACCGCCTCGCCGTTGACCGAGGCTTTAAACTCGCTCTCGTAGCTGTTGAGGACAGAATAATACATTTTGCCATCCCAGCTTAGTAGGCTGCGAACATTGCCCGCTACCCAAGAGGGGTTGCCCCAGCCTGCGTCTGGGACGCTGTAGATTTTTGATGCTGCGTTATCGTATGACATGGTTAGTTCTCCTTAAATCCGCTTGGCTGGAACGTATAGGTTGCCCTCGTTACCGCTGACTTTGCCGTTGCTATCAGTGCCCCAAGTGTACATATCGCCGTTCTCGTCTAGGACTTCCCAGCCTTGGGTCGCGCTGGTTGAAGACCCCATGTAACCTTGGACGTTGGCTTGAATTAACGTGCCGTTTACGCCGAGTGGGAAGGCTGGTGACATTGGCGAAGAAATTGGGCTTGGGAAGTTGTAGAAACCACATTGATAAGTCGCCGCACCCGTGATGTAGAACCAGCCGTTGCGTCGAGCGATGCGGTCTTCCTTGTTGGCGTGGCACATAAAGCCCATATGGTAGTAACCAGATGTACCCGCTGGGGCGTGATAGATTTCCGACACCCATTTAAGTTTGTCGTCACAGATAAGAGGCGTTGTTGTTTGGGTAGCGTTACCGCGACCTTGTACGCCGACATTGTTCTGACCTGTGGCATACAAGCTGCCGTCTTCTGTCAGGAAGAACACGTTTTCTGGATAATACCCCCGTGGGAATACGTCGATAACGTGCTTGTCGGTGTCAGTGCCGAGGCCACCCGCGACTTGAGTGAGAGTGTAAATAGTAGACGTGGTGTTGCCGAGGCCAAGCTGACCATAGTTGTTTCTACCACATGCGTAGACACGTCCAGACGCCATCAGTACGTGTGTGCAACCGTTACTCCCCGCGCCTGTCGCAATCGCTTTAACTGGCGTCTGACCAGAGACAGAGATTTCCGTTGGCGTTTGCTTGATAGCGGTGTTGTTACCCTGACCGCACTGACCATAGCTGTTGCCGCCCCAAGTGAATATGCGGTTGTCTGTGGTGAGTACGACACAGTGGTTGTAGTTGCCGCCACTGCTACTAATCGACTTCACGTTTTTGTCGAAGGCGTCGATCTTAGTGATGGTGTTTTTGTTAGCGACTGTGCCGTCACCCATGCCGCCGTTGACGTTGTAGCCCCAAGCGTAAAGGTCGCCATCTTCCATTAGCAGCATTATGGTAGATGCTGTCTCGGCGCTAGATTGGCTGCTAGATGCAATGTAGCGACAACGCCCCGCGCCTGACGGGATCGGAACCTTGTGGAAGTAGTTACGGTCTACGTTGAAGCCGTCAACTTGCTGGCCCTCGTCGCCGTGACCCGTCACGTAAACGGAGCCGTCTGCGTGAAGGATGGTCGTGTGGCTGTATAGATTGATAACTTGAATTGCGTCCGAGAACACTACGTTGTCGGCCATCGTGAAGCCGCCCAAACCTTGCCCGTTCTTCGCATAACCGTTGGTTTCCCAAACGTAGTCGCCGTGGTTGTACTTGCCAGTTTGCCCTTCGGAGTTAGACCCATATGTCGAACATTCCAGCCTGCCACGATTGTAGACAATAGCTGCCGAGTGGTTGCCAGTAGTCCAGCCCGTCCTGCCCATGTCCCATGTGCCTGTGTTCGCAGCATATGAGTGGGTCGCGCCGCCGAGAGTGCCTGTGGCTTCGTCGATGTAGTTAGCAAACTTGTAGCGTCCACCTGACCAGATGCCAGTGTAGTCGCCTTGGAGAGAAGCGAACTTGCGGTTTTCGTTTGCGCCCCAGTTTTGCCACACTGGTTTGCCTGTGTACTTGTCGATGCCGAGCGTGTCGCCGTAGTTGCCGATAGGTAAGCGGGTGACGGCTGTGCTTGTTAGCACGTTGATCTGACCGCCGAGGCCAACAGTGTCGAAAGTCGCGCTGTCTGTGCCACGAGAGTAGTAGTGAAGAGTTGTTACGTTCGGTGTGGCTGGCATTGCGACTGTGACTGTCGCACCAGACGAACCTTCCGTGCCGTTGCGGGTAACGTGGACTGTGCTAGTCGCGTCGAATGAGGCCAAGTCTGTGCCGCTGTTGTGTGTGCCATCCGATGTGGTCGAGAACGAGAATATGTGGCCCGTGTTAGATGCGTCCGAGACATCGAAGATGTAGGTGACGCTGGGTTGCATGGGGAACGTAGGGGATTTGTCGAAGCTACTGTGAAAACCGCTGGCGTCATGGGCTTGAGGCTTGATGTAGTAGTAGCTTTCTGACCCATAATTACGGACGTGGACAGTGTGCTGCACGGTTGCTGCTGTCGTCACGCCTTCCTTATACATCATATCGCCAGCGGTTGTCATAGGCGTGGTGACTGCCTGTGCGATTGCGGCTGTGTCAACAACGTGTGCGTAGTTAGTGCCATCGCAGTAGACCCAGCCCACTGTGTTGGCGGGGATCGACGGGATGTTGGATGTCTGACCCAGCGTTTTGACCTTAATGGGTACTGGCAAACTGTTGTCGATGACGAACGCGACGCCCTTAGTCGGGGCCGTGACAACCACTTCCGACGAAGACATAGCGAACCCAACCAGAAACTTAACGATTGTGCGAGATACTTGCTCGTCTGTAAGGGTGTAAGCAGTCGTGGTGGAAGCAAAAGTGATTACTTCGGCGGGAGCAGTAGCCGTGTCGATCATCTCGAGCAGAGCGTCTGCGCCAAATATTCTCTCAACCGCTGTCGAAAGATACACGAGGTCTCGAGCGGTGGCGTCATTGCCAGAGGCATTCGGCGTATCGCCGTTAGCTAGTGATTTGCCTTGCGCTTTGATCGCATCGACAAGTTCTTTTAAAGAGTTAGTAGACATGGGCTTCCCTTCCTAAAGGACATCGATATCGAGCAAAACTGCTTCTTCAAGCAGGTCTAAACGCGGCTCGGAGTTGGTTTTAAAGTCTTGGATTTCAGCGAGGATCGCGTTTCCATCGAAGAACTGGGTGAATTTAGTGGCGTCGAGTAACGCAGTTGAGGTGTGAGCCTCTATGCAGACAAATACTTTCTGCCCAAGCTGCGTCATATCGAGCAAATCGAAGTCTACGTTAGCGGCGTAGACGCCCTTCTGGCGAAAGAACTTCTGGTTTGTGTCGAACCAGCCCGAAGTTGCGTCCGTGTAATGCCCGAAACGCGCTTGGAACACAGGGTCGCCGCTCGAGTTGGGGGTCACTCGAAAGTCAAGCGCACTAGGGTTGAGGCCGCCCGAGGAAGTAAACAGGTTGTCGAGAAGAACTGGAACCGTGAAGCCGCCCTTCTCGCAGTCCTCGAGGTACTTGTCGAGAAGGTGCGTACCAGTGGCAGCACTTCTAAAGTTTAGCTGTTCAGATGGGACGAAAGTACGTGCCATTGCTAATCCTTCTGGGCAAGCTCAAGGAGCTTAACGATTTTGTAGCTGGGCAAGTTGAGGACGTGCTCGATGTCGTTCAGCTTGGCAGCCTGCTCGCCTAACTTGATCTCGGTTGCGGCGTTGTTATGGGACAATGCAACAAGACATGCTGCTATGTCGTCCCGCACGGGCTTCATTTCTTCGTTTATACGAGCGTCAATGTAGTCTCGTAGGTGCGGCTCAATGCGAGAAGCCAATACGCTGCTGTGTGGTTTGGTCATCCGTTGCTCGCTTTCATTGGTACGAGATTGCCCTTCTGCACTTCATCTTGAATGTCGCCCTGCGGCTGGACGTTCGCGCCGCGTAGCTTTTCCATCATCATCATTTGCTGAGATGGGGTCGGCCCCTTGGCGGATTGCTCTTTGGAGATTTTAAACTGATCGAGATCGCTGACGCCCATCGAGCGAATGGCCTCTTCGACAATCTTGCCCGAGTTATATTCCATCGCCATGCCCGTCTCGTTCAGCATCTTGAGCATGTTGATCCACGTCTCGGCGTTGCGAGTGGGCTCGAGCGGGAGAGTGCCGTCAACTACGAGATAATCAATCTCGCCTTGGATATCCTGCAAGTTGAAGTCGAGGTAGCCGTCTTGCACCATATCAGTGAGGCCCGCCGCGCTGTCGCTGTCGGAAATGCGGATCGCGCCTTCGTTGCCAAAGAAGTCTTGTATGTTCGCAACCATCATACGGGCCATAGGACGTACGGAGGTGGCGGAGATGACGCGAGAGAGTACGCCGAGACGCTGTGAGCCTAGCTGTGAGAGCCGTTGTATCTCGGTCGCGGTACGAACCCCGCCCTCGGCTGTAGGCATCCCCTGTTGGGCGTCTGAGGCGGCTGATAGGCGCTGCTTCAAACCGCTCATTGCCTCGATATCTTGCCAGTGACCCTTCGTAACATCAGGAATTTGCGAGATAAATACGCCTTTCCCTGGCTCTGAACCTGGGAGGGTACGAACTATGCCGTGGGGATTGCGGTCTACGAGGTCATTTATGCTGACTTGGGTGGGGTCAACAAACATCAGGTTAGTCAAGGCGGCCTGCACGTTATCGATACGTGAACGGAGGAGCCACGTAGCCACGTCATGCAGTGGGAGGAGCAAATCATAAAGCGACTGCCCATAGGTCTTATGGGCATCGTGGTACAGGCCGCCGATTACAACAGGGAACTGCCTGCCGTAAGCGTTTAACTGAAAGCGGATGATGACGTTCTCGTCTAGGACGGTAACGACGAGCCATAGCTGCTCGATCTGGGGAAGGTTCACCTCGTAACCCGCAAGGCGGATATAACACTCGTCATACACGCGGCTGTCGCCGAGAGCAAAGTACGAGTTGCTGCTGCCACGCTCGAGACGCTCGGCAGGATCAATGCTCAGTCCTCGTCCCGCTTCCTTGTGCCACTTATGTCCGTCCCACCCACCAGCAGGAGGTGTGAGGCGGTTGCGGAGGGAGGGGTAGCGCTTGAGCTTGGGGTATATGCCGCTCTGTAGCAGGCTGTCGTAAGAAGCGAAGTCAGAAAAGATGATGTACTGCATCTTTTCCCAATCTCCCCACTGGACACGGGGGTCATGGAATACGCGGCGCGGGTCGAAGTTGGTGATCTGGTTTGTTCGGGTCTTCGCGTCCCATGTGACCTTCGTGGGTGAGTATCCGTAACGGATGCAATCAAGTAAATGCTGGGCAATTCGTGCCTCCCCCGCTGTGCGGCGCATCTGTTGGTGGAGAAGGCGCTCGATAATTGCGGATGACTTGCGAGACTTTCTGTTCAGACCCTCCATCTGAAACATCGGATTGCGGCCCGTAAGGGCTGCCATCAGATAGGTAAGCACCGTGTCCGATATGGCGCGAGTGTCCGCAATGACGGCCTTCTCGCGGAACTGGGTCGTATCTGGGCGGACATACACGTCATGGGCGCGGTCTGCCTCTTTCCAGTGGTCATATCGGCGGGATACGCGGTCATATGACATCTGCATCGCAGCTTTCACGTAGTCCACGAGCTTTTGCTCCTGATCCATCGACAGATCAGAAGAAATATCCTCGTATGCCATCAGCTTATCGCCCAGATCGGACAGATCAACGATGACCCCATCCCCGTTCGGCTCGTAAGCGGCTCTATAATCTATTGGTGCAGCAGTCATGCGGCTATTTACCCCCTAATTTGTACCTCAGTCGTCCCTATTCACCCCATCCTCGCCACTGACCCAAAGAATTATTGAGGTCAGAGCGCTGGGCCCACAAACTTTCGGACGGTTTGGGCAGCGAAAAGGCGGGTGGCTGGTAATATTCACCCGTTGAAGGGGTGCGAGCGAGTACGTCTAGGCCGATTGCGAGCGCGTCTACCATGTCGTCGTGCTTGCCCGAGGGGAACGATTGGCATTCCTCGTGAAATGCGTCGAGCCACGGCGCAGACGTGGGGAGAAGGACGCGACCGCCCTCGATGAGTGGGAGGATCGCGGTCAGGCGGGATACCTTATCGTTCACGACCTTGTAAGGAATGATGGATACGCCGCTCTCGCGCTGCATTTCTTGGATGAGGGACTGCCCAGAGGCTTTGTCCTCAATGTAAATGCCTCGAAGACCGCGACCACGCCACACATTGTTGAGTTGGATCATGCGGCGCTTGAGTTCGGGGAACTCGAAACGGTCTCGGATGAGGTCAACAATGTATATGTCACCCGTTGTGTCGAGGCCGAGCACCATCATTACGCTGTAGTCGCTGTCCTGCTTGGCCTTGAAGGCGGTGTCGGCGGCAATGATGAGCGAGGAGAACTTCTCGGGCTTCATATCCTCGGGGTAAGTGCGCCACCAGTTAGCGCGGATCAAGTTACCGCCCTCGATGTAGGGGGTCTGTTGATACAGTGAGGCGAACTCGCGAGGGTTGAGGCGCTGTCGGCGCTCGAGGTCATCGACCGAAAAGCGCTCGGGCCAGAGGGCAGTCTTTATAGTCTTGCGGATGTAGCGTTTGCCCTTGGAGAGCTTTTGAAGAGATGTGCCGTCGAGATATTGGGGGTCTTCGGGCGGGAGAGAAGCGCGGGACACCTTGCCGTTGAGGCCGTCGATGGGCTTGTCTTGGATCGAGGGGAAGTTGATGTGCAGCCAGCGGCCCTCGCGCCAATCTTCTGTCTCCATTAGGCGTCCCGCAAGATCGTCTGGGTGCCAGCGGGTCAGAATGATGATCTGGGCGGGCGGGATGTTGTCTATGTCGGGCTGTAGGCGGGTCGAAAGGGCGGAAACGTAGTAGTTCCACACCTTGTTGCGCTGGGTGGCGCTCTCGGCTTCCTCGCGAGACTTAAAGGGGTCATCGAATAAGAGCATGTTTGCGGCGCGACCAGAGGTCGTGCCACCTACGCCGATGAAATAGGCGGCACCGCCAGCGGTGGTGCGCCACTGATCGACGGCGCGGCTGTCAGGAGACATCTCGAAGTCGGGGTAGGCTTGGGCAGTGAGGGGTTCGTTGACGAGCGAGCGAACTTGGCGTCCGAAGTCCGTGGCGAGTTGGCTGTTGTAGGACGTGGACATAAGAAAGCGGCTAGGTTTGCGCGACATGAAGTATGAGGGGAAAATAACCGAGCCGTAGGTGGACTTGCCGTGCCTCGGGGGCATGGTGATTAGGATATTGCGGACAGGTACGCAGTCGGTTTCGTCCTTTTGGGCGGACGTGAGGTTGAAATGGCTGTCGAGTACGTTCTTCTCAAGGCGGTCAAGGGCGTCAATCATGGTGAGGTGGAAGTCTGGTAAGTCCCATTGGGGGAAATGCAGACGTACCCAGCCAAGAAAGCTGTCCTCTGCGGCCTTGAGGCGAAGTAAGTGACGGGCGGCGTCTTGGGGGGTGAGGTTCATTCCGCGTCCTCCGTGGCAGATACGTCGATGATGTTGTTCACGCCCGAGGCGATAGCCTCGAGTTGGGAACGTGAGAGCTTTTCGGGATTTTCGGAGAGTGTGTGCTCGTGTTGAACAAACTGGGCGGTAAGATCGGGCATCACTTTGCCCAGCATGGCGCTGAATACGCGGGCTTGGGTGGGCGACCACTCCTTTTTGCCCATGACGACCTTGTGGGCGTCCTCGATCTGGTTCTCCACCTTTCTATATAGGCCCGCCCGCATGTTCGCGACTTGAAGTGGGGTGAGTTTATCGCCTGTTTGCGGGCTCATTCGGCCTTTTGGGTTGTTCGACATAACGCTGCTCCTGACGTTTTCAATTTTGCTCAGATTGCTCGTGGGGGTGGAAATGGGGATTGCCGAAAATCCGTCTCGCGGGGTCGGGGGTAGCCCCCCCTTCGGCAGATTTGGCACATTATTGACACATGCGATGGCTAACCTCTTGTTTTTTCACGGTTTTCGCTCCCTTGTGAGGGGAACTCGCGGGTGAGACGGCTCCCAGACGTTTCTGGCTGCGCTCCCCGCGCCTGCATAAATTGCGCTCGCGTAGCCATTCCCGAACCTTACACGCGCGTGTGTCGCAGGTCGTCCGCCCCTGCTCGGCAAAGATTACATCTTTAGGATCAGTGTGGGGTGCCGCCTCTGTTCGGAGGATGGCCCGTGCCCTGCGTTCTGCGGGGTGCGGCGTACCCGAGCGCATTATGCGCTCACATGAGGAGACTACCCATGAGCAAGAAAAACCAACCCGCACCCGCCATCGTCGCCCCCGCTCGCTTGAGCGCCAAGCAGCTTGCTGCGGCGTGGAACCAAGCCAAAACCGCCGCGGGCAAGGCCAAGCACCTCGCAGACGCGAAGACCCGCACTCGTGCGAAGTTCGCCACGCTGGCGAAGGCGATGGAAGCCAACGATCACGCGATGGTCAAGGCGTTCGCGTCCTCGCACGGGGATCGGGTCGCGCTCGTGAAAGCGCGCAAAGCCGCAGCCGAGCCTGCGAAAGCCCCGACCAAAGCGAAATCTCGCAAAGCGGGTGCCAAAGCGCCTGCGAAAGCGCCTGCGGGATACCCCGACATCGCGACTGCGGCCCTCGCATATGCGGGCCTCTGCAAAGCGGGTGCGGCTGACACTCCTGCCGCCGCCGAAGCGCTTGCGTTCATCACTCGCGCCTGATCACTCGAGCGTCCCACGCAGGTGGGGCGCTCGCATAGCCCATCGTTGAGCGCTCTCGTGAGCGTTCAATCGTGCGCTAATGCACTTGCCAGAGAGGAGACACACATGACGAAACCGACATGCCCGAGGGAGGCGTCCCTTGGGTGGGACTTCGCTGATCTGCACACAAGCGCGAAGGCGATCACCTTTCGCGATGCTTGGTGGGCAGAGAGCCGACCGTGGCGCGTGGTTTCACGCACCAGCGGAAAGTTCCTGCAAGGCCGAGCGTCCAAGGCTCGCCGCCAAGCAGCGAGCAGCGACATACGCGAGGCGCTACGCGACCTCGCATGAGAGCATCGGTGAGAGCGGCGTGTCCGCTCGATCCCCATGCACTCAAGCATGAACCCATCAACCCGCATGAGAGGAGACACACATGCACCAAAACTGGACTACGCTCGAGAAGCGCATCTCGCACAAGTATCGCAGCGGTTGGGCACATCTCGACGAGTACGAGGCCATTGCTCAGTGGACGTATCGCCGTGGCGCTGTCGTGATGGACGAGCAAGAGGAATACTCGCCTGAGAACTACCGCACGGAAGTTGTGTTCGCCACCGTGAAGCCGCTCAAGGAGCAACGCGCATCGTATCGGCTCAACCCCGACCAGATGCGGGATGTCACGCAAGCGATACGAGACGAGCTTTCGGGATCGTCTTGCACCTGTGAGCACGACTGCTGCGGCTGTCGGAGTTACTCGGTGCAGGACGTGCTCTATCGCGGCGACCAGCGAGTTATCGCCCACCACGAATACGAGTTCGTGGTGACGATTGCGAGCAGCCAAAACTACTAACCAACCCGCCTCACGCTACGGCGTGGGGCAACTAACCAACGTGAAAAGCCCGCTCATTCGAGCGGGTTTTTTTGTGCGGTTAGCACACCAACCCACCCATGTAGGAGGAAACACACATGGCTTCAAAGCAACTACACCCGATCACGCCCAAGCACGATGATCCGCACGACAACTGGTGCGCCATCGGGGAGTTCACCCGATGCGCCGCAATGCGAGCCGAGCAGCAGCGCGTTGCCCAGAAACGTGCCGAGGCCGAGTTTGCCGCAGGGCATGACGGCGACTTCGCCGATGAGGATTTCGTGATGGCATACGTGCGGTTCGCACCATGCTGATGAGCGAGTACATCCTGACGATCATCGCGTTTGCGATGGTCGCTGGCGGCTTCATCCTGCTCCTCGCAGGATGCGGTGAGATCAACCCGCTGCCTTATGCGAGTTGCCTCGGCATCGAGTTCCTCGAGAGCGAGGTGCCCCAATGAGCGTTGAGATCGTTTGCTTGCCGCGTGGCAAGGTCAAGTCTGATGGATCGACTTGGTGTTACGAGGGCGATGACGTGCTCTCGTGGGATGTCCACGTATGGGAGAACCTCGAGGGAGCGATCTTCGGATGCAATACGCTCGATGAGGTCACGAACCTACCATGCGGACGAAGCATGGAACTGATCGCCTCGTACTTCGCAGCCCGCTACGGCGTGACCGAATACGACATCGATTGGCGGTGCGACGAGGCCGCCTGATCCACCCACAAGAAACGTATCGATGGCAGCGCTTGCGAGAGCGCTGTCGCCCCATGCGTTTCGCATGAAAAACTCATCAGCAAAGGAGATTAGCATGAGTGGAAAAGCCTACCCAATCTGGAACAGGGTGCAGGCGTGCATCTACAAAGCCAGTAAATCGTGGGGCGCGAGAGCGGACTGCGTGGTCGATGTTCTTGTGGGCACGAGTTCGAGCAACTCGCACAAGTTCTTGACGCACACGACCACCCATCGTGTGCTTGAGAACGGCGACAAATCGTTTCGTTTCTACGTTGACCATGTTTGCGTGAGGCAAGCCACGCTCGTGAAGAAAACCAAGGAACTTGTGGTGACGTACGCTGTCATCGAGCCAGTGCCCACCACCACGAAAGTGATGGATGCGGAGGACGCAGCATGAGTAAACGGTGGATAATCAACCCAACGCCAGTGCAAGTCACCGCCCACAACTCGAGCTTGGTTGAGGACAAGTTCGCGTTGCTCGATTGGGTGTCGAACCGCCAGAGCGTTGACGTGACGGTAGCCCGTTACGCAGCGGGCAGCGACCGCCTCATCATCACCGTCGAGGGCTTGGGCAGTGTCTCGCTCGAGTACGAGCGGGGTGATATCCGAGTTCATTGCTACGCCCACGACAAGGAAGAACCCGTGAGCGTGAGGTTCAACCACGATGATGTGGAGGTGGACACATGAAACTCACCAAGCCGCAGCAACAATCGCTGCTCCGCAAGTACATCGACGGTCAGCATGAGCACGGATCAACCCGTGACATCAGCTACCTCACGTTCCGTCGCAGTGTGCGGGAAATAAACTACGTGAACTACAACGCCGTGACCGTGAAATGGTGCGGCATGTGGCTCGCCATCGAGAGCGATGGATACACCCATTCATAGCCGAAGTTGTGTAATAGTTGCGTAGACGCAACGTATATGTTACACCCTAGCCACAGTTTTGCAGCCCCCCCACGGGGCTGCGATGCCGTGCCTAGTGCGCGATAACCCATGCGATAAGGAGATTTAGCATGACCAAGCCCTTCGACCCCTTCGCAAAAGTGAATTGCGAGTACGGCGCTCCAATGGGGCGGCGCTCTGCCAAGCACACACTCGATGTGTGGGACGGTGCCTTCATCGCCCGTCACTGTGGCGGTAGCGATTGCTACGACAAGGGGGGCGCTTATTGGGGCGCTCCCCTCAACATCTGGGCGGTGTGGAACCGTGGCAAAGGCCCAGAGACGGTCACGTATGTACGTGCCGACAACGCCGCGCAAGCAAAGCGGTTCGCGAAAGGAGAAACCAAATGAGATACCGTGTCTGTGTCGATCTCGGTTGGCACGAAGCGGAGAGCCCAGCGCAAGCTGTGCTCGCCGCGACCTCGCAGAAGTATCAACCCGAGCAGATGGGCTACATCGCTGCGAGCGAGGACAAGATCGTCGAGCAGCAAGCAAAGCACATTCGCTGCACGAGCAGCGAGTGCATCGCCCACTCGAAGGAAGAGATGTGGATGGCGTATGAGCAGCGCGAATGGTGGGAGCGATGATCAAGCAACGCTCGTGGGGGCCATGCCCCGACCAGTACGCAAGGATGCTCGACATCGTTAGATACGAGAGGAGCATTGGTCGCCAGCAGTGGAAGGCCATTGCCGAGGTGCGCTCGTACTGCCGAGTGCGAGGTATCGACACGCAGGGCTGGCATATCGATCAAGCCCTGCACTTTTTCACCCACACAAAAGGAGACGACGAATGAAGAACCCTGAGACCCCCAAGCAATCCGCTTGGACAATGGTGCTGAACGAACTGCGTGACGCACACATTGAGATGCACTCTTGGTACGACGATGAATTGCCGTACATCAACGGCGAACTCACCCCGTCCGAGAAAAGAAAGATCATCGAGCACCATCGCTTGATTACGAACCAAGTGATCAGGCTCGCAGGCAAGTACGCCGAGGCGGCGAGTGTGCATGAGTTTATCAACCCAAAGGAGGACGACGAATGAGGCTATACCACAACGGCAAGGGTGTCTGGTACGGCACCCAGCGCGAAGCGAGAGACGCTAACCAAACTATGTTTCGGCAGCGTAACCCGCAAGCAAGCTGGTTCGAGTGCAGCAATGAGCACTTGGCAGAAGCGATCAGAAACCATCGGAACGTAGATGATCTGCGTTGGGAAACGTGGCCCGAGAAGGCGGCGTTGCTGCAATATCTCAACAAAAACGAGGTGACACCATGAACATCACTGGATGGTACGAGAGCGAGAACGGTGCGGTTCTCGTGGACGAGGACGGCACGGCTGCGGCGATCTTCGAGAGGCTGCGTGAGCGTGACGAGGACTTCGGGCTCACGGACATGGAGATCGAGGACGAGGACGGCAACGATTACTCGATGGCGGCGATGATCTGGGCCGAGACGCTCGCGAAAGGGGGTGAGTGATGACGCATGTAATGGGCCCAGACTACCTGAGACTTGGCGAGTGGAAAGTGGGCGGCACACCCACAATCGATAGCTGCATGATCGTAGTCACATACGATGGAATGAACCGAGCGTATGTCATCGCGCAGGAAGATTACTTCTACTTCTGCGAGTGGATATGCGGCGAACTGATCGACGAGTACGATGTCGAGTGCGATCACCCCGATGACTTCATGCACGCGCATGTCATCGCCATCAAGCGCACCAATTTGGAGGACGTGTGATGGGATCGTTTGAACGTACTTGGTTTGCGTTGTGCTCAGACGGTGCGCTCGCAGTGCTCGGAGATCACGGCGATTACGAGGCGGCATCGGAGACAGCAGACGACCTCGGGATGGAGGTCGTGTGGCTCGTGTGTGGCGATGACGCAGCCCAATGGGCCGATGCAATTAACAGTCAGAGGTAGGTAGCAGGGCGGCGTGTCCGCCCTGTCAACGTACGACTGACGTACGAATATGCAAAGGAGATACGCATGATCTTACCGCCCACGAAGAAGAACAAGGCTTGGATCAAATCGCTGCACGAGGAAGGCCGTGTCAAGCGAGTGAACATGAAAGACTTGATGAGTTCAGACCCTCGCACCAGCGAGAAAGAGATGGAGCGCCTGCTCGGTAAGGCGTCCATCGAAAAGATCGAGAAGGAACTCGAGGCTGTGATTAACGGCAATGCCCCACCCGCAAAGAAGCGGCGGCGCACGAAGCGCCGCAGCACACGTAGCAACATAGCAGATACGCTATGAAGATTGCAGACAGACTGTATGTGGAGGTCGAGTTCCACGAGATACCCGCCACCTTGAAGTTCAGCATCAGCGGGTTCGATCTGGGCGTCCACGATGAGGATTGGGAGGACGAGGCTACGGTCGAGGACAAGCTGCTCTCGCTCGTTCAGAGAAGCACAATGGATGTCGTGACCTGCGACATCGAGTGGGAAGACGAAGAGGAGGACGACGAATGAGTATTACTGGACAGGAGATCACGTACGAGGAGTTGAAGGAAGCGACCTTCAACTTCGAGGGCCGCGACTTTGCACAGTGGATGATCGACAATATCCAGAATGACGTGCTGTGTCAGATGATGGTCGATTACATGCCCATCGAGAAATGCTGGGACGATGTAGTCGATTATGCCAACGTCGATATCACCGACATCCCAGACAACCCACGGTGGGGGTACGACACATGAGTGAGGCGAAGATCAAACTCACCCGCACGATGCTCGAGAAGTACATCATCGATGCGAATGTGTCGGTGGTGGCATGGGCTCGAGCGGAGTGGGGCGTCGAGTACGAGGCGCTGAGTGCTAACACCAAGCATATCGTGGCGTGTGCCGTGGTCAACGGTGAAGAGAAAATGATTACCGCTGTCACATTCTACGTGACGAAGCGTGGCGACAAGCGGTTGTCGATTGCAAAGATCGGATCGTTCGCGAAGGCGGGCGATGAGATTGTGCTGACCAAAATAAAATAGTTCGGGCGGGCCTGCGCCCGCCTGCGCGACTAAAGCCGAAGGCTTTAAGGATTAGAAGAGATTAGGCCGTCCAATTTTTTGGGCGGTCTCTTTTGTTGTGCCCTCATGGTGGGGGTACGACGTGTTGACACAACGTAAGTTGTGGCTTATACGCAACGTCATTATAGGAGCATCCAATGACAACCATTCAAAATATCATCGATCAAAACACCTCACGCGAGGCTCAGAAAATCTTGCGTGGCATAATTATCTCCGAGTGCGATGCAGCAATCGGCGGCAATGACGAGATTGATTGGGGCAGCATATGCAACAAGGCCAATCAATCCATGCTCGTGAATAGCTCTCACCCGCACAGCAAGAAGCTGTCCTCGGTCGCTACCCGAGCGCAGTTGCTTGACCGCATGAGTGCCAAGGGGCTCGGCCTATTAATCACGATCATGTGCCATAATGATGGTGGCTCTGTGAGCATCTTTGTGGGTGGCGCGTTCGAGCAACCGTCCGAGAACATGGTCGCATGGCCCTTCGGCGATAGCTTCAACGAAGAGTTCTTCGAGACCGCGTTCGAGACCTTCTCGAGCCTTGATGTGAGCGACTTGATCCCTCGCGAGGAAGACGTGCCCGTCACGATCAAGAAGGTTACGTTCACCCCCACGGTGGACGAGGACGAGGACGATGCACCCGCGCCGACCCCGCTGCCTGTGTTCAACCCTGCGCTTGTGACCGCTGCGAACAACGTGATTAGCGTGGCAACCGAGGGTGCCTTCAACGATCTCGAGGGTATGATTGCACATCGCTTGCGTCAGGACGAGCGCATCATCGAGCTTGAGAAGGCAGCGAGTGCGGTGAGTGCGGCACCTGCGGTGCAGCCTGTTGTGGGGGATGGCTCGATCCCTAACGGTACGCCCGTGCGCCGCAATGCACAGGAAGTGTTCGGGTTGACCGATCCCTTGCTCGACTTCGAAATCGATTGCTGGGAGTGGGACGCTCGTAACCCGCTCGTGCCCTTGGTCGATAGCAATTACCTGTTCGATGTGAACGTGCTTGCTGATCTGTTGTGGGCTCGTGAGCACAACAAGAATGCGTGGATGGTCGGTGACACTGGCACTGGCAAGACCACGTTGACCGAGCAGATATGCGCTCGGACATGCACGATGTTTCAGCGTGTGAATTTTGACAGCGACATCACTCGTGTGGAGTTCGTTGGCAAGGTGGACGTGACCACTAACGATGTGGGTTCTGAGACCGTGTTCACCGAGGGCATCCTGCCTATTGCGATGACGATGCCTTGCATCCTGTTGCTTGACGAGGCTGATGCGATCAGGGGCGACATTGCATATGTGTTGCAGCCCGTGCTCGAGGGTCGGCCTTTGCGTCTGCTCGAGGATGGTGGTCGGATGGTGCATCCGCATCCACAGTTCCGCATCTTTGCGGCTGCAAATACTGGCGGCGCTGGCGATAGCTCTGGATTGTACTCGGCTGCGGTCAAGGTGCAATCGAGGGCTGCGATGAACAGATACAATGTGTTTGTTCGGGTCAGCTATATGGATGCGATTGAGGAGATGCTGTTGGTCAAGCGCATCACCCCTGACCTCTCGGAAGCGGCGGCTGATGTGATGCTGGCGTTCCTGAGTAATTACCGCACGGCGTTCAAGGATCGTGAGATCACAACGCCTATCTCTCCTCGCAACATGATGACGCTCGGTGCGTATGTGTCATCCTTCGAGCCCCGTATAGGGCTGCGCTCGGCACTTGAGCGTGGGCTCAATGCGGTGGTCTTCCAATCGATTGACGAGAGCGATGCGCCAGTGGTGCGCGGCATCGCTGACCGTGTGACCCCTTGAGTGGGGTCGCACACTTCAACCTTTCAATTTTCATAGGAGCTACAAATGTTTGGTAACAACAACCCCCCCGCGCTCAAGCGCGAGATGACCGCACTCAGCCGTGTGCTTGGTGCGAAGCACGTCAAGACTACCTTCGAAGGTCGTGGCGCGTTTACGAACGGCAACATCGTGAACATCCCCGCAATGCGTGAGGATGCGGTGCTGACTGACTTCGAGAAAGGTGTGCTGCGAGGCTATCACATTCACGAGGTCAGCCATGTGACCGACACCGATTGGGATCACGTCAAACCCAAAATGCGTAACATGGATGCGCGTAAGAAGGGCACGTACAACGCTTGCGAGGATGTGTTCGTAGAGAAGCAAGCGATTGGCAGGTTCCGAGGCGCAGCGCGTAGCCTTGAGATGACAGTCGAGGCCGTGCTTCGTCGAGAGAATGCACACTGGGCAGGTGATGATGCGGCGCAAGCTGCGAGGCTCAAGACATGGTGGGAAGAGATACCATACGCCGCCTTGCAGCAGGCTCGATCCCGCATGGGTTACGAGAGCCCCGCTCTTGACGAGTACCTGTCAGGTCTCCCGAGCGAACTGGTGACTGAGGCTTCCAAGTTTGTCGGCGATTTGGTCAAGGCGCAGTCGAGTGAGGACTGCATCACGACCTCTCGCAAAATGATCAGGCGGATGAACAAGCTGGCGAAGGATCACGAGGAAGAGAAGGAAGAAGAGAAGGACGAGGACGAGGGCATTATGCCACCGCCTCCGCCTCCGCCACCGTGGGATGACGATGAGGGTGAAGATTACGAGTACGAGTACGAGGGTGGCAACGATACGTCTGACGAGCAGGACGACGATGACACAAACGAGGGAGAAGATGATGGCGAAGACGATGAAGGAGATGATGGCGACGATGAGGGCGACATCGTTGGCGATGGCGACGATGAGAGCGACGATGACGACGACGATGGAGATGGAGACAGCGGAGATGGCGGAGGAGGCGATGATGATGACGATGATGTCGGCGATGATGATGACGACGTGGGATTGGATGACGACAATGAGGGAGATGACGGAGGCGATGGAGGTGATGACGGAAATGATGGAGAGGAGGACGAGGGAGATGACGTAGGCGAAGAGGCTGGCGGTGGCGCTGGTGGCTTCCGCATGGACGAGGCGCAGGATCGTGCGAAGCAGGCTGTCGATGACATACTTGAGCAGCACATGCCACAGGGCAGCGAACTTTCTGTCGATACTAACCCGTGTACGACCGTCGATAGCACGAGCGATTTCGTCAAGATGCTGAAAGATGCCCCGAAGAACTGGGAAGGCAGCATGTCTGATCAGCAAAGCAGATGGGGTATATACGCCGAAAGTAACTTGCAGGTTCGAGACAGAGACTTATCGGCGTACGAACGAGCGGCGATGGCTCTGGGCGCAGACCTTCGTGTTTACTCTGCTCGTGTGGCTCGGTTGCTGATGGCGCAGGAAGACAAGCGCTTGATCGGTGGGCACCTCGAGGGTCGTGTTGATCGGCGGCGCTTCGGGCAGCTTGTGGCTGGCGAGAAGAATGTCTTTGCTCGGCAGGAGATCAAGCGCACAGACGATGTGGTTGTCTGTACTGCGGTGGACATGAGCGGGTCGATGGAGATTGATGACACGCTGCCACCGCTCATGGCTCTGAATGATTGTCTCGGCAAGGCCAGCGTGGACTTCGAGTTGATTGCTTGGACAGGTGCATCGGCTCGGGTGCGGAACTCGCAGCCAAAGAAAGCTGCGCTCATTCCGAACTTAAACGTGCTGATCGAGATGAAGCGCATTGCCGAGCGTCACAATAGCCCGAGGGTCAAGCGCGAACTCAACCGCTTCCTCGCCTTTGGTGGTGACACGCCGACCTATGCGGCGCTGACCTCGCTTTACACGAGGGTGTCAGCGCATCCGCATGGCAGAAAGATTATCCTGTTCTTGACCGATGGCGAGCCTAACGAGGGGTGGGCCGAGGTGCATATGTGCAGGAGAGTTGTCGAGCACATTCGTGCCACGGGCATCGAGGTGTACGGGATCGGCATCCAGCAACAGGTCGCTAATATCTTTGGCGATGACCACTCAGTCAGGGTGAACAAGAAAGCACTGGGTGAAACGCTGCTCGGGCAGATCGAGAAGCTGCTGATCAGCAAGGGCCACGGGCATGAGTAAGATGTCCCTGCCCAAGCGGTTCGACAGAAGCGTCTCGCCTACGATGAAGGGCACATGGCGAGCGATGTGGCCCGAGTGGCGACCGTTCGGATGGTGGTGGCATGTGGCCTACTGCATCCGAGTTAAGCGGATCAACCACAGAAACGCTGAGAAGATTAGGGCTGTCTGCGCCCTGATCGACAGCGAGATGCCGCACTTGCGTGACGTGTACGTGAGACCAGAACCACACAACACATCGATGCCCTCGGTCGAGAAGATCGAGAGCCTGAGTTACACAGAAAGGTACACTCATATGACAGACGATAACAAACTGACGATGGCTCGAGCGCTGAAACGATTGGAGGTCAAGGCTGGCCTCATGCGTCTCGAGTTCAAGGCGATAGGGCATCCTCGCAAGCACGACTGCGATGAGATGCTCTCGCTGATCGACGTAATCAAAGCAACCATGAGGGGTAAGTAAGATGCCGAAGTTTATATTGACGCGGATCGAAACGTACGAGGAAGAAATTGAGTGCGAAACATACGAAGAGGCGCTCGATAAGCTCGACCAGCAAGAGTGGGGGAGCATGTCACCCGAGATCGAAGATTACGTTTATCCTGTGAAGGAGACATAAGATGGCGAAGTTTATTATCACCCGCACAGTGCGGCACCAAGACCTGATTGAGTGCGACACATACATGGAAGCACTCGAGATAGCCAAGCAACACCTGTTCATCGAGGCGGCAGAGCCCGATGTGCAGTACCGCGCTTACTCGCAGGAAGATGACAGCACAGACGAGGGAGCATTCGGATGAGTAAGCCAAGCGTGAAAGAAATTCAGACTGAGTTCGCGAAGTGGGGGCACGTCGGTTGCCCCCTCACAATGAGAGAGATCGAGGTGTGCTGGCGGCACCGCTTTGGGCTCGAGGATATCTATGGGATCGGCTGCGATGTGGCAGCGGGATACAGTATCGAGGATGTGCTGCCGTTTTACTTCAAGCGGGAGTGCGAGATATGAGCGTGGATGACCAAGCTGATTTGAGATCAACGCGCAAGCGGTTGAGTGTCACGGGCAAGACGCCAGCCTTGTCAGTGTGCGAGGATGGGTACGTGCGAGTGGGATTGTCGAGCGACATGCGAGAGAATGACATGCTCGTGCTCGGGCTTTACCTGAGTTTGAGGAATGAGAAATGGAAAAAGAATTTGGTCGAGCGTGTCGAGAAAGAGATGGCGGGGGCGCAGACGCCCACCGCTCGTGTCACGAGAGCCTTCAAGTTAATCGGTGGATAGCGTGGGATCGACATGACAACGATCCAACGCCCACACAACCTTGCAACTTTCCCCATTTGTTTTGGGATTTTTTTGGGTGTACTTTGCACGTACGAGCATACCAGCGTTGTATGCAGAGTTGACCCGCGAGTTAATTAGATCATACGCCTTGCGTACGGCCTCAGACATATCGCTTGTCGAGAATTTCTCTATGCCTGTTACCCCCCAAAAAATTTGAGGATAGGTCGCGGGGCCATCCTCCAAAAACACAAGTATCATTTCATCGACCTCAGAGCGAGGGCAGCCAACCAGCGTTGTGCAAGTTGCATCCCGCACACGGGCCGCGAACGGTGTGGCTGTCACAGTTTGGGTGGCTGGCGGATCGTTGTCCACAACTTCTATGTCGTCGTCAACGAGATCTGTGTCGGGTGCCTCCTCGTCTATATAGATGACGAGGTGTGGGCACGATTGCTTGCGGTCAATAAAGTTATCGACAACGGTTACTGCCAAGACATCTCCGAGACGTAGATCGTATCTGCCTGAGATTGAGACAGGGATGTACCCATCTCCGCCGAGACCTGTTTCACCAAACGCCGCGCCTGTATCGAGGAGGTTGGTAATGTGGATAGTAGTTTTTGTTTTGATTTGCATCTTGTTTCCTGTGCATTTGTAATAATTATGGGGGGGTCGGTTAGCCATCGGCGTGACCGCCGAGTGCCTTGGCTTGCACACCCGTTAGACGTTAAAATGCTGGCAGCTTCCCCTATATGGGGAGTTGGTGCCAGCTTGCAGTTATACCCAAGCGGTGTCGAAGTTCGTGTAAGTGCTTGGTCTGCATTGGTTTTCATTTAGTTGTGCTCGTATCGTAGTGAACGTCTTAGGTTGTGGTCGTGAGTTGTGGGCCTGTCACAGTGACATGACTGCCGACACTTGATCTTCAAACGTGGTATTCATATAGCGCATAACCATCTTCAAGTCACTGTGTCCTAATAGATCAGCGATAACTTTGGGTGGTACACCCTTACGCGCCAGCTTGGTAGCGAAGGTGTGTCTGAGGCTATAAGGTGTTTTGGTTATGTTGAGTGGTCGGGTTGCCGCTCTAAAGCTGTACTGAATTTGCTTCGTGTCAGCATATTCCACGCCTTCCTTTAAGAATACTTTGGTGGTGGGAAGTGGTGTTGACCTTGGGATTACCGCGAGTGCATCGGGGTGCAGAGGTACGCGGCGACCACGCTGTAATCCGCCAGCACCCTTGTAGCTTTTGAGCATGACAGAGTTGTTAGTGAAGTCGATGTCATCATACTCGAGAGCCGTTGCCTCGCATGGT
>Ga0115569_10001129_pt1 | contig 20706 bp, 18 predicted proteins | sample COGITO_mtgs_1205_2_FD_87295 | JGI IMG/M metagenome (GOLD analysis project Ga0115569, IMG submission 87295) | Pelagic marine microbial communities from North Sea - COGITO_mtgs_120503 | ecosystem: Environmental > Aquatic > Marine > Epipelagic | place: Germany:Helgoland, sampling site Kabeltonne... | reverse complement strand
TGTCTTTTCAGGATGAAAGACTGCATACCACAGAATGTAAATAACTGTACTAATACTTTTACCAGACTGCCGACATGCTAACACAATAGAGAATCGATTCTCATTGAAGTGTTTAAACATTCTCTCTTGATAATCATATGGTGTGAATGGTATTAAACCATCATCAAGTGATATTACCTTAACATACTTAGATGCAAAGTATATCGGATCTTTCATACACTTTACGTACTCAGAAACTTCCTCTTGTGTAAAGCTATCTTGAACACCATCTCTCTTAACTAAAGCGTTGCCAAGATAAGTATTCTTATGACTATCCATCATTTTTACTCAAAAACTTCTGTAGTTCTGTGGTTGAACCTACGAAGATTGCATTATTTGTGGTACTACCAACAGCGGGTTTCTGTTCCTCCGATTGTGTTAATTCCCTTCTCTTCTTTTGTAGAGTAATAAGTTGATCCATCATATCGGTAGTGGTCTTGAACATACCAGATAGAACTTCAAAGGCTCTTGGATGTTCGGTCTCACTTGCCAGAGCCATCATAGTATCAATAGCCTCTTCAGACTTGGCGATAAGGTCTTTAATCTTATCCCTTGAATATGCATAATCCTCTTCAGTATCAGCAACAATCTCCGTCTGAGCAACCTCAGTTTTTATCTGTTTTAATTGTCTAGGAAGATTTATTTCAAGAGCATTTAGAATGTCATCTTTAGTCTTATTCATAATATATAACTATGGAGAGTCATCAAAACCAAATGTAGTCTTGGTTGTAAAATTATCAGGTGTATCATTTTCAGAACCTAATTCAGTATGTACTCGATCCACTGCATCTAATGGCGTATCCTCTACAGATAAGTCGTTATAAAAATCTGTTGTGACAGATCGGATTATAGGTCTATTAACTGTCGTGCCAATGAAACGAATCTTCATTGAGAATGATAGTGTGTAGATTATAACACCTCGTGTTTCGAAATCACCTTCATATTCATTTGGGATGGAAACGGAGTTAAGTATGATGGGAACATCCGCTGACGATCCTGGGCCATTCATATCATTAATCGCCACTGTATATTCTGGAGAAAACGTCGGAAGAATTTGTTCGACTATCTGAAGCGCCTCATCTTGAGTCTTTGATATTACATTTAACTCTATAGATAAGGTGTATGGAACACTTTGATTTAAGATAGCCCTTGATGAAGGATCACCCGATATCGAAAAGGGTGATTTATTCATCTTATTCAGATTAATTGTTGAATCATATGATAAATCAGTTATTTCAAAACTCAATCTTGGCACCTTGATTGCAATGGTCTCATCCTGCCGACTCGACTGCGCGAGTCTAGCCAAGAACTTCTGTCTCGGCCCATAGGCAATAGGCACTCTCTCCTCAACACCGCCATGTTTAACAACACGAAGATTGTTGAAAATAGTGCCAAACACAGCAACAGACTTCTTTAGTGTCTGATTGTAAAAGTGATTTCCTGTAAGCATTATGTTATATTAGGTGTTCCAAATGGATTCATTTCAGTGAAGTCAATGAAGTTATTTCCAATAGATTCAAATTCTTCATTATCTGCAAAGGCATCAAACTCATCCATGTTATTAAATGTATCCTTTAATGTAATAGCATAAGACGCGCCGGATGTTGAACCAATTATATTTCCATTAGAGTCACCAGTGATGCTGAATGACACGTTGGTTCCATCACTTGATGTGATTCCAACTACATCAACTTCTCCGCTTCTTATCTCAGCGATCTCTCCACTAATTGTAAGAGCGCCAACTGTTTGTGTGACATCTTCACCAGTAGCAAATGTTCCTGTTCCTGTTCCAAGAGTGAGTGTGGTTCTACTTGCAAAGTCTGTTTCGAATTTATCAATCTCTCCAATTCCCGTATCAATCGCTTCATTAGAGTATTCAAATAACTCACACTTCAATTTGAATGTTGGAATATTCTGTAATTGATAGAAAGGTGTCTCTTCTTCTACATACCGAATCTCAAACAAACCCTTGACTAATGGAAAATAGATTAAATCACCCTCTTGAGGTCTTGATTCAGGTACAGTCTGAAACCTACCAACAAGCTGTTCCCATCTACGATTAGCGACAACCAAACTCATCTGATCTCTCATCTCTAAGCCGAACTTAGAAAGTAAATCACCTTCTCCTTCAAAGCCATCAATGTTTTCGACATACATTTCAATTTGAAATGCCTCGCCAAATTCACTCAGAGATGCTTCATTGAAAATACCATCTTCATTAATAATACTTCGTGGCAGATAATATACATCATGCCCGTATATACGAAGACCCTCTATGACTATATCTTCATAGAGATTCTTTTCAGACGTTGTGCCTAAACTAAAATATTGATTTCTTGGCATGATGCGTTATCCAACAAAGAAGTCTGGCGGCATCTCGTATGTGAGTTGCATCTGCTCTTCAATCTTCTCAATATCTTGGACTGCATCATCATAGATCTGTCTGCCATTAAGTGTGACACCACCTGGCAATTGCATTCCTTCGAATTTAATTAAATTTAAACCCCACTGTCGTTTGATAAGTGCAGTCACATATTTCTTTAGGAATCGATCATTGTAAACATCATTATGTGTATCTGGATCAATTGTTTCATAACCTTCAACAATGATATATTCTCCAACTCCAATCTTTGAACTCCAGTCGGCTTCAACATACAATCTGTTTTGATGTCTTGAGAATGTAGAAAGTTGCTGCATTCCATTCACTTGCCGATCAAGTATAGAAAGATACTGCTTAGTCATTTCATAATGAACTATTCCCTCCGCATTATTCAGGTCGAAGATATCATTCAAGTGTATCTGATAATCTACGGAAAACATTCCAGTAGAATTTTTAGAACTACTAAACGGAAAGATTCTATTTACAAATAAAAGATTATCTGGTAAAGTAATATATGCATTAGATACATCATCAGATGTTACCTGATGTTTAAGATATACCCTAACAATAGAGTCAGAGTGATACTCTTGATAAAACTGAATCGCTTCATCAACACGATCTTCAATCTGATCTTCATCAACATTAATCTCGATGACTGGTGCACCAAGAGACCGCATGCAGTAGTCGATTAATGTTTGTCTGGAATTTGGTTTAGCCATACTTCTATTTATACACTCCAAACACTAGAATCTCATTTGGCAATGCTCTAGATCCGAAGTATTTATGCTTGCATTGATCATTAGATGTTTTGTGTGACTCTAGGTGTCACGTCAACTTGACCTTCGACAACACGTGTTACTGCTGCAGGATCGTCGCCCGAAAGAATCTCGATATCATATACATATCTGCCGTATTTTAAGAGCGATGTCTGTGCGGCAGTTAAAGAACATGTGAGTTCAGAATCAGAAACATTAATAGAAATATCAAAGTCAACTGATGTAGATGAAGTATATGATTTTCTTATCTGTCCACGAGCAGTGTAGTTTGTTAGATCAAGTAGTCCAACTGTAGTTGAAAGATCAAGCGTGAAATTAAAATCTGAGCCCTGATCGATGAATAGGTTTGCGTAAGTTGCCATGTAAAAGTTATACAGCGATTGGATTTATATGTTTAATAATAGCAAAGTTGAGTATAACAGTTGCATCGACGTTGCTATTGCTCGTGTTGATAACAGATATTGTAAATGATCCAGAAGTTGTTTCTGTAACCGCCGCACTTAAGACATTACTTGCACCAGTCTCACTCTGAATTGATACTACTACAACGTCAGTCGCTGCAACCTCAGTGTTATTAACAATGAATGGATGCAAAGTATTTCCATTATATGTCGAGTTGGCAACACAGTTGATTGTTCCAGCAACAGAGTTGATTGTGACGGCCGTCTCAAAATCAGTTCCTTGGGTTACATAGTGCCCGGGCGAAACACTTTTATATCCAAGCACACCACCACCGGTCAACTCGGCACCACCACTGGCTAGGATCGCGCCTCCAGTTATTGAAACATCATCAGAATCCTGTGTCGCAATAGTCCCATACCCAAGTCCTGCCAGAGTAGGTGGTGTATATGTGAATGTACCTGATGTATTATCATAAGTCAATGAACCAACACCAGCAGGTGTTCCTTCAGCTCCTACAGTCAAACTTGATAATGTGATTCCACCTAGATCAATTAAAGCAGGAGGTGTATATGTGAATTCACCATTAGAACTATTATAACTCACTGCTCCGTTACCTGATGCCAACGCCGTTGTTACACTTAAATTACTGAAACCAATTCCACCTAAGCCAGCTAGAGTGGGTCTTGTATAGTTGAGTACACCGTCGCCGTCAGTAGATAAATTACCTAAAGAGCCCGGCGCGGTGGTGACTGACACTGATATATCGATAGGTCTGATGCCACCTAATGATGCGAGTGTAGGTGGTGAATATGTAAATCGACCTGTTTCATCATCATATGTTACACTTCCAAAACCAGATGCCGCTGCAACCGGTCCCATCGATATATCAGCCAACGTAATTTTATCTACGAGGAGTGTATCAATATTATCCTTAGTGTAAGTTGTTTCTAGGTCTGCTTTATCATCGAGTGCTGCTTGCGTCGCGTCAGAAATTATTTTCAAAGCATCCGATGTATTATCGACATTGCCGAGGCCGACATTAGCAGCAGTTACATTATGCGGATTGCCGCCTTCATTCTGAATATGCTCTTCGAATGTGAGTATGGATTCACTCGATCCCATAACCTTGATATTGCTAGAGGCATCTTTAAAGTAGAGTTTTCCATCACCATAATTAATAGCCAACTCGCCAAAATCCAAATCGTCTGAATTAGGTCTCGCCAACGCTGCGCTAGATTTGGTTAAAATTATTTTTGAATAGGTCGTCATACTCTTATTTATACAAATTCGTTGTGATCAATATCTTCTAAAGTCAATCCTTCTTGTTCGATAAACTCTAATACATCTGCTTCAGTGTCAGCAACAAAGAGATGATTGCGTGTTATAGCATTAACATAACCTTGCATAATTTCTTCGTGTATCTTAGTCACATTATTGTATATAACACCATACTCACCTTCTTGTATAATGATATTATTAATTGATTCGTGGTGTAAAGTGTGTGACATATTATAATAGTATTGTATCGAATCCTCTGATAACAAGTGCAGTTTTAGCTTCTCCGACTGATACATCGAAAGTAGGATCATTCAACGATGCGTTTGAGTCGATCAGTTCATTATCACCAATAGAGTTTCCATTACCATTCATTCGAATCGTGCCGCTCGTTTGAGTAGTTTTATTATCGACAACATATGCTATATAAAATGCTAAGAGAGCACGAATAATATCGTCCTTTGGTATATTATTACCATGTATACGAAAGTCCTCTAATCCGATATCAGTAGCAGATGGGTTTGATGGTGCATATACAACAAACGGGTCAGCTATTGAAGTAAAAGAGTTATTCTGACCGTAAAACTTTGCTAATCTTTGGCTAGTATTTCCAAATCGCAAACTTGGAATACTACCACTAAAATTGCAACCGTAAAGAATAAGTCCATTCGCGTTGTCGCTGAAATCACTATTTAGAACTGTTCCCGAAAGATTCGAACTGCCACGCACACTAAATTGTGCTAAGTTAGGTGGGAGTCTTCTCTCGTCATTGCTCCCGCGTGGAATTTGACCAGTGATACCGCTATTTCCTAGTTGCAGTTGAATTAAACTATCAGGTAAATTATCAGGAATTGCACCTAAACTCACTGTACTATCCTGTAAATGCAAATACTTTAAAACAGAATAATTGCTTGTATCTGGAAAAGAACTAAGAGCATTACCTTTTAATTCTATTCTATCAAGTGCAGTCTTTCCAGTTGGGTTAGTGTCTATAAAATTCTCAACGCCGTGGCCATTACAATAAAACTCAGTAAGATTATCGTATTCAGTAATATCTATTGTGCCGCCTAAAGAGCCATTACCACTCCAACCAAAGTTGATTATGCTGACATCATCTTTAGGCGAAACTACCTCAATCGCTTTGATACCTGTATTAGCATTAATAGTATGATCAATGTCTGTTAAATCATTTGCTAAATTACTTTTCCCATCGCCCCAATTAATTGTCACGCCATCACCAGAAATAGAAAGCGCTTCGAAATCTGTGATTGCTACATTAACAGTATTGAGAGGATGTACCCACAGGCCAGTGTCATAATAACGTTTCCATACTAGAGTATCTCCAGAATAAACGAAATCCGCGGGAGTGTTTCCACTTCCAACGTCAAGTGTTGTTTTTGATATCATAGTACGATACTATGGAGTGACGATGTAAAGTGTATTATTATCTGGTGTAAAAGTCCCGGCGTCATAAGCAGCCTGCGTTATCTTGACAATATTATTGTAATAGTCGCTGGACGGTTTAGTATCAAGAAGAGTATTTGTTTCACCCTTAGTGTAAGTAGTCGACTTATCAGCCTTTAAATCTAATTCATCTTGATCCACCGCGGTGTTTAATATAAGTGTGCCAGGACTATCTGGGTCATCCATTATAATATAAAGTGTACCATCGGCAGATACAGATACTATCTGGCCAGCATATGCAATAGGATTGCTCGCTATGTAAGTATTAAGATCTACTAATGTCTCAAAAACACCAGTTGTATCTAAGGGCCCAGAGTATTGTCTTGTAAAGGAAAGTGGAAATTCGATTGATGCCATAAGATTATTTATATTAGATTGTTACTATATAAGTTGCTGTTGCACCGAATGGATTTGCAGGTGTGAATGTGTATAATTTATATCCGATAGCAGTATAAGAATTAGCACCTTCAACATTCACTGTTTGTTGACTAAATGCTGTTTTTGTTTCAGCATTAAGACCTTCTACATATATAACACTATCAACATCTCTTAGAGTTGCAGGATATGCAAATACAACATCGGTGGCTCCTGCTGGAATGTTAATAGTAAAAGATGTGCCATTACTTGGATTTAATTTAGAAGTTAAAGCTCTTACACCCGCACTATCAATGGAAGCCAAATCTACACCGTAGAATGCATTACGTTTACCATTAACTGTTAATTCATCAGACACATCTCCACTTGGTAGAGGAGAGTCGAAGGCAGCACCCAGACTATCTAGTGGCTGAGGGCCTGAATCATAATCAGTAACAACATTGAATGTATTTACACCCTCTTCAATCGTGGTGGTTGGTAGTGCTAAACTATTACCTGCTTGTGTTACTGGTGAACTTGCTATTGTAGTACCGCTAAATGTATATTGTGTTGCTACATCAGCTCTATCAGCCTGCTTTAGATTTGGGTCCCAGATGCCACCACTAATATCGCCATTAATAGCACCAGCATTATAATTAGCAGTCAATGTAAGTCCAAGTGTGCCTACTTCAACAGTAGCCGCAATATTATCTGTAAGATTAACTGATGGTAATACGAAAGTTGGATAATATGTTTGCGATAACATTTGTGTGATAAACTCTTGAAGACTTGTTCCACTCGGTACGATATCTGTTTTTGATATACCACCCACATCGACATCTGATGTGATATCTGATATTGTGGTGACCTGTGCATCCAATGTAATGATATCATCGGCTGTTGTAACAGTTAAACCCGATCCAGCACTCACAATGGAGAATGAATCCCCTGTATTGTTTGCACCTACAACATTAACTCCTGCTCCGCCACTTAAATCATATGTTTCAATCGATAATGGTTGGAGAGATGTGACACTCACCTTATCACTTAGAACAGATATAAGATCAGTTTGATTAGATAGAGTGCCAGTAATGCTACCCCACGTGCTTACAGTATCTCTTGCAATCTTTGATACTTCATATCTATGGATCACTGATATCGACGAATCGGAAATAGGAATTTCTGAAAATACAATACTGTTATTAAGATTACTGATCGTGTATGCGATATCTGGATTCTGAGCAATACCATCAATATGAACAACATATAAATGAGTGTCGACACTGACGATTGGGAAGTTTAATGTGAATTCATTATTTACACCATCACCAATGATTGTTTGTGATTTAATCTCAGATGTCGAATCTTCAATTGTATCAAGTCTGGCAATGAAACCATTTGTCTTCTTTCTCCATACATCAAATGTATCTCCCAACTCGATCTTAGTCTTTGGTGTGAGATAATGATTAACTGAATATACATTTAGATATATATCATTCATCCCAGGTGATGAAACAGTAAGTGTCATAAACTCTTCACCAGTTGGCATGTCAGCAGTAGTTACAAAATCTTTAAAACCACTCCTACCATCATTAGTACCCAATGTAACTATACCACTTAGAGAATCTTCTCCAACAAAATGAGATGTGAAATTCAATCCTGGCGCTGACAAGGTGTATGGCAGTGTATCACCTAAAGTGCCTTCGGGGTCAGTTATGATAAGTCTGAAAGTTTCTCCAGCCGCGATGTATGATGTATTTAATGTTAAAAATGCCATATCTCTATTTATCTAATTTTTGTATAAGGGTTGACATTAATGTCTTTAACTCAGACACATCCTTCTCCATTTGCTGAAATCTTTTAGCACGATTTTTCCTATGAAGCGCTGCCTCATATGCGGATTCATCGATGGATATTATTGATGAAGTTTTCATATCTTTGATTAAAGAGTCACGATCTTCAATCTTAAGATAATCAGACATATCTGATTTATATTTACGACTCATGATTTATGTGGTGGCAATAGCTCTAAAATCCTTTATCACTGGGACTTTCGCATGATCATCCGAAACCATAACAATCTTGACTTGGAATGATGTGAAATTCAAAGAACTTGAGGCGTCAAGCTGGTTTTCTTTATTAACAGAGAATAACACTTCACTATAATCCTCCCTAGTACTAGTGATAGGAATGACTGTATCTGGAGTTATTTCTTCAAAGTCAATATTCTTGATAGACTCTTCACCAGTATTAAATCTAGCATAAACTTTAACATTAGACTTTTCGATAGGTCTGTTAATGTTCAGATATACGTTTAACTGGTCAGCCGGATTATTAAGTTCGACCTCTTGTGTAAGATATCGAGCAATCGCACTACCATGAATAGAACTGAGTTCACTATCCTCATTTGGGCTATCATCATTTACACCTAAAAGATCCGCTTGGGTGTTGATAAAGTTCTTAACACCAACGAATGATATTCTATCAAGATCAACAACGGGTGTTATATATTCGGATTCAGATGATAATATAGCTCTAAAAACAATCGTTGAATCATCTGTCACAGGTGTGGTACCACTTGATCTATATATATCTTCACCTGTGGTCACATCGAAGAATGATGAACCACCATCTACACTCATTTGATAATTGATATTAGTTTGTGGAATACTAACAGATTCAGATATCAAAGTCAATTGGGAGAACTCAAGTGGTCCATTACTTTCTTCGGTTTCTTCATCACTAATGCCAACTGTAGTGAATTCAAGAACCTTTTGTGTATTCTCGGTAAATTTCGCTCTATTGAATGTGAATTTAAAGTCCTTATTTTGGTCAGCCGTCCATGTGGAAGCATTTTGTGATTTAAACATCACACCAGTATAAGGATTCTTAGCGATGAATTCACCAGTATTAACATCATCTTTTCCAACTTCTGATAACCACATTCTATATGCATCATCATTCGAAAGAACAACTATTGCATATTCAACGCCAGCCTGAAGATATACTGGTGATTCGAACTCGAAGCGTGTTGCTTCAGATGCATCATCAGAAACTTCGACCTCATCTGGGAGTAGTGTAACCTCACTGAAAGGAATGATTTCTTGAGTAGGGTAACCATTATCCATCGTAACCAAATACATCTGAAGTGGAACATTCGCAGACTTCTTATAGAAGTATAAATCCAATGAAGTTGCATAAAGACCTGTTTCGATTTCGCCAATCATGAAAGATTGCGCCAATGGATCTCTCCAACGACGACGGCGACCCCGTCCACGTCTTCGACCCCACCAAAAACCTCGCCGACCCCAACGATTCCATCTCCAAAGATTTCTACTTTGTGTGACTCTTTCCCGTGTGAGCTTAACCTGTCGAGTTGAAACAACTGTTTTTTGCATATGCTCCATTACTCCAGCAGCAGAATATGTTACATTGGCTGTAGTTGTAGCAAGTGTGCTATCATTAACTGAACTATCGGTGAATACAACTTCTCTTTCACCAGTTCTAAACTTGGCGGCCGCATTATTGGGTATAACAAAATATCCTTCGATATTACCATTGATATCTGTTACAACTTCCCTCCTTTGTTCACCGACAATTGGTGAGTCATCATTGAATATCTGATCCGGTGTTTGGTTCAAGAATGTTCGAACGTCTGTACTACTCCTAAATTCTTGGAAGTCTGCGGTTGTTGCATATGAACTAATATCTACATTATCGAAATATATATACAATTTAGTATTAGGTCTAAACATCTTGCCATTGAAATACACTCGCCGCGATCTAATGAATGGTACGATAGATGTGTCAATGACTTTCTCATTAATAACATTTCTTACTGTTTCAATTGACATTGTTGTTCTGACACCCTGGCGTGCAATTCGGGCGAGCGATCCTCGGCGCCACCAAAAGCCCCGTCGGCCCCAACGACGTCCCCAACGACGTCCCCAGCCCCATCTTGATCTACCTACCCAACTAGTTCTCCAAGAATTCCAAATGGTACCTTGTGCTCTAGTGCCATCTGCAATAGCTCTTAACACAGATGAATCATTTTCCCTATTGATAACAATGTCGGGTCTTTGTGAAGTTTCTTTCCACTCATCGGAAGATGGAGATAACTGAACCTCACCCCACCATGCGGCAACTGCATATGGATTTACACTCATATGTGTGCTAGCCTTTGATTGCTCAATGAATGGCACTTCCTCTTCATATTCAAGTGTGGCAAGGCTTCCATAAGACTGAATTTCATCTTTCAGTCTTAACCTTGTGGAAAATTGATCGAATGAGGGTCTTAACACACCTTCTTCTTTATCAATCGAGCATATATACCCCTCATCATCAATGTCGCCAACACTGTGACCCGTAAAGCTATCTACAAGTATACCATTCTTAAATCTTTCATATGGTGTACCTGACGTTGTATCGAAGATCTGCTTGCCGTCAGCCTCCCTCTCAAGAAGTGATAGTGATGTGTAGTATTCTAAATTTGTGAGACGTTGCTCAATTTCTCCAATATCTCGCATCGTATATCTACGATTATCAACATACTGTGCATTAATATCCTTAACATCGAATGTGTACGCAGGAATCTCAATTGTATAGAGATGCATTGAACTATCTGGGGTCTCTGGTTCCACTGGATCAACCGCGGGAATACCCTTTATAACACTGAAATCGCCAACATTATTAACAATGATTTTATCAATTCTATTCAGATAAAAACTTATTGTGGATATAATGACACTGTTAGGATCGACAGGGACTGTGTTATAAGAACCTTCATCCGGTCTAAAGTCTAATACATCTGACAATCTAATATCGCCATAGGATGGGATGTCTGCATAATCCACAGTTGAGCTTTCATATGAATTTCTGTTATAATAATCGCCAGGGGTTCTAGCATAATATTCATATGTTAATGTGACATAACCAGAAGAAATATTCAGCGCACCATTGTATCTTACGGAAGATCGTTTATAAACGCCATCGCGTTGACCATCATCAAGCACAATGTCATCTGTAATATCGAGCAGTGGGCTATCATCATCAAGAGGGCTGTCACCTTCACTATATATTGCGGAAATAATTCTGATGACATCAGGCTTATCGAGACTAATGAAATCATTGGTCATCCCTGTGAGGATTTCTGGTCCATTCTGAACAGTGTTGTTGATCAGTGGAATCTTTTTCTTCGCGATCAAAGGTCTCTTTTGAGAGAGGAGAATATTAAAACCACCATCCAGCGGAAGATCAGTATCACTTCCAACGAGTGTGATCTTCTTATTATCAGTCCCAGGTTCAATTGTCGCACTAGTTATATCAACAACAGTGCCGGTGACTTGATCGACGACTATATAAGAATTTTCATTTTCATCAAAGAATCTAGTACTACTTTCTGCTGCTATCTCAAGAACAATCTGTCCTGCTGTGGTTACAGTATAGGATATAGTGTTTCTTACTACAACTTCTGTTTTATTAACATCGGAGATATTATCATAAGGAAGTTCGAATATACTCCTCGTGTATTCGGTATCATTCAGACCACTATCACTCACACCATTTTCTTCAATGACTGTGAATGTAAAGTTTGAACCAGACTTTATTATTGTAGTCTCTGAGGGGATTGTTCCAGAGATGTCATAAAGATATAGTCTATAGTTTCCGCCAACTTTCTCTAGACCTCTAATCCTAGCCGTTGTCGAGGTTTCGAGTGGCGAATTATCATCTTCAAATGTTACGGCATCACCAAATGTTGGAAGACCAACAATTGATTCACCCTCAATATAATTGCCAAGTCGAGCAGTTGTGTATATCTCAGAATCTTCTTGTGTTGTTCTAGCTCTTTCTACTGGAATATCAATTCTTGTTTGTGGATCGATTCTAAAACCTTCAACATACGCAATTGATGGTTCAATGCCTACGATAAATCTAGATTTTCCATATGCATCCGTATCAGCATCCGAAGTGGTGGAGTCAATGGTCCTCGCGGCGGCTTCTGCTATTCCAGAAATGTCAAATCGATCAACTGGAATATCAAAGGTTTTAATCTGGCGTGTGCTATATAAACCCCTATTTTCACCATCATCTTCATCATTCAAGAAGTCTCGAATGTCGATACCGAAAGGTTTGACCGCATAGTCACCACTCTCTTCAGAAGTTCTCCTAGCCAAAGTAGCTTCGATATTATCAGAAAATAATGTTTGTGACTTCTCTTGAACATTGTTATTAACAATTGTCATAAGAGGAGAATATGATACATTTGATTCTTCTGCGACTATTGAACTGATTACATTAGAATTACTTGCGATAAATTCATTATCTTGACCGCTTTCATCACCATTATCATCACTAATGAATGTGAGTTTCAAGTCAATTGAATATCTATCAGCACCTGGTGCAGCATAATTAGGCTCGCCAGAAGCATTATCTAGAAGTGTGTTATCCTCCCCAGATGTTTTTACACTTTCATTAACCTGTAAAGCAACTTTACCACTGATAAGATAATCATATGTAGGCTTGACAATAAAAATCTCTTGAGCTTCGCCAAGAACAAATTGGCCTTTAATAAAGAAAACACCTGGTTCAACCGTCGCGATGGCTGCATATTTAACTTCATTAATTACACCGATCCGCTGACCGCTATTAGCCCAAACATCACCTGCGGTCTGACCTAAACCTTCATACCTAACATCAGATGTGGCATATATTATCGAATCTTTCTCAAACTCCCCTACATTCTCACCAGCATTATCTTGAATAGAATTTTCATATCTAATGTAAAGTCTCCAAGAGTTACTATCACCAAGCTGAAGCACTTCGATGATCGATGCCTTCAAACCACCTCCACCGAGTTTATTATCGATTAATATTAGATCATTGATCGCTGAACCAATTGGCCGATCAAATGTAATATCAATGGCATGAATATCATCATCAAAATTCTTTTCACCCTCAATAACTGATGCACCTTCAGAGAATACGCCATGTCCAAACTGATCAATCTGTGATTGAATCGTGGATTGCATTTGATTCAGTTCACGCGCCTGAACACTGACACCGGGCTTATATAGAATTCTTAGATAATTCTTCTCCTCTGGTGTCTTGCCTGTATTTGGATCGGTTACATGAAAGTCATCAACATAAGGAGGCTGACTGAAAGTTGTTAAAGTGTTCTTTGCCATATTCTTTATTTATATGAATTTAATTCTATTTTTTTCAAATGCAAACTATAATGTTTTTACTTTTGCGTAGCGTTTTGCAACGCTAGTTGAACAGATTGTAGGAGAGGTTTCATTAGTATCCGATTGCTGTCCAGAAACTTCCTAATACATCTGCGCCAGTATTAACATACATAGTAAAACCACTAGCACTGTAGGTCATTACACGCATATTGGATGTCGAGGTGGTAATACCCCCTACCTGGGTAAGTTGCACTGAAATTGTAGCGTTAGGAAAAGCTGATCCATAATTTACCGCTCTATTTTCGCCTCCATTTTCGTCGGAGAAAAATCCAGTCTTCATAATTAGTCCATTAGGAAGAGTTACACTTTCTCCTCCAGCATAGGTGCTTGGAGTGAAACCTCCAGCGGTAGCAACGGTAGAATCCACATAAGCCTTGATGCTCTCGGATGTAGCCAATGTAGTATTACTAGCCGTAGCCATTGTATCATCGTCGATGACATCTGTATCTGTGGTGACATAAAGTGATCCATCTTTTCCATCAAGTAGATCTGCATCTAGACCTGAATTAGCACCATCATTACCTGCGTGCCAAATTTTGTGTTCGGTAACTCCAGCATCATATGTGGTGACCAATTGATTCCTGCCAGGAATATTGAATATAATCTTGTCTTCAGCACCAATGGTGCCACCTTCCGAATCATCATTTGCTATACCAATGATAAGATCTCCTCTTTCTTCAGTATTAGAGTAAGGACTATTATTAATACCTCGTGCATGATATTGAATATATGCACCGTCAGATTCTCTATTGATATCGGAGCCGTCTTCATCAGATTCAAAGAATATACCGCTTACTCCAGCGCTATTTCCCTTTAACCATAAATTGGTTGCATCATTTGCGAATGATGTTCTTGCAACTGCGGGGCTGATATCGGCATCTGATAAAGTGGGGCTTAGATGACCACTAATTGTAATTCCACCAGCATTTACAGATCCAGTCTCATCCCATGCCGGCGCACCTAGACTGAGTTTAGCCGGTGTTACAGCACCATTAGCAATCTTAGATGAAGTAACGCCAGTGTTAACACTAGTGGAATCAGCGATCTTAAGAGTTGTTACAGCACCATTGTAAATTTCTGCTGTCTTAACAGCTCCATCTGCAATCTGATCCGAATCAATGAGAACGTTATTTAAGATGTCAAGATTAGATGTTACACCTTCTTCATCTTCATAGGCTAGTATGCCATTGGATAATGATAATGATGTTAATCTTTCAGAACCGTTTGTTTGAAACAAGTCAGATAGTAAAAGTTTCCTAGTTTCGCCGCTCTGATCAAGAACAATAAATTCATTGCCCGTTGTTGTTTGGCCATTCGGCAGATTTGTTATTGTTGTATTGGCCATTTAGAATTGAATTACGATTTTAACATCTTCGGTCTGATCAACATTTCTTACAATTTTCTTTCGATGATCAACGAATAGAACCTCGCCAGTATCATGAACATACTCACTCGCGACTATAGAATCGATTTCATCTTGAGTATGAACACCCAACTCATCACCATTGATATCCGAAATTGTGATTTCACCCGCTTCAACAGTTGCCTGAAGAGGTACGTAGTTAACGTTGGAATTGGAGTTAGTATGATAGAAAATTCTATCATTTATTAAATCAACACGATCCAGATAAACTCTAGCATCTCCTTGCGATATAATCGATCCGACTGGATGTCCTACAGTCAGAACATTAGCATTAAACTGAATATAATTTACACCATCAAGTGCTTGCTCGGCATTATATTCAACACCTTCATTTGAACCGACTGGACTATCAGAATTTCTCTGAATATCTTTGATCAAGGACACTTGTCGAATTGGAGTATCAATGAGTGCATCGCCGTCAACTACTCCAGAGAATCTTGTGTAACACCCTGCATAATAAGAAGGAATATCTCTTCTTGGTTTTGCTCCAAAACCATCGATCGGAGCAACGAGAGGATTTATTCTGATAGTATCCACAAAAACTTCATTGCCGTCAGTATTCTCATAAACTTCAATTGAAGCTTTCATATAACCAATCAATGGATATGCCATGATACCTGCTCCAATTGGGCTATCTTCACTATATGCATATTCAATGCTTTTGATTTCGCCACCAGTCACATCGACGACAAATTTATCATTGTTATTAAGATCTATAGTTGGTATAGCAATACCATACTCATCAACACCTTTTAGTTTAATTATCAGGTCTTCTTTGGTTAAGTTTGAGCCACCCGCAGAAAGTGGAATCTTGAAATTGTAAATGAGACCCCCTGTAGCCTGCTTTGCATTAACCAAAAGGGTGTCACTATTTGTTTCGACTAAAGATTGATTAACCGGAATAAACTGCTCGGTATTGAATGTTGATGACTGATTATTTGTTTGAATAAAGCACCAAATATATCCATCCCCTGTTACCAAAACATGATTTGTTGTATCAAACGTGTCATATAGTTCAGATGGATTAATTGTAGACTTCAAGCCACCATTATTGCCCAGACAGGCATAAATATTATTGTTCATTGTCACATAACAAGGATAATCACTGCCTTCCAGATCAAATGTTAGTGGATCATATGGATCATAAACTTTATATGTTCTACCAGATTCCCACCTATTCCTTGGTGTCAAAACAGACTGCTCTTTAATTTTAACCAAAGTTATAAGATTATCAAGGACATCTTGGTCTTCTATAATAGTACCATTAGGAAGGGGTACAAGAAACTGTTGATCATCTTCACTATAGGTAACCGAGTCTGGCCACTTATCACTCTTACCAATTCCGATAAAATATGAGTTTGGGTCACTTTTAATCTGATTTATAAAACCCTCACAAGAGTTTCGTCTAAAGTTATTTGTAATGATTGCTGACATAATGTTATTTATAAAGATTTACGTGAATTATTAATTGTTTGTTAGTGGCTTAAGTTTTCGAAGAAATCATTTATAACATCTTCGGGTATATATTTCATGATTATTGTAACAGTGGATTCAATTGAGGTTTTGTGTTTAACTTTTTCTAGTAACATATAAGCCTTGATGTAATCCTTGCATGTAAAGTAGTTATGATTTTCTTTATCATTGTATGCCGCCAAAAATTCTTTCCACGAATCATAGTCCGACGCATGTAACAAAATATCATTGATACTATATCCAGCATCGATATAGGGAGATGTGGGATCTTGAGTAGCTTTAATATAACACCAAATTTTGTGCGCAGTGCACACTGGAAGTTCGTGTAGATAAGCAACACCACCGCGACTTTCACAATAGTCTATGGCCGTTTGACCGTCTTGAGAACAGTCTAATTTATCTATTTCCAACTTTTTTAGATTTTGTGATGTAACTTTTATCATAATTATGCTATTGGAGATAGCACTTGAAGATTGGAGAGTTCTGCACTAGTACCCGCGGCGATTTTGATATAAGCTCCGGTCTCTTGTTCATTGAGTAGTGAACCAAAAAAGCCACTGAATACAATTGTACCGCTCGGCTGAGAATTGAGATTGATTGTTTCTGAATATGTGATAGCATTTTCGGATATTGAATCACCATTAGAATCATACACCCGCACGATCACGGTCGCGGTGATGGTTTTATTAAATAAATTTTCATTTGACCAGTCCAAAGAAAATCGATATGTAGGTAATATTAAGCCTGTACCCACTGTCACGGGATCTGTTTCATCTACACCAAGGATTGGATTTTCGTCGGTGAATATCGTTTCCCCATTGAAGATGACTTCAGTGACGCCAACCTCCCCAGCAATTGCGTCATCGAAGATCACATTGGTTAACTGGTTGAAAAATATATCCTGTGTAGGCATTATGCTTATGGTGTTGTGATGGTTAATACGGACCCAGCCAATGTATATATGGCGGCGGCAGGACCTTGAGGACCAGTGGGACCTACTGGGCCTTCAGCCCCATTAATAACACTTCCAGTAACAGCGATTGTCGTCATTTGTTGCCAGAAGAAGCTTGTCGCCGGTGTGTTGTCATTGGGGTCATACTCGAATTTGTATGTAGCGCCATTTGGAATCGTCACACCTGCCTGATTGCCACCAATCGTCGTCGCATCCCCCCAATTATGAACAAAGGGAAGTGAGATCTCATTTGCCAGACCTTCATTGATAATAACATTGGTTGATAGATTAGTCCCAACAGCAGAAGTTCCAAAACCATTAATCAATAGTGGGGAACCAGTGCTATTAGTGTAAGTCGTCCCGAAGACATAATTCACGGCCTCCCATTCTTGACTTGTAGTAACGGCACTTGCGGTCGTTGATTCGATTCTTACATTGATATTAATGTTGGGGTCGGCCCCGAAAACGGTGCGCTCAATGTTAAAAGAAAAACCAGTTGATGATTTACTTAATATGACATAATCAATCTCATTTTCAAAATCTACTGTAGTGGGACTATTTGATACAAGTTCAATGATGACACTATAATTAGCATTGGTTAGAGGTGTCTTAAACGTGCAGGTAAACGTGCTATCATTCTCGTTGACGCCTGCCGTGCGGACAGTTGTAAAATCACCAGATGTTGTTGGATTTGGATTCGCGGTGGCTGCCGCGGCATAAACGCTCCCGGCAACTATCTCACCATACTTCAACAATGAGGAGCCTCCTACTCCACCTGATGGGACAACAGAATCAACATATCCCTTTGTAACAAGGTGATTGTTGTTCACTCCCTCCGCGACTAATGTCACATAACCATTGGGGTCCCATACAGGAGCACCAGTGCTTAATTGTGAGGGCTGAATATAACCGTCTCTCTTTACATAATTTACGATTGCTAGTTGAGTTAATAACTTATTGTTATTTTCGGGGATGTCCGAGAGTGTGCCACCGATAAAGACGGTATAGCCCGACGCATCTCCACCACCAGTCTCACCTATCTGCGAAGCAATCGTATCGATATAAGACTTAACACTACTCTGTGTAACCAGTGAAGTGCTACTATTGGCGCTAAGTGTTGGATCATCAAGGATGCTGATCGAGGTCGGCTTAGCACTGGCTCCACTTACATTACCTATAACAGTATAATCATCGATGGCAGCCAGATCATTCAATTCAACATCCGCCTGTAATTCAGTTAATGAAAAATGTGTGGACAATTCATCGAGTGTGATTTTAACAGTCTTATCAGATTGATCTAAAATAAGACTATCACTATTCGCAATGTTTGTCGTACTACTTAAATTTGAAATTAAAATACCCATATCTACTATTTATACTATATTATTAATTGTTTGCCCGCTAGTGTAGTTATATTTAGAGATGATTGCCCAACCGGCGATTCATCAGACTGATCTAACGTGATTAGCCCAATTGGTGCAGGGCCCCCGATTATTGTTATGAAACTTGATATGTTTGAGAAAATTCTACGATTTTCATAATTATCAGATAAGTTGTTTCCGCCGTCTTGTGTCAATAACATCACATCAGATGTTGATTGCTCAACTATGAAATCTCCACCACGACCAAGTCGATTATCGCTATAGACCAATGGATCAATCGTTGGGAATTTAATATCATTATAATTAAATTTAAGACCATAATCTACTGGCACATTTTTATACCCACTGATACATCCAGTATCCAAGAATTTTAAATTTTGAATATAATCATTTCGAGTTCTTATAGAACTATCAGAGTCCGACTTGGCAAAGTAATTGGTGATGAATATAATAAGACGATCGAACGAATCATCATCATAATTGAGTATGGTGGCGATGGATCGCGTGGCTATATTACCCAAGAGACCATATTGAAACATCGGCATATGGTCACCAACCTTATCACTGTATCTTTCGTTGGTGTGTGATTTATGTGGTGGAGTTAGACTCTTCAGCCAATCAAGATCATTATAATCATGTGTTTTATACAAATCCCTGTAATTCCTTGGCAGTGTCGCTTCATATGTTCTAGTGAAAGAATTAAATCTAACAAATCTCCCGATCCAATTGGTTCTTCGAACAATCAATAGTGAAAGTATAGCAAAGAACTTAAAGCCCGCGGGGTGAACAAGTTTATTAAATTCATTCTTCCATTCAGCAGCACCAATAGATGAATTAATCACATAAGAGAAATCCTGCCAAAAATAACTATCCTGTAGAACATCCGAGTTAGAAACAAACCCTTTAGTGTTTCTATATATACCCTCTGCATAATCACCAGAAGATGGCTTGAATAGTAACTCCCTTGGATATTGGATTGAGATGACATCATCATAAAATATCTTAAAGAAATTAATGATACTATCCTCTGAACCTTTCGTGAGATAGTATTTTACAATTTTCTTGTATAAAGAAACTCTATCAAATGCTGCAGCCCTTGGAACATTTTTAGCGATTTCAGCTTGAATCAAATCAATATATTGTGCAGAAGTCCGATCAATGTCTTGCTCAGTTAAGATGTTATTAATCTCTTGTGATGGCAAACCATCTGTATTCATATAAGAGTAATAATCTTCAATGAAGCCAATGAAGTTCTCCGCACCTTCTCTTAGATGCATGGGCACCAAAGAGTCGACAGTATTCGCCTCAGTTGTTGCGGGTCTCGCAGTTGCTATTGAAATATCCATTAACTATGCCTATTATATGTTGTATAATCAATTGCCCCTGCAGCACCACCGACAGAAATCGTATCAACATCTCCAGTGACGGCTGATTTTTTGACATCAATTCGAATCAAGTTATTTCTTTTAGCAACGACATCATTTGATGCGGGCGAACAATATACATTAATTGTTTTTGATTCATCAACAGGTATTGGATTGA